>Ga0209394_1000349_pt1 | contig 37924 bp, 46 predicted proteins | sample JNZ201metaG_FD_184122 | JGI IMG/M metagenome (GOLD analysis project Ga0209394, IMG submission 184122) | Hot spring microbial communities from Jinze hot spring, China to study Microbial Dark Matter (Phase II) - JNZ 20120812A (SPAdes) (version 3) ...
TACGTAAAGCTAAGAGTGTTGAAGAGTAGGGATGCAAGTGACTCAGGCAAATATATAGTTGTTGGAAGCAGAGCTCTAAAACCTCCATACAACTGTGAAGTAATTAATGAAGAAGACTTACCTGATACAGTGAGAGCAGAGATATATGGATAAGAATATCGAAATCGCTCTGCTCATACAACTGCTATAGCTATAAATACGAGAACAACAAGAATCTAGAGTGACAATGATGAAGCCGACATAGCCGGAGCAGTGAAGAGGGGTTGATTGGCTGAGCATTCTCTAGTTAGCTAAAGCTTACTCCACTCATAAGAGAATAACGTATTTAAGGGCTGGCTTTTTATCAGTTTTAGCAGTGTGGGCCCGTAGCTCAGCCTGGTAGAGCGGCGGGCTCTTAACCCGTAGGTCCCGGGTTCAAATCCCGGCGGGCCCGCTAAACAATTAACTTAGGGTTAGCATAAAGTGTTGAAGAAAATCTTTGACTCGATCTACGCTGTTAGCGATACAAGAACTCTGTACATTGATGGAATAAATGTACTTGTCTTAGCTGATGCTCACTTAGGTTTTGAGGAGGATATGGCTAGATCCGGTTTCTTTATTCCTAGAGCACAGCTACTTAAGGCCATTAATTACGTAGAGAAGGCTCTTGGCTACATAGGTGAAGTAAGTAGAGTAGTAATTGACGGCGACTTAAAGCACGCTTTCGACAGACTCCTTAGGCAGGAGAAACTGGAGGTTAAGCAGTTTCTTGACTACTTAACTAAGGAACGTAGAGTAAAGGAAGTAGTTGTTGTAAGGGGTAATCACGACAACTTCCTCCCAATAGTACTTAAGGAATACGGAGTCAACTTAGTTGACTCCATAGAGTACAGCGTGGCTGGACTAAAGATCTTGTTGACACACGGCCACAAAGAGCTTGACTTAAGTCATGATGCAGTAATCATTGGACACGAGCATCCAAGCATAAATCTAGTTGATTCACTAGGCCTCCTCATTAAAGTACCCTGCTACCTAAAAATGCCTACAGATACTGAAGCAACAATACTAGTTCTTCCAGCCATAGGAGCTTATCAAGCGGGAAACTCAATTAGCTTAGTGAGGGAAAACTACTTATCACCAATAGTGAGGAAGTATGCAGTAATTGAAGATGGAGTGCCAATAGCTATACTAGATGATCAATTGATTGAGCTCCCTGAAGCAAAGTTTATCTTAAGAAGCCTAAGCACTCATGTTCATTAAAGAAACTTTTAGTTAATCAACTTCCAGCAAGTGCTAACTTACAGTAAAGGATTCATTTAATCCCCTATTAGTAAAAGATATAAAGCCTCAGGATAAAAATATTGTAGTGATATGCTATGAGTGAAGAAGTAGTTTTTGTTAGACGTGCTTCCGGGCTCGTCCGAGAACTAACGTGGTTTGATGTAGCTATTTGGGCTTTAGCTGTCCCAGCAGCATCAGGAATGACGTATTATGCTGTGAAAGTTGTTGGATACCCAGACATTTATGGAGCAAACATACCTTTAGCCTTCCTCTTAGCTGGACTATTCTTCCTCCCAATAGTCATAGCCTTTGCTTTAATAACTACATCGTTTCCCCGAGCGAACAGCCTCTATGTATTTACTTCAAGAGTCTTACACCCAATACTAGGCTACATCCCATTCTGGTACTTTGTTGCAGCTGGCTGTGGAATAGCTTCCGGCTTCCTATTGTTTTTAAGCGTTAAAGTCCTCAGCGGACCACTTACTGTAGCAGCTGCATTAACTAAAAGTAGGGAGTTGCTGAATGCAGCTTCAGCACTAGCTGATCCTAATGTGCAATTCTACGCTGCATTAGCATTAATAGCTATTCTATGGGCTATGAACTACCTTGGAATAAAAGTGATCAAGTGGACTATGAGGTTTATAACAATAATACCCCTCCTCATAACTATAATTGCTCTAGTGCTTCTAGCTTCAGCTGGAGTCAATGGCGGTTTAAGCAAGTGGGATTCCTTATTTGGAGTAGGCTCCTCAAGCAAGATCATGGAGGCAGCTTTTGAAGCAAAGCATGGAGTTGAATCAGCTCTTACTCCAGTAGATATATTCACTGGAACATACAATATGTTGCTGTGGACTATATGGGCATGGGTTGGTTTTGAAACAGTTGCATTTGTTGGAAGTGAAGTAAAGGATCCATCTAAGAGCTATCTAAGGGGGTACATCATAGGCTTCCTATTCATTATGGCTCTCTACTTACTGAACGCAACTATAATTACGTGGTCCTTTAACTACAACTTCATTGCTGCTTACTCATACTTAAAGTATGAAGGTTATGAAGGAGTATTAACAGAGATACTGGGCTACCCTGCTCCAGAGGCCTCTGTGCCATTCTTAGCTTCAGTAGTTGCAGGTAACGCTGTTTTAGCAATAGTGTTAGGCATAGCATACTTCCTATGGTACGTCAACACTGTAGTTCCATCATGGGTTGCTGCAGTTAGAGGGTTCTTCTCCATGGCTTTCGATAGAGCTCTACCTGAAAAGCTTGCTGAAGTATCAGCTAGGTGGGCTGCTCCAACGTGGGCTAATCACTTAACTGCACTGCTGGCTGCTTTTGGAGCATTAATGACTTACATGGAGAACATGGGTTCAGTTTTTGCAACAGCACTCATATCATTCATAGACTTCAGCAGCCTTATATTCATATGGCCAGTTGGCTTAGCATTAATGCTCATACCTTGGTGGAGGCCGGAACTATTTAAGAGAATGACTTTCCCCTCAAAAGTCTTTGCTTCAGCTGTTGGCGCAGCAGTATTTGGAATAGGCTGGTTCTTCATGATTCTAACTGCATACAGCGATCCACTAATAGTGATGATCAACGTTACGGTGGGTTTAATAGGATTAATAACGTTTGTAGCTATGTCAGCTAGAAATAGAGCTAGAGGCATAGAGCCTGAGAAAGTATATGCTCAAATACCTCCAGCATAGCGTTTAGGTGGTTTAACTGAAAAGAATATTTTTCTCAGTGGACGTTCATGGCTCAACAATTGTGTGGAGGAAATGGATTAAAGCTGCTGAAGAGTATAGAGCTGATGTCTTAATACTTGCTGGTGATTTAACTGGCAAAGTACTTGTACCTATAGTTAAGCGAGCCGACAGCACTTTTACAGCAAGATACTTTGGGAGGAGATGGGTCATGAGTAGTGAGAGTGAAGTAAGGGAATTCGAGGAGAGGCTTGAAGGTGCAGGCGCATACTACATTAGGGTAGATGAAAGAGAGCTTGAAGAAATGAAGAACAACCCGGACTTAGTGAGTAAACTCATGAATGAAAAAATGGTTGAAAGACTGAGGCTTTGGCTGCATTTCTTAGTAAAGCGCATAGATACTGATATGATTACGACAATAGTTATGCCGGGTAACGACGATGAGTACTTAATAGATAACGTTATAAGGGAGTTTGAGGACTATGGAGTGATCTACCCGCTGGATAAAGTCCTTGAGATAGAGGGACATGAAGTCATATCATCGCCTTACGTTAATCCAACTCCATGGAGTACTCCAAGGGAGATGGAGGAGAAAGACCTTGAGAAATACCTTGAGAAGTTAATGTCAAAAGTTAGGAATCCACGCACCTCAATCCTGAATTCACACTGTCCACCCTACGGCACACACTTAGATCTTGCTCCAAAGCTCGATAAGAACTTAAGGCCGGTATTCATAGGGGGAGTGCCTGAGTATGTACATGTGGGGAGTAAGGCTGTGAGAAAGATCATTGAGAAGCACAAGCCTCTAATAGGCCTCCATGGCCACATCCATGAGTCAGGGGCTATGGATAGACTTGGAAACACAGTAGTCCTTAACCCAGGCAGTGAGTATAGTGAAGGCGTTTTAAGAGGATTCATCGTTGAATTAACTGAAGAAAGACTGGTGAATTACTGGAGGGTTGAAGGGTGAATGAGCAGCATTCATAGAGCTGTAGCGCTAAGCCCAGAGGATTTCATTAAAGAATCCATAGGTATAGTTGAGAGAGCTGAGAAGAAAGGCGTGATATTAAGGATACTTGGTGCTTGCGCTATATACATTCACTCACTGCATGAGCCTAAGTCTATAAGCATTTACACAAGGCTTGGGAGGCTTACAGGCCATCAATTATTCACAGATCTAGACTTAGTTGGCTATAGTAAGCAGAGGAAGGATGTAATAAAGTTCTTTGAGGAAGAACTTAAGTTTAAGTACGATCCATTAATTAAAGCGTTGTTCGCTAATAGAAGGCTCATATACTATCACCCACTAGATCTCTACTATGTAGATGTATTCTTCGATAAATTAGAATTTAACCACGACATAGTGTTTGGAGATAAGCCTGGGAAAGGTAGGTTAGAGCTAGACTATCCAACCATAGCCCTAGAAGACATAGTGCTTGAGAAGCTTCAAATAACTAAGATCAATCAAAAGGACTTAGTAGACCTAACAGTGCTACTACATGGACATGATTTATGTAGTACTAGTAGAGAAAAAGAGTGCATAGATGGAGGCTATATAGCTACAATACTATCCAATGACTGGGGCTTCTGGTATGATGCAACGACTAATTTAGGTAGATTACTGAACTTCATTAACTCTAAGGTAAATGAAGGAAAGTTAAGTGCTTCAGAAAAAGAGATCATAGAATCTAGGGTAAACAAGTTATTAAACATGGTTAATGAGAAGCCCAAGACTAAGAATTGGATCAAAAGATCTGTTGTAGGAGTAAGCAAGCCTTGGTATAGGGAAGTAGAAGAAGTCGTTAGATAAAAACTTAAATAAAGTAAGCAGTTAAGCATCTTCACAGAGCTTGCCTAAGGAGAGCGTATAGGGATAAAAATGTTATGAATTTAGCTATTTCTGAACTATTGGAGCCCACACTCTATCGAAGAATATGTTCTTGGATGTAGCACTTAAGGGTATTCCAATTACTACATCTGCTTTAAGGAGCCCAAGCTCTTTTGCAGCAACACCTACTGTAAACATTACTCTATTGTCTACGTTTAGCATTGAAGCAGTTTTAACTGCTGAGCCAATGGCTATCCCTAAGTTAATTAAGTTTAAAATGAAGTTTTCAGTAACTCCAAGTTCTTCAATTAACTTATTGAATCCTATGTCGACGAATTTGCATCCAATTAACAATACTGCAGTGCTGTCCCTAACGTTTCTTGCATCTCTTATAAAGAAATCGCTGTATTTAGAGGCCAGTTCCTCCATCTTGCTTGCTAAAGCCTCCAGCTCCTCCCTATCATAGACTATTCTTGTCAATACGTTGTCTACTCCACGCGCCTTAGGAGCTGTTTTAGCAGATATAGCCATAAGTTTTGCAGCTAGTAGCACTGCCTCACGTATTAGGTCTTCTTCACTCAATGCACTTACACCACTAGAGACTATAAGCATGATTTATTAAAAGCATTCTAAAAAGTTAAGGCTTATTACATACTTCTTCATAGTGTATTCTAAGGTGAATAGTTTGAGGAACTTTTCTTTAAAGTATTCAAGTGTACAACTTTACTTCGGTGAAGGAGTTTTCAATAATGCAGCAGGCTTTCTTAAAGGCTTTGAGAAAGCATGTGTAGTGACTAGTAAATCTGCTGCAAAAATATCTGGAGCCCTTAGTGACGTAAGTAAGCTTCTTAAGGAACTTGGAGTGCAATACTTCATACACGACAAGATCTCACCTAATCCCTGGGCTAGTCAAGCAGAAGAACTAGGCCACGTGCTCTGGAGTGAGGGAACCGACCTAGTTATAGCCATAGGGGGCGGGAGCGTTATTGATGCAGCTAAAGTAGCATCAATCATAGCTCTCAGTGGCGGCAGAGTAGTAGACTATGTTTTAGGGAGGAAGTATAAGAGAATGCTGCCACTTTTAGCAATAAATCTTACCCACGGAACGGGGAGTGAAGTGGATAGATACGCAGTCCTCACATTAGATGACTCTAGGGAGAAGCATGGAATTGATACAAGATACCCTGACTTAAGCATAGATGACCCTACATACACTAAGACTCTTAGTAAAGCTCAAACAATCTATACAGCCTTGGACGCCTTTTACCACTCGTATGAGTCAGCTACAGCAATTACTGCTAATCAATTAGTGGACACTTTATCTAGTGAAGCCATATCTATAGTGTCCTCAACTCTACCTGAATTAATAAATGACCTCAGTAACACAAGCCTTAGGGCAAAGGCCCTCTATTCATCAATGATAGCCGGCATAAGCATTGATTTGTCATCAACACACATAGTGCATGCAATAGAACACGCTGTCAGTGGACTAGAACCTAAGCTATCCCACGGTTGTGGACTTGGAATACTCGGGCCTAAAGCAGCTTATTACATTCACAAATCAATGCCCGAGAAATCAGCTAGACTCCTTAAATCCATAGATCCAGGGTTAAAGCCTTTAAGCGAACATGCAGAGAGAGCTTTTAAAGCAATACAGTCTTTTCAGGAATCAGTAGGATTTAAGGAGAGGCTTAGCGATTATGGCTTTACCGAGAGAGATGTTGATAGAGTTGTTGAATATACTTTAAGGAGGCTGAAGTACATGATTGTTGACGCTCCATTCAATGTAACAGAGGACGTTGTTAAAGACGTGTTTTTAAGCTCTCTTTAGAGCATCCTTCAATTAATTGAGCCATGTATGAAATAGCTCTCCTTACTTCATAGGAGATTTCAAGGCCTAAGCCTAATTCCTTAACTTGAATTCCTAGGATTACCGTTTCTAAAGCCACTCCTTGACTTCGCAGGATCTTTATAATGGCAGTTATGGGCACGTTATGTGTAGTCACAAGGAACTCATTACTTAACTCTCTTAAATCATTAATTATAACTATGTCTCCAGGGCAAGCGTTAGGAACCATTACTGCATCTACAATAGCTACTCTCTTAGCGTTGCCGTTAATGAGTTCTTCAATGCAGTTCTCTAATCCATATTCACACACTACTGCAGGAAGACCTCTCTCAATCAGCTCTCTACAGAGCTCCAAGCCAGCTCTATCATCCTGCCTTAACGGACTTCCAATGCAAGTAATTAAGTAATGTGCTTTAACGTATTTACAGACTTCTTCTTCTAGAGCTCTACTGTATTGTGGAAATACCTTCATAAGCCAAGCTTCACCAAGACTTTATCGGCTAGACTCATGACTTTGCTGAAGAAGGAAGTGCTTTTAAGAATCCTTACATCTCCAATAGATCTTTCAATAAATGGATCGTAAGGTATTCTCCCAATTACTTCCACTCCATACTTACCCGCAAGATCCTTAGTTGTTCCCTCTTCAGTGATCACCATGTTTTCAACAACTCCTATTGCTTTAACTCTGCTTTCAGTAAGCATCTTCAGCAATTTTTCAATTGAAGCAATTGATAGCCTACTTGGAGTAGTCACTATTAGTGGCCTTGGCTCACTTACGTAGCTAACTATGTCTAATACTTCATCAGATATCCCTGGAGGAGTGTCTATAAGTAGCAAGTCCAATTGATTCCAAATAACTGTGGCCAGCATTTCCTTAATTGCTTCATCAACATCTTTTCCTCTTAGCGGCAAAGGATTTCCACTACTGTAATAGCATATAGTCATGAACTTCACTCCATTAACTAACGGCGGCACCACTCCTTTCTCTTCAAGAGGTTTTAATTCGTCAAGCTTTACACCTAGAACTATGTGTGAAGAAGCATTAGTTACATCAAGGTCTAGTAGGCCTACTTTACGCCCTCTTTCAACAAATGCTAAGGCCAACGATGATGCAATTAATGTCTTACCCACTCCCCCCTTAGGACTCATCACTGGAACTACTGCTTTAACTCCCTCCAGTCTTTTACTAATGACTAGCAGTCTAGGATCCACTACTGCCCTCCCTCCTCAAACACTACTTCTACTACTTTTACTCCTCTGCCGCTCAATATGTCATAGTCCCTTGAATTGCATTTAGGGCAATTAACGTAGGAGTGAATGACTTCAGGTATGAAGTGAATGAATTCACTTACTTCAGATCCAAGGGATTCAAGCAAGGGACTCCACTCAAAGCCGCACTTCCTGCACTTCAACAAGATCTCCTCATTTAAGTACTTAAGCTCATCAACTACTACATTACCTTCATTCAACAGTTCCCTTAGCGCAAAGTCAAGGATCTCTTTGTCGACTGACTGCAATCTACCTATAGATAAAACAAGTCTCTTCACATTCCTCCCTTTAGAAATCCTCACTATATACATAGCAATAGCTTCAGCTAAAGCCCATTCATGAACCATGTTCTCCCCCATGCTATAAGGGTTTCCCGAAATACTTGCTTTTAAATATATGTGATTTGCCTAGAGATTCTCCTGTATAAATTAAGCCTTCATTCCTCAACAGCAGGAACTCGCTTAATCTAAGGACACTTCATTTGCAGTAAGATTAAATACCTAAGTCTAGTGGAGCATTACTGCCAAGTAGGAGCAGCATACTTAGATTCATAGGTTTACGCCTTAAACCCCATGATCATGGAGTATGAGGGCGAAGCAGTTTACGAGCTACTGAAGTTCTTGCATTAAGTATTGGCATTAAGTATTGCAGAGTCGTGTAGTGAGAGTACTTTAATTCAGCAGCTCATTCATTGCTTCTGCATAATAGAGCGATCAAGATCTATATCTGTTAGTAGAGGCGGATTTTCAGCCCATATTCTACACGTTCCTTCACTACCGACCATGCATGGACCTATGGGGTTTTCAGGAGTACAGGCCGTCATGAATAATGGACAGTCAGAGGGCTTGGCTAATCCTAAGACTATTTCACTGCATTTACAGCCCGGCACTATGTCTTCAATAGTTGATGAGTCCTTTAAGCCTAACTGGCTTGCAGCATCATACTCCCTGTACTTGTCCTTAAAGACTGCCCCGCTTTCCTTAATTACTCCTATGCCCCTCCAGTAAGAATCTGCCCTCTCAAAGACTTCATTCATAGCTCTTAATGCATATGTATTTCCTTCAGGTTTAACTACTCTAGCGTATTCATTAATTAAAGCAGGTCTATCAACTAAGAGTTGCTTTAAGACTACTAGTACAGCCACTAAGACGTCTACAGGCTCGAATCCAGCAACTACAGCAGTGACTCTGTAGTCACGAGGTATGAAGCTCCAGGCACTTGACCCTATTATTGTTGAAACGTGCCCAGGAGCTATTACTCCACTTAAGTTTACTTCTCTAACTTCATCGAGTAAGTACTTCACTACTGGAGGCGTATACCTATGGGCTGCGAACACCATAATGTTCCTCGGCACTACATTGCTGTACAGTGGAATAGCTACTGCAGGCATTGTTGTCTCAAAACCTACACTAAAGAACACGTAGTTTTTCGAAGAATTCTCTCTAGCAATCCTTATTGCATCAATAAAGCTGTACACTACTTCCACTTCCCCGCCCAAGGCCTTTGCTTGATATAAGTTCTTCACCTTCGAGTTTGTCGTCCCAGGCAGCTTATATGCATCACCGTAAGTAAGGATCTTGAAGCCCTCAAAGCTTAGCTTAACCATGTAGTCTACGTATAGTCCAGGAGTTATGCAGACAGGGCATCCTGGGCCTGCAACTAAGCTTACTTCCCTAGGCATAAGGCTTCTCAATCCATAGTGTACAATAGTCCACTCATGCGTGCCACAGAAGTCCATTATGTTAATAGAGTTAATTCCTTTTTCAGAAAGCCTCTTGGATGCTTTATTTATGAATTCAACTACTCTAGCTGAACTATCATATCCTTCGTAAATCCTCTTAACTCTAGCCGCTAAATCCATTAATGACACCGCTAAAGATACTAAAGACTAAGTTCCCTTTATTAAGTTGATTAACTAAGTCAATCTAGAACTTAGTGTAAGCAGCCTTAATGGTGGAATTGAAGTGAATAAGCACTCCGGGAAGCTGAGAAAACAATTGATTAATGGAATTACGTTAATTGGATTTACGTGCTTAGCCATAGCATTGTTTTACTTAATTGGTTACACCATTGGCTCAGGCTACAGCTTTGAAGTTAAGTACTTTGTGTCCCCTAAGCCTCAGAGGCTATCCATAGTTAATTTCTCAAACCCCTTGTGGAAGCCCATAATGATCATTACTGGCCCCAATTGCACTCAAGTGCGCCTTAACGAAGGAGAGAAAGTATTGTTCCAATTAACTATGCCTCCATACGATGGGCTTAATTGTTCATTAATTCCGCCGAGTACTTATGAGTGCTTTGGGCCAGGCGTATACTACGTGTGCAGCAACATAGCTATAAGTGAAGTAGTTGTAGGAAGTGAAGTATCTAGAAACTACTACTTTGGAGAAGCATCAGCGTACTCAACTAACGTAGTACTGTATGGATATGAGTTTTCACTATTTACAGCACTAGTGCTTAATTCCATGGCGTCAGCAATGATGTCAATGCTTTCACTACGCTTACTAAGGAGGGGAAAGTATTTGGCTATCCTTATGCTAGCCATATATTTAGAATCCATGGTGTTAGGATTCATTGATGGCATTAAAGTTATCCCAAAGGATCTTGAAGCCATGACTAAGTACTTAACTATGAACTTATTCATAGGCGTAATTGTTTCATCATCCATACAATTAGCTGTCCACAGGTTCCTAGGATTAGGTAAAACAATAAGTCGTGGAGGGATCTAGATACTTAAGGCACTAAGAGTCACCGGAATTACTGCCATGAATTATTGAGGAAAATGAATTAGACTAAAAAGTTACATTACTTTATACTTATCCCCTTTAACGATGCAAGCCACTCCACACTTGCCTTTTCAACAAAGGCCTTACTTAACTTAATTGCATTAATGATATCGTTTAAATCCAGTACTTCTACAGGTGAGTGTATGTACCTTGTTGGTATTGATATAGTTCCAGCAGGCACTCCCTCTTTATTCAATGCTATTATTGATGCATCTGTTGTACCGCCTGCAAGGAGCTCTATTTGATATGGTATTTTGTGTTCTTCAGCAACAGCTATCAATTTATTAACTATTTCAGGATGCGCTATAAGTCCGCTTGCCCCCCTTCCATCAGCTACTTTTATGGCTGGCCCCTTTCCAAGCCTTGTGCACCACTCGTGTTGAGGTGTATCCGGTACATCGCTTGCTATAGTTACATCAAGAGCTATAGCTGCATCAGGGGATATGGCGAATGCAGATGTCCTAGCTCCCTTTAAACCAACTTCTTCTTGAACAGTTGCTACGGCGTAGACGTCTGCTTCAGGGTTTTCTATGAGTTCAAAAGCCTTAATTAATACTACTACGCCGCTCCTATCATCAAATGCTTTTCCACTAACACGATCGTTGTTTAAAGAAACGAGTTCTCTATCAAATACCGCTATGTCTCCTACTCTAATCCCCATTTTAGTTACTTCATCCCTTGATCCAGCGCCTACATCTATAAATAGCTCTCTGAATTCAGGGATCTTTTGAGCTTCCTCAGGCTTAGCTATATGCGGAGGTCTTAGCCCAACTACACCTCTATAAATTCTCCCACCTCTAGTCCTTATGAGTACTCTTTGAAAAACAGTTGCTCTCTCAGTAATGCCACCTATGGGTAGTGCTCTTAGGAATCCATTGTCATCTATAAATGATATGAATAGACCTATTTCATCCATGTGTGCTGCAAGCATTAACTTCCTTCCACCAACGCTGCCCTTCTTTACAGCAACTACGTTGCCCCAAGTGTCTACCCATAGTTTATCTGCTACAGTTCTTAAGTAATCAACTACTAATCCCTTTACTCCTTCTTCATAGCCGCTTGGCCCTATTGCTTCACAGAGTTTTTTAAGTAAGTTTAGAACATCATCTCTTGAAATTTCTATGCTCAAGACGTGCACCTCTTTGCTGAAAATACTTCTTGGGAAATAAAAAGTTTAGCGCCCCACTATTGGTAAGCTATTTAAAGTGCTGCTTCACCTACCAGGTGTGAGGGAATGAATTTAAGTTGGTTGAGACAAGAGTTGTTAAAGTAGATCCATTTAATCCAAGTACTGAAGCTATTGCTGAAGCAGCTGAAGTACTGAGGAGAGGCGGCTTAGTGGCTTTTCCAACAGAGACAGTCTATGGACTTGGAGCACTCGTCTACTTGAGGGAAAGCGTCCTAAGGATATTTAGAGTTAAGAAAAGGCCTCTTGACAATCCACTCATAGTCCACATATCTAAGCTAAGTGCTTTAAGCCTAGTGGCTAGAGACGTGCCTGAAGAGGCTTTAATAATAGCTGAGAAGCTGTGGCCAGGCCCAGTTACACTAGTCCTTTGGAAGAGCGATAGTATTCCAAGTGAAGTGACTGCTGGCTTACCAAAGGTCGCTGTTAGAATGCCAGCTCATAGAGTAGCCCTTATGCTTATAGATAGCGTTAATGCACCAATAGCTGCTCCTAGCGCTAACTTGTCTGGCAGGCCATCGCCTACTTCAGCTGATCACGTCATTAAGGACTTTTATGGATCAATAGATTTAGTAATTGATGCAGGTGAAACACTCCACGGAGTTGAATCAACTATAGTAGATCTAACTGTTAAGCCACCACTACTTCTAAGGCCTGGGGCTTTATCTGTTGAAGAACTAGAGAGAGTTCTCGGCATAAAAATAGCTATTCCACCATTTGCTAGAGGGCTTACTGAAGCAAGTAGAGCGATAGCGCCAGGAATGAAGTATAGGCATTATGCGCCGAGAGCAGAAATGGTTTTAGTTGAGTCGAGGAGTTACGACAGCTTAACGAAGATCGTTAACGTAGTTAGAGACATAGCGTTAAAGAGCATGCGTAAAGGAGTCAGTGTAGGCATATTGTGTAGTGATGAAACATACAACTATTACACTGACTTAGGAGCAGTGGTCAGAAGCCTCGGCTCTAGAAGCAATTTATTTCAAGTAGCTAAAAACCTCTTTAAGTCAATGAGAGAGCTAGATGAAGCTGGAGTAAGCTTCATAATAGCTGAAGGCTTTGAGGAAAAAGGGCTAGGTTTAACAATAATGAATAGGCTTAGAAAGGCCTCTGGACATAACATTATTATGGCTGATCAATAAACTTTAACTAAGATTGCATAAGAATACTTATCCTTCTCCATTTGAAGAGCCTGTGATTCCTTAAAAACTGCGTCCATCCATGAAGGCAGTTTGGAAAACTTACAATTGACCTCTAGAGAACCCCCAATATACATTCCTATAAGGGAAGCAGTTTGTATTTATAAGTGGGCCCGCTGGGATTTGAACCCAGGGCCTCCGCCGTGTCAGGGCGGCGTCCTAGCCAGGCTAGACGACGGGCCCCTACTTACTGTAGTTTTTCTTTAGTTGACTAAATGTTTTAAATATTTTATCGACATAGCGTGGACTTCAATAAGTTGGTAAATATTTGTAGGGCTTAGGTCTTTTAAATACTTGCAATTATGAATAGCTGTAACTATCTTCATCTCTTGCTTCCCCTCCATCAAGCTTCATCCTTCACGGCGGAGGCTCTTTAGAGATACCCTGGCTGTCCAGCATATGTCTATATAGCCCTGAGCCTTATGTTGATTGCTCCAGCAGAGTCTCTATAAGTTGTGTAGTTACATACTACATGTCTTAGATGTAGTAGCAAACTGAAAACAGCTATAGCAACAGAATCCTCTACTGTAGTAACTGTAACACTGAGGATAAAGATGCAGTAATGTGTATAAACATGTTCCTCAGGTATGCAAGATGTAGGGGGTTTAGGGATGCCCCTAAACGCCTCTAAGCCCAGTGAAAACCCAAGAGGGATACAGAGAAAAATAAGGCAATGAAATCAACTCATATAAGCTAATATTAGAGCTGAATTCCTCTAAAAAGTATATTAGGAAACCCTATTGAATCACATTAATTGAGCCGGGGTAGCTCAGCCAGGTAGAGCGCCGGGCTGTTACCATGAACTCGGGTTTGGAACTGGCGGATACCCGGTGGCCCGGGGTTCAAATCCCCGCCCCGGCGTTTCATAAGTTAAATATATATTGTTCTCTAAACAACTCTAGAGTGCCCGATGACTGTGGAATCCGGGTTTAAAGCTGAAGGGATGTTGATAAGGCCCGCATAGTTGAGGGATTACCGTATTACAGATGACTAAATGTTCTTTCTCCACAGCTCCCTCAAATGCTTTCTTTTAAGAGTATAGCTCTCCCTCTCAAGGAACTTGTATACAGTGCTATGCTTTCTGCCTCTTATGAGCATTTCTATTGCTTCTTTAGCTAAGTTCGCTGACTCATAGTCCCCTATTATGGCTACAGTGTCTTCATATATAACTATGTCTGAGCCAGTTAACTCCTCTATGACTCTTCTAGCTTTCCCCTCTTCACCTATAATCCTCCCCTTCACTCTAGCTAAGTGATTTGGCTTATCTCCTACGTAGAGCTTTAAGTCTATAGTCATAATTACATAGTCTTCATCAAGAAGTTTAAATGCTTTCTCAGGGCTGAATCCACTTGCTATAGCTCTAACTACATCACGGGCCTTCAATAAGTTTGCTAGTGGAGTACTTGAAGAAGCAGGCTCTATTATTACTGAACCAGTAGTTGAATCAACTGTAATTAGCGTTTGAGTGAGCTTCATTAACTCCTCCTTAACTCTCCCTCCTTCACCTATCAATACTCCAACTCTCTCTAGTGGTATTTTCTCATAGAGCCTCGTTACTCCAGGGATAAATCCTCCTTCACTCCTCGACAAGATCTAACCTCCTTTAATATATCCCTAAAGTCCGCGATTTCTAAGCCGGCTTCACTGTGGAAGAAATCATATATGTTTCTTATATCTCTAACGAGGAATTCTTCTGCATGAGGGTGATCTATGCTTACAGACTGACTAACGTCAATTATTACAGGTATTCCGCCAGGCTTAACCATGACGTTGAACTCTGATAAGTCTGCGTGAACTAGCTTAGCTAAGCAATACATTTTCTTAACGTCTTCAATTAATAGCTCATACACTTTGAATAGTTCCTCACGGCTAAGCTCTCTCCAGACTTCTTTCAGCAGAGGATACCTAAGGCCTTCTTCACCGATAAACTCCATTACGAGAACGTTGTTGAGTACAGCAATAGGTTTTGGAACTCTTACACCTACTTCATACATTCTCTTCAAGTTCCTAAACTCCTTCTTAGCCCATAGGTATATGAGTTTCCTAACTCCTCCAAGCTTAACTCCATTGAATCTCGGATCACCTGCAATATACTTAACGATTCCTTTCCTAAACTCCGCCGTTGAAGTCAGGTATATTTTAATAGCCAAAGGATCTTTGTTGAATCCATATGCTAAGTAAACGCGGGCCTCTTTACCAGCACTTATTACTCCATTCACTCTCCTCAATACTCTCCTCTTCATTAACTCGTAAATAGTCATAACTGTCTTAGCGTCAAATACTTCCTCCACTGTTTCAAAAAGATCCTTATCCTTAATTCTCCTCTCCTTAGATCCTTTGGAGAACTCATTTGTCAAAACGCTCCACTCAAAGCATCTAAGAACTCCTTAGTAATTATCTTCATTTCAAGAAGTTTCTCTATGTCATCACTGCTGTATCTACAGACAACATCGCCTCTCCTAGGATCTATATCCCATAGGGACACTAGAATTATATCGCCTTCTCTAAGCCACTCCTTTCTCCTCATTTTTCCAGGTATCCTAATCTTCCTCTCCTCCCCATCGTTACACCTAGCTAACAAGTAATTTGCTCCAAGGAACTTAGTTACTCCACAAATGACTTCTCCCTCTCCTGGAAGCAGCGGTTCTTTACTCAGTTCTTTCTCCTCCCTGCTTTTCTTAGGCAACTAATCCACCTCCTCTCTCACTACATAAGTTCTTCCACCTATAATATACCCCTTTACTCTATCCCCATTCTTTAAGCCAACTAAGTACTTATTGATGGGGTATTCAATTAATTCCCCTGTTTCTTCATTTAACAAGTAGAGTGTATTTAAAGATCTTCCCACTACAGTGAAATCTTTCTCAACTACTTCACTTAACTTCTTTACTCTCCCACTCCAGTACTCCTTAAATGGAATAGATCTTTTTTCACCACTTTCAAGCACAATTAAATCAATGAAATCGCTCCTAGTTCCACACACTAAGGACACAGATCCACGGTAATCAACTAGATCCATTTTATCTACGTCTGGGAGCCTTACTGATATTGTAGTTACACCTACGTCTCTACCCCTTGAATAGTCTCGTTTAGTTAGCTTAAACGACTCAATGGTCTTCGCTCCAAGAGTTTTCTCAACTAATTGAGCTACTCTATGTGCTGTAACAACTGAAAGAAACTTTACATCCACTCCACTCTTATCCTCAATTAATTCAACTATGTCTTGTGATATAAGTGGGTCGTTTAACAGCTTACTTATGTAATCCTTCTCTCTGTTGAGCAAGTATCCTCTAGCACTTCTAAATTGCACTACAGCTGAGTAAGATCTACTAATTCTCTTAGAGCATGTAGGGCAAGTTGTTTTACGAACTCTATATCTAACTGTAAAGCTAGCTTTAGCAATCATTGAACCCCCTACTAGTGCTGTTGCACTAACTACTGCTTCACTCAACCCCCTCCCCACGGCTTGAGATACCCCTATTTCATCTACTTCAATTAACTCCACTCGCTCATCTATGAAGCGGCGCTGGTCATTCAATACAATTCTCCTAAGGGCTTCACTAAGAGATGGAATCTCAGTCCACTTACCATGGATCTTCCATAAGCCACACTTACTGCATTGCTCAAGTTCTAAAACTGGTGTACTCTTAATTACTCCCCTTACCTCCAAGAAGCAGCTTAAGCAATAACCTCCTAGAGGCAGTTCTTCTTCACTTAACTCTCTGCCGCATGTAACGCAGTATCTAGTCAATTCACTCAACCTTAATTACCTGTGCATGGGGGACTCCCTGAACATACTTAACTGCATCTCTACATATGAGGCCTCTTCTAACAGCTTCTTCAACAGCTCTACGGCCAACTATGTTAGCTACAGTTGATCTTTCGACTAAATCCATTGCTTCATCTAAGCTAACTCTTCTACCTAAGTAGAAAGCTGGATCTACGTATAACTTCACTCCCCCCTCCTCTAGAGTCACCCCGAGAACTTCTTCATCGCATACGGCTAGAACTATTTCACCGTAATTAGTGAACTCCTTGACGTATACGAACTCAGCATTAGGCATGCCTTAACACCTTTAGAATGAAGGGAGAGTTGTTTCAGCACTGCACGCTAAGCACTTTAACTTAAAGGCTTTCTTGCTTTTCTCCAGTACTGTGTGTATTGAACCGCAAGTAGGGCATTTAACGTAAGTATCCACAAATCTCTTTAAGAGCTTGTCTAAGACTTGTGCTGAAAACCTCCCGCTGAGAATTAAGTTGCCGGCTTCATCTATTGATCCAGCTGCAGCTAACTCCTTAACTAAATACTTCATTAAAAGCTTCTCATCTCTACCGACTACGTGAGCTATGTTCCTAAAGTTCTTAACTATAGTCTTCGTGCCAACGGCTATAGTCTCTATGCTGGGCACTTCAAAAACTACTCCTTTACTAGGATCTCTAATAGGTATTCTACTGAATGCCCTGTCCAACAGTTCTTCATAACTATAGTCCCTAACTTTCTTCAGCAATTCTTCCACCATACGTCCTCAATTACTGTAAGCAAAAACCATTTATTAAAGGTTTAGTAAGCAAAGACTGCTTACAGAAGTGGAATCCCTAATGCTTTTAGGGCAGTAAACTATCTAGTGTTTTCGGAGAATGAGTCTATGGCTAGAGTATACGTAGAAACCTATGGATGCGCGCTAAATAAGGGAGATACTGGTTTAATTATAGATGTACTGAAGAGTAGGGGGCACACTATAGTTGAAAGAATTGAGGAAGCAGAAGTATTCATAGTAAACACTTGTACTGTGAGAAGCGAGACTGAGAGCAGAATGATTGATAGAATAAGAGCTCTTAGGGAAATAGCTGCAGCACGTAGAGGTAAACTCATAGTAGCCGGCTGTATGGCTAAAGCCCAGCCCTACTTAGTTACTAAAGTGGCGCCTGAAGCAAGCCTCGTATCCCCTCAGAATGCTTCAAGAATACACCTAGCAGTAGAATCTCCTTCAAGAACTCTACTGCTAACTGGTGAAAGGGATAGAGATGTTGTAGCTAAATGCCTTATGGATAGAGTGGGATTGATAGCCATTCAAGAAGGGTGTTTAGGGAACTGCAGCTTCTGCATAGTGAAAAACGCTAGGAGAAAGATAGTTAGCTACCCCTTAGAGGCTGTAGTTAAGGCAACCCAAGACTTAGTGTCGCTAGGCGCTGTAGAAATAGAGTTAGCAGGCCAAGACACAGGCGTCTACGGCCTAGACATATACGGCAAACAAGCACTGCCATTATTAATTAAAAGCATTGCTGAAGTAAGTGGGGATTTCATGATTAGAGTAGGCATGCTTAATCCAAACACTCTTGCGCCAATAATGGATGAATTAATAGATGCACTGAGGCATAGAAAGGTCTACAAGTTCTTGCACATACCAATACAGAGCGGCAGTGATAAAGTATTAAGAGCAATGAATAGAAATTACACCGTAGATGAATACAGATCCTTAATTAAGGAGCTAAGATCTAGGGTACCAAGTATAGCGATCGCTACAGACATCATGGTTGGACACCCGGGCGAAAGCGATGAGGACTTTGAAGAAACTCTAAGAATAGTAGAAGAGCTTGATTTCGATAGAGTGCATATAGCGCAATACACCTCTAGATCTAATACTGCTTCAGCTGCATTAAGACAGGTGGACAGTAAGTTAAGGAAGGAGAGGTTAAGGGAGTTGAGTAAAGTAGTGGAGAAAGTCTGCTACAAGAAGCATGAAGCTATGGTAGGCTCAGTAGTAAGGGCTTTTGTAACTGAGAAAAGCAGGGATTCATATACAGCTAGAACTATTAACTATACCCCATTAGTCTTTAAGAATGGAAGCGACTTAAGGGGTAAGTGGGTTAAAGTACTTGTGAAGTCTGCAACGTTCTTTGATTTAAGAGGAGAAGTCGTATCAATTGAGTAAGCTCCTCTTCGTATTGAAGGAGAGGAGCTTTAAGACGCAGTTAATCTAAGCTATTCACTACTTCAACGTAGACTACTTCTCCATAGTTAGAAACTATGTACTTAGTTAATTCATAAGTGCTGCCTCTCTTAATTGGCAGAGATAGAGGCTTAAACCTCAGGATAAGCATTGCTTCACCTTTATCAACATCTATTTTCTCAACGTAGCTGCTCTCTTTATCAAGGCTAAAGGGGATTTTTTGCGAGACCTCCTTCGACAACCTATCTATTAATGAGCTTATTTCATCGCTAATCCTAGATCTATCAGTAAACAACGTCTTCACTCTTAAGGACACTAGTACAGGTGTCTCAATAGTTATTGAGCCTGCGAGGAGAGTGTTCGGTATATAGATCTTGTTTCCATAGAAGTCTTCTATTTCTGCTCCATGCATGTGGACTTCATTTACACGGCCAAACACTCTATATCCATATCTAGGTAATGAAATAACTACAGGCCTCCCTCTAGGGTACTTAGATGCAATAATGTAGAAGTAAGCCAAGAACTCCCTCACATCATAGAAGAACATGAGTATAAATGTTGCTGTCACAAATCCTATTACGTACATTACAGGTATTGTGGGCAGGTATGTGTAGAGTAAACAACTCAAGTAAACCAATATTATTATGTAATCAACTACTTTTGAAAGAATGTACTTTACTGAAAGGCTTAAAATCCTTCTTTCATGCATTGCACTTATGAATCTATTAACTAAGAGTCTAAGCACTAGGAGCGCTAATAAAATGAGTATAGCTGGCAGGGCCTTCCAAAGGAGTTCCTCTAATTCCTTCCAGGAAATGAAGGCTGTTGGAAGTTTGCTGCCCACTTCATCACTCATAAGTCATCCCTTTAAAACTCTTAATGAATCAACGCTCTTAGTCACAACGAGCAGCTGTAGGCCTGGCGAAAGCTCTAAGTTGGGTTCTTTAGGGATTAATTCTCCATTCTTTAGAAGCCCAATTATCTTAATGCCATGATTAATTGCTTCGGCTTCAACATCCTTAAGCCTTCTCCCAATGCAGGGATCTGCTTCAACGAGAGTCACTAAGAAAGCATATTGATCTTCAATGCTGCCTAATAGTTCAAATGGGTAGTTAATTGAATTAATTATGTGAAGAATCGTTGATGTAACGATTTTTGAGGCATTTACTGGAAAGCCTATGTTCTTCTCTAGATACACGTGTTCTAGAGAGCCTTCATGTATCAGCCCTATTCTCACTGGGACTCCTCTACTTAAAGCCGTCGTTAATACAAAGTAGTTGAGTAAATCATCGCGACAAGCTGCTATCACTATATCCATGTCCTCCATGCTTACTAAGTTGATGTAAGTCCTAGGATCCCTAGGATCTACGTCAAGTAGGTCTACGTCAAACTTCAGTAATTCACTAGCTCTCTCCTTACTGCATGTGATTACCTTAATTGAGTGTGCGCGGACATCCATACTGCTCAATATGTAGTTCACTAAGTCAGTTTCACCAACTATTAATATATTCAAGATTAATCCCTTATACTACTTACATACTCCTTAATTCATAAGTACTTCCATCCTTAAAAATGTGTTTTCTACATGAGTGTTCAAAACTCTAGATCTATTCTTAAGGATTCATTCACTCTCCTCTACATAGGGGATAGTGTGTGACTCCACAACGCCAATGATCGCTACACTGCTTTTCTCCAAACAAAGTATCCCATAATGCTGGCAATTTGCACGTACTCCAGTCTACCGAGCAACATGAGTGTAATGAGGGTCGCCTTCACTCCTATGGGTGCTATGCTGGATGTTATTCCACTGCTCAATCCCACGCAGCTAATTGCTGAAACTACTTCAAAGAGTGAGTCCACGAAGCTATAGCCTTGTGAAGACACTATTAAAGCCCCCGTTAAAGCTACTAGTGCGTGAAGAACCATGAATACTAATGCATTAGATACATCGTCTTCATCTATTTGAACTCCATCAATAGTCAAGGCCTTCTTAATGGGGGTTGGTGAAACAATTTTAAGCAGCCACAACTTAAACTTCTTAATGAATATCAGCAACCTAAGCGCTTTTATTCCTCCACCCGTTGAGAAACTCATTGCCCCAATAAACATACTTGCTGTAAGAAGTACTTTAGTTGTATCGGATAGAGTTGATACAGACCCTATGTTAAACCCTGTTGTAGATATTGCTGAGACATTGTTAAAGAAGCCGTTAATGAAGCCTCTCCACAGATCATATTTATCGTTTAAAATGAGTGAAGCTACCACAAGAAAACTCGTGAAAATAGTTGTGTAAAAGTATAGTCTAAACTCCTCGCTTTTCTTCAATACCTCAAGCTCCCCTCTATAAACCCTCACTAATAGAGAAAAGTTCAGTGCACCAATGAACATAAAGGCTATTACAGGAATATAAGTAATTGGCGATCTTTCAAATACCACCTCATACCCACGATCGTATGGAGACATGCCTCCAGTAGCCATAGTAGTCATTATGAGGCTCGCTGATTCAAAGATCGTCATACCAGTGTAAAAGTATATCAGGAATCCTATGGCTGTGAGAATTGAGTATACCTTAAGTATCTCTATGGCAGTCCTATAGAATGAAGCCTCCAGCTTTAAAGGTCTCTCAGCTACATATACTCTAAGCCCAATTCTATAGAAGTAGGGGAATATTATTACTGCAAACACTACTATGCCTAATTCACCGCTCCACTGCATGATGCTTCTCCAGATAAGCACTGATGGCCTCATGTAATCTAGGTTTCTGAAGACTGTTAAACCCGTTCCTGTAAAACCACTAACGCTTTCAAAGAAGGCGTCTATGAATGGAACTTCAATGGTTTTATAGAGGGCTATAGCTGAAATAATTGATGACAGGATCCAGGTTAAGTTTACTACAACCATAGACTCAACTGCTGTCAGTGGCTCAGCCTCAATAAATGATGAAGCTACGCTGAGCAGTACAGCAATGATCCCTAAGTATAGGAAAGCTATTGGTACACTGTACCCGTAGAGAGGATCGATCATTGTTGGTATAAGCATGAGGAAACCTATTACTCCAAGCACACTTAAGATAGCTTTAACTAACCCCTTTAAATTCACGCCTTTCTACACCTAGTCAACATTAAATTAAGTTATGGAGAGAGGTAAAATAATTATCTTCCTTGGAGAATGCTCTCTAGCGATCTCTCCACCTAAGTCAAACACTCTTTGAGCCTCACTAAGTATCAATGCATCACTTGAAGCCACCCATCCATTGCTTGAACATAGGAGAAGCTCTTTATCAGCTCTTTGAGCTGTAACGACTTTAGCTCCATGGATTCTTTCCCTAAGTAATTGAGCAAGAAGCCCACTGTGACTTACTCCAGCATCAAGAACTATGTTTAATCGCTGTTCAGTTAAGTGATTTACGAGAATCCTTGATGCTACATCTATGAAATCCCTATCTACAACTATTGAAGCCTTTTGTTTTATTCCCAGTAAGTCCCTTACAAAGCCATCGTCACATAAGTATAGCTCTTCTCCATGTAGTGCTGAATAGATAGTTGCTAACACATTGTATCCATCTATCACTACAAGATCTCCTTCTCTAGGAATACCTCTTTTACTAAGCACGCTTCTCACGTAATTTGATGAATGAATGCATCTGTAGATGATTAATCTCTCCCTCAGAGATAAGAGGTACTTACTTGAAACTATGTTTAGGGAAGCCTTCTGTGAATACCCTCTATCAAGTAAGTATCTATAGTCTTTAGCTGCTTCAATTAGTTCTCTGCGCAAGACCCTATCTCCATTACAGCCTTGACTATAGCCCTCAATACTTCATTGGAGCTCGCTAAAGCCCTGAATGAAACGTGATCTTTTTTCCCACCGCCTTTTACTCCAGGAATACTCTTTGAGACTTCCTTAAGGACTGAAGTTAAATCAAGCCTCCTCGATAAGTTGATGTGTTCAGCTATTTCATAATTGCCTTTAGATTCATAAATTACTATAAGGCCTTTTTCAACAAAGTATAGGATGAGGTCTCTATAAAGTTTTTCATCGCCTATTGTATCAACTAAGTGCACTATTTGGAAGCAGTTCGCACTTATGATCTGTTGTTCAAGCTCCTTTGCAATGAATTTAAATAGAGTCGCTCTATACTTAGCCAAGTAGTTCCTAAGCTCCTCGCGTTCCTTTATAAGTGACTCCAAGCCCTTCCTTAATTGAAGAGGGCTAGATCCAACTATTGAAGAAGCTTCCTCTAAGTAGTTTTCAAGTTCATAGATTACCTTGCTGATGTTTGTTCCAGCAACGAATTCAAGCCTTAACACGCCATCCTGTATCTTTCTTGAATCAATTATCCTAATGCAGCCGACTTCACCTGTATTATGTAGGTGAGTTCCATAACATGCTTGAGCATCCCAACCAGGTATTTCAACTATCCTTATGATTGGAGCTACAGTTGATCCACCTTGATAAATCCCTATGCCAAACCTTCTTTCAGCATCAAACTTACTTAAGTAGTGTACCTTAACGTCTATTCTATGGTCAATTAAGCTGTTAGCTACTTCCTCAATTCTCCTTAATTCATCCCTGCTTAAGTTCCTATAGTGAGTTATATCTAGCCTCGCCTTATCAACAGTTTTTTCAGCACCAGCTTGATTAACGTGTTCTCCAAGAACTCTCCGGGCGGATGCTAAAACTATGTGTGTAGCAGTGTGATGCCTCATTAATTTATACCTTCTTAACCAATCTACTTCCCCGATAACTGTCTCCCCTGGATTAGCTATTACTGAATCGCTTAGCTCATGGATGATCACGTTGCCTACTTTCAGGACCCTCCTTACATCAGCTCTCCTGCCGTCACTAAAGTATATGAAGCCAACGTCATGATCTTGGCCTCCGGAAGAGGGGTAGAACAACGTTTGATCGAGGACTAAGAATTTCCCCTTAATGCCAATGATTTTTGCACTAAACTTAGTTTCATAAGGATTCTCGTGGAATAAGGCCTTAGTTTCTGGGAACAGCGATGCCCACTCTAGTAGAGCTGGCTCAATAGCCTCACGTCTCAATACTGCTTGAGAATGCTTCTTCGCTATGCTTGCATAGAACTCTCTTGGGATAACTACTTGTGCATTAATGCTGAGAGCTCTCTCCCTCACTATTTCAGGGGGAATGCCGTATGAATCGTAGAGCTCGACTAAATCCTCCTCAGTTAAGCCACCCTTTTGCATAACGATCTTGTCGACAACTCTCATCCCGCGCTCAAGCGTATCAATGTACTTCTTTACTTCTTCTGAAACTACTTCAGTAATGTAATTCCTGTGCTTATAGAACTTGCTGTAAACGTACTTGTCCTTGAAGTAATCAATTAGTTCACGCAGCAGTTCCTGGACAACGTTATCTAAGTCTCTTAATTCGACTCCAATTAAGTGCATGGTTCTAAGGCTTCTCCTCAAGACTAGCCTAGCTAAGTACCCCTCTCCAGTATTTGAAGGAACAACTCCGTCAGATAGTAACAGCAGTAGAGTCCTATAGTGATCTAATAGTGTATAAGCCAGGATGTTTTTCACTAATGCATTGTAATACTCCTTTAAGCCCCTCTGAGACAGCAGTTCAGAGAGCTCGTCGAAACTCCTAGGCCTTGAATCGCTGGTTTCATAAGCGATCTTTTTAAGCAACTCGTGGTCTAACTCCTCTAATCCCAGTATATCGAAGAACTTTTTGACTAAGTCGCCATAAATTGCGTGGAAAGCTGTTGGAGCTCGCTCTGTAAGCCACGATATCCTCTCCACACCATAGCCTGTATCAACGACTGTTAATTTCATGGGTTCATATCTGCCATCCAACGATCTATACTTCATGAAGACTAGAGTAGCTACTTCAAGTCCATCAATTAATACTTCGTAGGCGGGCCCAGCATTACCTCCGCCTTCCCACCAAGATGGTTTAAAAGCCATTCGCTCTGGCGGAACCCCTATCTCCTCACTAAAGAACTTAAAAGCGTACTCTATTGTTTCATCAACCCAGTATATTGATTTACTGGGGGTATTGAATGCGTGATGCCCCCCCATTTCAAATGAAGTGAGGTGTCTTCCAAATGTCATACCTATGTAGTCTATGTCTTCAAGCCTAATGCATGGTTGAACTATTACTAGTGGATTATATGGAGGCTCACTTATTCCCTCAGTTACAGCTGGTTGAAAGACTACTATGCTTGCTATAGTTAAGTATAAGTCATCCCTCCACTTAGCTACAACTGGATAAGGCTCTACGTAGCCATGACTATTCCTAGTGAAAAAATCTATGAATGTCTGCCTAGCGCTCTCTACATTCAGTCTTCTAACACTTGAGTAATCATTGTAGAGGAATTCATACTTACTACACGGTGAATCAGGGCAAGTAGTCCTTGGTAAAAGGCTGTAGAATTCTTCACCGCAGACTCTGCACCTATACTTCGCATAGCCTAGGGACTCCAGGAACTTACTTGATAGCTCTGGCTCACTTACTTTCAAAATATTAACCTCTTCACTAACCGAAGAGGGCTGATAGTCCTGCTGATAAGTCTTCTTCACTAACTTCTTCTTTCTTCTCCTTTTCTTCAGCCTTCTTTTCTTCAACAGGCTGAGGAGAGGGAGTTGCAGGTGCTGCAGCAGGTGCTGAAGGAAGTGCTAGCGCTGTAGAGAGAACTCTATCTATGTCGATTTTACTTAAAGCTGCAACTAAAGCCTTCACTCTTACTTCATCTACATCTATTCCAGCTGCTTCTAGTACCCGCCTCACATTCTCTTCACTAATCTCCTTGCCGGCAGTCTTTAGCAATAGTGATGCATATATGTACTCCATCACTTAAGCACCTCTACACGTTTAGAGTATCAGAAGCGTAGAGGGATATTTTAAACTTAATCCTAGCGTTAAAAGGTTACTAGAGGCGTTTTAACCGAAGAGGGCTGATAGTCCTGCTGATAAGTCTTCTTCACTAACTTCTTCTTTCTTCTCCTTTTCTTCAGCCTTCTTTTCTTCAACAGGCTGAACTTCTGCTTTAACTTGAACTTGCCTAGTACTAAGCCCTAGCTCAGGTGCGTAGGGAGCAATAGCTTCTGCTACAGCTACTACTTTAGCGATCGCCATTCTTAGCACAACTTCAGCTGTCTCTGGAGTTACAAAACCTGCTTCACAAGCTAAAGCAATAGCCTTTAAGTAAGCATTCCTTATCGATAACTCCAATACTTCTGGAATAGGCCAGGCTATTTCAGCTGCTAAAGCAACTGCATTCTTAAATGCTCTTAGAACTCCGCCCTCATACTCCCCTATGTCGAGGAATAGCTTTTCCCCAGGAATCAATATCCCTGAATCATAGACAGCCTTGATCTTGATTTTTACCTCCTTAAGAGCCATTCCTAGTTTACGCAGAATGCTTGATAACTCTGGCGTAATTTTATCACCTTTCCTTGCAACAACAGTGTCTTTTACAACCCATATTGAATTGCCCTGAGGTCTAACCGGTATCTTCAGTTTGCCGAACGTACTTAGTATAGGCCCAGGAGGCAGCCCTGTGTTTCCTTCATATACTACTATGTCGGATTCAGCTACGTCACCTGGCTTATAGTATGTGTATAGCTTGTTTTCATTCAGCAACATGGCTAATTGAAATGGATTCATGTTGGTAAATACATAAAGGTTCTGCCCTTGAAGTAACTTGAATAACTCTTCATTCCTTACTCCAATTTTCTTAAGAGCTATCTCAATAAGCTTTTTCTTTGCAGCTTTAATGACTACGTTGTTTGAAAAAGTCTTTCTAGCCATCTGTATGTATGTAGTCGGCAGCTTATCTCTATCAATTATTGCTAAAACGCTGTACTTCTTCAAAAGATCTGTTAACTCTGCTACTTCCTCAGCCTTCCATGAAGGGATCCTTCTATTAATTGATGAAGCTCTAGGCATTTCTCCCACCTCCTTCAGCTAACTTTTATTTTAACTGGAGGACCCATAGTTGTCTTAACAATGATTTCACTAATGTTCTTATCGTGGTTTGGAAGCTTTGCTTCAATAGCTGAAATTACTGCGAGAGCGTTTTCAGCTATATCTCTTGGATCCATGTCCTCAGTCCCTATTCTACAACCTACCTGAAGCTGATCCTTGTTTTTAATGTATACAGCCCTCTTGTATCTCTCTATGATAGTCGATATCTCTACGTTTACAGGCACGGGCACAGGTACTTTGCCTCTAGGGCCTAAAGCTGGGCCAAGGATTTTTCCAGCTAGCCCCATTAAATCAGATCTAACTAAAACCCAATCGCATTCACTCGCTATCCTTTTAGCAGCTTTTTTATCTATTGAAGATAAGTCTGTTTTTGTTAAAACTCTATAAGTACCGGCTTCCCTTGCCTTAATAGCCATTTCTCCTTCAGCTATAACACATATTCTTACCTCCTTATTTACATCCTTAGGTAGAAACACTGTCTCCCTTACTTTAGCTTCTTGACTCTTTGGATCAATATCTTTTAGCACTAATATTAGCTCTACGCTTTGCTTAAACTTTCTCTTAGGGGAAATGCTTAATGCATTACTGATTAACTTTACGAGCTCATCCCTTGAAATAGCCATATCAAGCCTCCTCCCACTCACGCTCATACTTGCTCAGCAAATCATTGTACTTACCATCCTCTACTTCCTTTATAACTTCCCTTGGATCCTTTCCTTCAACTGTTACACCTATGCTTCTAGCGCTTCCTAATATGCATTTAAGAGCTTTCTTAAGATTTTTAGCCGTTAATTCTTTCTTCTTAATTATAGCTATCTTAATGGCTTTCTCTAAAGTTATGTTACCTACTTTCTTATTAGCTGGATCTCCGGATGATTCCTTAACTCCAGCTTCCTTAAGTATGAGAGTTGTAGTTGTTGGAGTACTGACCTTAATTTCATAAGCTTTAGACTCTGTATCAACAACTACTTCTACAGGCACTGTGAGGCCTTCAAAATCCTTGGTAGCATCATTAATTGCTTTTACAACTTCAGCTAAGTTAAGCCCCAGAGGCGATAACGCGGGACCTATTGGAGGCCCTTGAGTAGCCCTCCCTCCCTCTATAAGCAACCTAATGCTTTTCTTAGGCATACTAACCTTCCCCTGATCTAACTACTCTTACATAATCTCCTGGAACCTTTATTGTTAGAGGAAACTCCGATTCTAAAATGTTTAGCTCTACATCGTTTTTAGCTCTATCTATGCTAACTATAACTGCCCTCATGCCTTTAAAAGGTCCTGCAATAACTTCAACTAGATCTCCTTCCTTAATTAACTCTATGACTGGCTTAGGCTTTATGAATAACTCTATATCGCTAAAACTCAGCTTACGTGGAACCCCCTTCTTCAAGTACTTCAATTCCTTCGTCACATTATATATGGCTTCAAGACCTGTTGATTCTACAACTAAGTACCCCTTTAACTCCGGCAGTACTGCTATAGAGTAGACCTCCTGCCCCAAGGCCTTAGAGCGCGACTCAATTAAGAGAGCCACGTCTATTTCCCTTCCACCAGTTACCTTAATTGCATAGTACGTCGCCTTACTACTCATATTTAAGCACCCTATGCATTGAAACAGACTAAGACATTTGTGGAAATACAAATACAGTGAATATAAACCTAATTATGAAAGCTATTCCACCGACTGCAGCTAGCGCAAGGAAAACCATCTTTAGTACTGCTGAATACTCACTCCTTGAAGGCTTATACGCGTAAGCCACGATCTTTGACCAAGCTTCAACTATCTCCCTTAAACCCATGGAGCGTCACTTTACTCTCAACCTACCACTTAGGATTTTAGCTGGGATTTATTAAACTATATGTGGAGAAACCGAGTTCCTTAACAATAACTCAGAATTCAGCGTGTAGAAAAGGCATGTAAATTAATTCTAACTCTCTAGGGATAAGAATTCCAGCTACTTCAATAAATACTCCACATACTTAAGTGGACTGAATTCCTCTAAATCACTGTAGTCCTGGCCTGTGCCTAAGTAGATTATCGGCTTTCTTATAGAGTACGCAATGCTTATTGGCACTCCTCCACGCTCACAAGCATCAGCTTTCGCAATTATTACTGCATCAACTCCTACAGCTTCATCAAATCTTTTAGCTTGTTCAACAGCGTCATTTCCAGTTAAAGCATCTATGACTAGTACCTTTCTATGGGGCTTCACTACTCTAACGATCTTTCTGAGTTCTTCAACAAGATCTTGATCTATGTGCATTCTCCCAGCAGTATCTATTAGTAGAACGTTATAGCCCCTCTTTTCTGCAAAAGCTATGGAGTCAAAGGCTATCGCTGCTGGGCTAACTCCATACTTAGCTATGAATACAGGTATCCCCAGTCTTTCTCCATGCACTTTCAGCTGTTCTTGAGCCCCCGCTCTAAATGTATCGGCAGCAACCATTAGGGGCTTAAACCCTCTATCCTTGAATAGCTTAGCTACTTTCGCTATAGTAGTAGTCTTTCCTACGCCGTTGACTCCTAAGAAAATCAATTTATAAAGCTTGTTGTTTCTAGCTTCAGTGAATACATCTATGGGCTCAATCCCCTTAAATAAATCAATTATTGCTTCACTGAGTGCTTTAAGAACCTCATCTCGATCCCTCAATGCTCTGTCTTCAACTAAATTCTTCAGCCGAGAAGTTATTGCTAATACAGCTTCATACGCTACATCATTTTCAACTAACTGAAGCTCTAATTCATATATGAACTTCTCCAGATCCTTCTTAGAGTAAAGAGCTCTACCTATTTTTTCAGAGAAACTAGAGATGGCTTTTCTAAGTTTTTCAAACAAACTCCTCCCTCAAGCTATTGGTGAGACTTTAAGCACTAGCATTAAGTAGGTTGACTAGCCTCCGCTCTTGCTTGACGAAGTATTGCTTGAAGCAATTGCTGCAAGTAATTGTATTCATTGAGTAATTGAATCAACTCCCTTCTCCTAGCATTAATTACGTTTTCTAAGCCTCTAGCCTTTTCATCGATTATCCTTATGGCTAGCTCTCTATCAGCCTTTACGTAGTAGTTCCTCCCAATGTTAACTACAACTTCACTTCCCCAATTGCTGGGGATTGCTGCCGGTATAAAAGCTGTCCCCAATCTATCTATAGTTACTAAAGCTTGAGTTCCTTCACTACGCTTTGACAGTTCTTGGAGAGTATTTCTAGATAGAAATAGCTCAGACAACTGCATTGACAATTCATTTACTTGCTGCTGCACAATACTTATAAGCTCTCTTAACTCAGTTACTCTCGTTAGCAAAACTCTAACATCTATAACTCTTTCCTTAGGGGCCTCTTCTTTACTCATTTAATGAACCCCTGAAGCGATAGTATTCCAATGACTTCTGAGCTCTCAGACTCTTCCGGAGCTATTTCTTTAACGCTGTACACCTTTATGTTCTTTCTCTTAAGTTTATGAGCCCCCCCTAGAACTGAGTACACTTTCTCAAGAGCTTCCTCAGGCTTAGTAGCTATGACTTCCTTCCTAAACTTCTGCCATTTAGGCTTTCCGCCGTAGCTTATCAACATTGATCCTTCAATTCTATACACTTTTACTTCCCTGGAGCTCAAAGTACTTACACCCTTCAACGCCTTATACTATTAAGGGGTGGAGTAATAAGTTTATAGAGATGCTTTAACTATTGTAGGCCGGCTAAAGTACTTTGAGCCCTCTCTGTATTCTCAATATTTCAGGCCCTGTAGTGTATTCTCCAACGAGTACTCCATTATTGTTAGCGACAAGCCCGGCTTTTACAAATGGTATTCCAGAGTTTACTGTAGCTCTCTCCACTTCAACTCCCATTACTTCCTCTACGTACTTTAAATCATCATCGCTTACATCTGGGTGTATTGCGCCGCCAGCATTGTTTACCACAGCTATAGAGCCAGGTATGCTGAGATTCATTAAGTCCCTAACTACTACTTCAACTCCAAGGCTATCAGATATTTTGGCAATCACTCTATCTTCAATTCTGCTGCCAACGATTGCTGCCTTATTGTTTACTAAAACAATGTTTCCAAGAGCGGTCAGCCTTGAGTCAACTACTTCTACATTAATGTGGTAGCCTTTAAGCAGCCTCTTTAACTCGCTTAACTCATGTTCTCTCACAGTCTTTGGAACAATAATTCCATTATTGTTTCCAGCTATAAGTACTCCGATAAGTATTGAATCAGATACCTTTGCTTCAACAACTTCAACTCTAAGAGTTTCCTCAATAATTCTCCTCTCACTCTCAGTGAGGTTAGGCCCTACTACTGCTACGTAGTCATTTGCGAATAGGTAGACACCTATGTTGGGCGTTCCAAGTATGCTGAGCTTACTGAAGTTCATTACAACACTCACTCCTCTACTTAAGGCATGGAGTTCTTAGTCTCTTGCAAGAAATACTTTAGCCACTCCCTCTTCTTGGTCAAACGATACAATTACCTTTACTCTCCTAGGAGGCTTCTCAATACTCCTCTGCCATATGTATTCATTAACTTCACTATCTATGACTACTCTCTTAGCCTTCTTAAAATGCCTCTTTACATACTCTCTAAGCAATCTAACGGCTCTAGCAGCCCTATTCCTCCTCCTCCCCCAATAGACTCTGCTCAATGGAACTACGTGTTCCACTCTTATTACACTACTTTTACCAGCTGCCAAAGCCCTCGCCTCAAGCCTTTAGCTTAGTTCTACGCCAATGCCTGAGCTTAAAGCCTCTTCTAACTCTAAAGCGGGTCTTAACAGTGACCCATACAGGGATCGCTTTATTACTGTTAGTGGCTGCAGCAAGCCTGAGCTTTTTACCTAAAGGCTTGTTGTGAGCCATGTTCTCAACTCTACTTCTCCTTGATTCTTATCCTAGTCTCTCTATGCAGCTGATCGTATATCCTAGTTAAAAGCTCCTTAACTACAGTCTCACTTATAGGTACTCTTACTCGGCCTGTTTGAGCAAGCTCTATCAATTGATCTTCAACTACTCTAGCTATCTCTGGCCTTACAAGCTTTAAGTTATATAGCCTTTCCTTAGCTTTAGGCTCCAGTATTTGTCTTAAGAGAGCCTCTCTACGTGCTTCAAGCTCTTTCCTCCTTTGTTCTTCAATCAATCGCCTTTGATACTCCTGAAGCCTCCTCATTCTTATTGCTTCAAGCTCTTCATCATAGTATTCATCGCTCAACGCACTCACCAGAAAACCTTACTTGAGCTGTGATGGAGGCAGATACTTCTTTAACTCCTCGTTATCCTTAGCCATATCTGAAAGTACTTCAAACGCAATTCTATCTAGTAGAGCTCTACCAGCTGGCGTAAGAATCCTCCCTCTTTGATGAACTTTTGCAACTAGTCCAGCTTTCTCCAATTGCTGAAGGATCTTTCTAACTATGCTTCCACTTCCTTTAACGAAGTGCTCTGGGGAAACTCCATAGTTTTTCCTACCTCCGTAGATAGTTCTAAAAGCCTCTATGCCTATGGGCTCACCATACTTGTATAGCTTTCTAAGAATTGACGCAGCTCTATAATACCACCACTCAGGGTTCTCAGGAGGCCTTTCCTTATGAGCCCCAGTCTTAACTGCTAGAGCCCACTTCGGAGGCCTTACTTCAGGCACCTTTAGCTTTAAATGGCTGGCTAGCCTTTCAATGAGCTTATCTGCAGGCACTTCAAGTGCTGTAACCAAATGCTTCACCCTCCATGCACTCCAGCTATTTAAGGACAGAGACCTATATTAGCTTTGTCTTAAATGAAGATCTTTTCAAACCCCTCCTCTTCCTACCAACAAGTATGAATGTACGGCCCCTTACATCAACTAACTTAGCTCCAACTCTTTCAGCTATGAGTGAGGCCGCGCTCCTTCTATCAATTGATAGAGCTTCAAGAAAGCCCTTCAATACTCTAACCTTTACTACCCCTTCTCTCTCTATCCTACGCTTTATTTCCCCCAAGACTTCTTCACTTATCCCCTTCTTCCCAATGTTTACATCAGCTCTCCCATGAATTTTCCTCCTAACACTCAATGCACTCCACTCCTAATCTCAATGAACTGCTCTTAGCTGTATAAAGCTAAGCTCTTTTAAGCTTCCATCAATGCCGTAAGCTACTGCTCCACTAATCTCAACTTATGTATAGCAGTTATTAAAGAAAGGATTTCGTCAGTTGTCTGCCTTACAGTTCTTATAGATCTGCTTGTAAAACGGCCTTTTATTGAAATAACGTAAGAAGTTCCCGATAGTTCATCCAAGATCGTTATGCCTGGAGGAGCCTCCTTATTGTCTGGAGAGAGCGATTTACGCATACTTTGAAGAACTACAGGATCTCCTTCAATAACTATCTCAAGCCTTAGCTCTCCCACTCACTTCACCTCAACGAGTTGTTCACTATCCACTTCATTTACTGCTAACCCAGTTCTTATAGCCTCCATAAGGGATGTATACTTCCTATTTACAGCACTATCGTATAGTACAACTGGCCTTCCCTCCAGTAAGCCTGAGTCACTTAGCACTCTTACATATAGCTCAGGTCTTTTAATGAGTCCAGTGCTTATAGGCAGAGAACTTGAGTAGTTAGAGTAGTTTTTGCTTACTTCATTAGCTACACGGCTCACTAATTGCTTAAACAACAATAGTAGGCTCTGAAGACTCCAATAGTCTTCAGTTAAGTACAGTAGGTTATTCAATAAATCTCTCCCAAGAGATATAGCTACTATGAATGCTCCATAGATTTCGTGAATGTAGACGACTTCATTGTTTACTTGCATCCCATAGAGTTTCCCAATGAATTCCACTGCATCTCTCTTTCTCTTAGAGGACTCCGTAGCTTTAGCTATCAATTCTTTAGCTAGTTTTTTAAATAGATCTTCGCGCTCCAGATCTCCTACAGTGGCTTCCTCAGGCTTACTTACTCCAACATCCTTAAGGAACTTTACAGCGCTATTGCTTAAACCACTTAACTGAGGTATGAATGGCGTCAGCGTATTGCTCAACATTTCAGCTAAGCTCTTCTTCTTCCAGCCCCAGAGCCTTAGCCCCACTTCCTCAATAATTACTCCCTCCTCAATTAGTTCAGCAGCAATATCTCCTTCAATTCCCCTAAACCCCTCCTTACCAAGATCTTTGCCTCTATCAACTCCTCCCACTAATGCACAAGCCTTCTCTATGTGAGTAAGCTCGCAAACGTCTTTAGCTAAGTATAGGATCGTTGAAGCAATGCTAGAGTTAGTGTATGCCACCATCCTTTGTCCGTGGAGGACGCTGACGCCGCTGCCGTAGATTAATGAGAGACTTAATTGCTTAACTTCACTTCTGAGGTCTAGGAATAGAACTGGGTCTCTATGTTCATTCCTTGGATTAAAGTTCACTACTACATCTAATCCACTCTTAGAGAGGCACTTCGCTAAAATTGATGCAGCAGCAATAGAGTCTACGTTAACAGCTGGAATTACTACAACTCTGCCCCTCTTCCTGCATGATTCAAGGAATTCTTTGAAGGCCTTCTGCAAGTCTTCAAGTCGACTCAGCTGCACCACCTCTAGGAATACGCAGTAGCTAACACTCTACTGACTACTGTAAAACTATATTAAAGGGGGAAATGAACTTAGCTTAATCTAAGCTGATCTACATTGATCCCTCCTACATTTATGCTCCCCCATGGCGGGGAGAAGTCAGTTCTTAACTTTATACATATACCTCCTAGTCCAATTGCATAGAGTGCACGTAAGTACTACTCTAGAACCCCTCCCCTCGCTCTGCAGCCTTACTCTAGCCGTTAATCCAGGTATTAGTGGTGCTTTACACTTCCGGCAGTACCCTCTCCTAATGTGCTTTGGAGGCCTTAAGCGTGCCTTAGCACTTATCTTAAGGAGTATTTCAACATACCTTCTAGCTAGATCTATGTCTCCCACTCTAAGTCTTTTAATAGCTTCTTCATAGAGTTTCTCAACCCTCTGTAGAGCTAGATCTCTTAACTTATCCCTCTTCAATAATCATCACATCTACTGTGCGAGACTCCCCGACTTTAAGTTAAGCAAGGAAGTATTTATTACAGTTAATCATCATTAGCCAACCCCCTTTCCACCGATATCAGGGGCCTCTCTCCAGCCTCTATCTACCTACCGTAATTGAAGCTATTCTCCTTTCAATGCCTTAAGGAAATCATGTTTGCAGGCTTTAAAGCATCAGCTGCATTTCATCAACTGCTCTTTTCACAACCTCTTGCTGCGTACTTTAAGGTAATGTAGGTAGCAGTCGTGAAGTCTGCTGGAATTCCTCTAATGCAGCTATATTCTTGGGCTTCTCCTCTATCTAGCTTAAGGCTTTCTAGTGGTTTAATGAACTCTTACTCTACCTCCATACATCCTCTAGAGCCTTCTTTAAGATCTACTAATATTGCTGGCTTCCCAAGAACTCAAGTGAATACTATTGCTTGAGTTCTTGCATGCTCATCCATAGGGTAGAGCTTGATCTCATAGTGTGTATCAGTATGCTCGTTGCAGAGGCCTAGTTGAGCATCTATAAGTACAGAGGTCACTAAAATACTAACACTATAAACTTCGTGGGAGACTTTACTTCAACAACGTTGACTTTTAAGAAGACGGCATAGGCTCTATAGGCCTCAGCCACTAGATCCCTTCTGCAAATCCCTGCATACTTCAATCTAGCTGCAACTCTCTTAGTGAACCACTTAGGTATGTATATACAATGCAGATTAGTAGATACTGTTGGCTAAAGCATACTCCCCAAAGATCTTTGAAGCTACATCGCCCTCTAGAGATTGACTTAACAGCTTAGCCACATCAGATGCTTTTAACAACGAGACTTTAACAATATTCTCGCAAGCCACCATATTTCTCTACTGAAAGCCTATAATGACTACTATGCTGCCACAGCAGTTTAGAAAACTAAAATTTTTGAAAGCTAATTACCCGCGCGAATACTGCTTCTTTCTATACCTATAGAGAATTGAGGAACTTAAAGGCGTTAACTAAGGCTTCTTTAAGATAAGCGAGTCGAGTTAGTAGATGCTCCAGCATTGAAAATTATGTGGATTCAGCCACGATCTTCACTTAAGGGATTTGGGTTTTACTGCACTATTAACTATTGAGCGTTGCCCGTTAAGCACTAAGCTAATTCTATTAGTTCTTCTGGCTTAATAAACCTCTTATACCACTTCTCAAAGGTTGCCTTATCGACTACGTGTAATTCTATTGGATAGCTTCTATGTTTACCCTTAATGCGTGCTTTTAAAGCATCAACGTCTACTCCCTCTAGGTTTTCGAGAACTATTAGTATGTCTACATCGCTTGCATACGTATACCTACCTTTAACTATAGAGCCGAATAAATAGAGCTTTGCAGCTGACACTGCACTCTCAACGTCTCTCTTAATGGAGGGCAGTACATTCCATAGCTTTTTGAAAAACTCCTCTAGCTCCATGGAGTACTCTATGTATACTTCAAACTCCTTCGACAACTTTCTGAAACACCTCTACGACAAATCTATAGAGTGCTCGAACCTCTACTTCACTATACCTACGCGGCAGATACCTAGCACCTATATATGCATCCTCTAGCTTTGTTAACATTATTAAGTAGTCCTCTCTCTCAAGTAGAGATTTAACGCTAGGCTCTATTCTCGACAAGAAGTCAATAAGCCTAGTTAAAGAATGTAGCCTAGGATAAGTACCTGTTTTAACTAAGAGTTTGTATTTAAGGAGAAGCTGGCAGTACTGCTCTAAGCTAAATGCAGCTAAGTCGAAAAAACCCCTCTCCACCAAGTACTTGCTGTTCTCTAAAAACATGTATGCACGCTCCCGTAGAACTTCAGCCTCTTCAAAAGACAAATTAGACACCCCTCCATTCCCCACACTATGTTGTTTTAAGTCGGCCTAGAGTATGTTGAGCATTTGCTGAGTGATTCACAGTAGCCATAGGCCGCTCCACGCCTGAGTCATGAACGCTCTTCAAGCCCAATGGAACTAGACTTACATCTAGCTGTTCAAGCCTTAAGTAGCCCAGAGCTCTGCCTTCACTACTGCTTGAGAAGCCGGCTTTTGCCAAGCACTTCATTGTCTCGCCATCCAATAGACCTACGAGAGCCTTAATAAATCTTATACTTGAAAGCCGCCGCCATCTCCTTGCCTTTAAGTGGGAAGGAAGTTGAAGAGTCTTAGGCTATAACTTCACGGAGCTCAATTCATCTAATGTCGAGATCGTCGAAGTCCTCATCGAAGCTTGCAACCGGCATGCCTCTAATCTTTGCAGAACAGTGTAGAGCCCATAGTCCATAGCCTTCTAGCTCTCAATTAATTTATACTGAAGCCGTAGAGTGCACTGCCTCATTAACAGCTACCTAGAGCTTATGTAGAGCCATGGTCTTTCGTAAAATCCCTCCTTTACTCATTCTTTAGGAAGTAGTTTTAGTTATCATATATTTATATCAGCTTTTACTAGTAGTGTTTGGTGATTAAGCATGGACAGCCTTATTGAGTTATTTGATGCTACAACTATAGGTTTTATAGTAGCTGTTGTAATATTCTTCATCCTTGTTCTAAGTATAAGGGGTTTAAATAATGCTATTGCAGGTGTTAGTAGTGGCATCCATACTTTTGCTAGATACTCACTACTAATAATATTATCCATGATCTTAGCAGGCTTAATTCAAAAGGCTGTTCCAAAAGAAGTCATCTCTGAATACTTAGGTTCAGCATCAGGTTGGAGAGGAGTGGCTTTAGGCACATTGATTGGAGCACTATTTCCAGGAGCACCTTACGCAGCCCTACCTTTATTTGCTTCATTCATTAAGATGGGGGCTGGAGCACCTGCTGTAGTCTCCATGACTGCTTCATGGGGTTTGATATCAATTGGTAGAATGCCTTATCAAGCGGCAGTTATGGGCGGTAGACTCACAGCCATATATGTGG
>Ga0209394_1000350_pt1 | contig 37845 bp, 38 predicted proteins | sample JNZ201metaG_FD_184122 | JGI IMG/M metagenome (GOLD analysis project Ga0209394, IMG submission 184122) | Hot spring microbial communities from Jinze hot spring, China to study Microbial Dark Matter (Phase II) - JNZ 20120812A (SPAdes) (version 3) ...
GCTTCTTACAGCATCAACTATTTCAGCTCTCCCACCGTATGCAAAGGCTATATTCAAGTAGTGTGACGAATATCCCTCGGTCTCTTTTTCAAGCTTCTCTATCAACTGCATAATTTCAATGGGGATGAGATCTCTCCTCCCGATGACCTTGAAACGGACTTGTTTTTCATGCAGAATCCCCTTATTCATAATTTCCACAAGCTTTTCCTTGAACAAGCTTAGTATCAGCTGTATTTCTTCAGGTGGCCTCTTAAGATTCTCCGTGGAAAGAACGTAGAGAGTCAAGGTTTTTATTCCCAAATCGTAACACCACTTAAGGACGTCCTCGACTTTTTTAGCGCCAAAGACGTGTCCAAGGGACTTATCTAGACCCTTTAGTTCAGCCCATCTCCTATTACCGTCCATGATTATACCTATGTGATTGGGCATTGGTAGTTGGCTTACTTGTTTAAGTAGGCTTTTCTCATAAAGCCAAATTGAAAGCCTATTTCTCGAAATCCTAAACGCTAAGCTTCCCAGGAGCTTCCGCATTTAGAACTTATTCTTCAACGGCTATTTTAAAAATCTTCAAGAGAGATGATAGAAATCTTACTACAAGAAAAACGAGTATGTTAACAGCGTATATGAGGACTATGGTAAGTATGCTCACGTACAATAGAAGTCTTAGATCGAAAGAAGGCAGGTATGCGGCTATACCCAATGTTTTAATAAGCGGAGCAAGAGCCAAAAGGTTCACTAGCATGGAGAGAGAGTCCCGTATGTTAGAGATTCTAAGCGGGTATTTAAATGAGCCGCTTATGAGTATTAAGGCAATACCAAGGAGGAAAATATCAATTGTTTGCGCAATGAATTTTCCTAAAATCGCCATAAAAACCTCGCCTTCCTTCTCCATAAAATACCCAGTATAAAATGTGAAGAAAACCAGGGAGAGCCCTGTGAATAAAAATAAGGTTTTAAACACGAGCATTGTCGGAGGCAAGTTTTCACCGTATATTTGCTTAAGACCCGACGAGAACCACTTATCTAAATCGAGACCCTTTATTAGTATTGTTATGCCAACTATACTCCAGAATACTGTGTTTACTTCCTCGTACGATCTAAAATGGCTTAAAACGGTAAATAATGTTATCAATAATCCCCCGAGCCCTAAGACCCATCTTTTAAACCTCGGATCAGTAAATAGCATCTTCAAATACCTTCCGAGGACTATGTAAGACTCTTCTATTGCACGGCTCTGTTTAACAACCACCCTTCTAACCCCTGCTAAGGGTAATCTAGCTTTTAAGACAGGCTCTATATCTTCTTCTCCGAAACCGTCAGTAACAACGTAAACTTCTGAGGGGGAAAATAGCTTTGCAACATGCATTATTTCACTCATGGCCTTTCTAGAAGCGTCGAGCCCCCCGTTTTTTAAACCACTGACTACACAGACTTCGGTTAAATAACCTGATTTTGAAAAATCATCTGAAAGCTTTACGGAGGCGAACATAGCGTTTGAATCGGCTTCTTCAGGATCTAAGAGGGCAAGCCTCTCCGCTGCTCTCAACACATTTTCCCTCCCTATTATGGGAGTCTCTAAACCAGTTTTATTACCTATATCATCATCTAAGTCGACGCATAGGATTAGCACTCTCTTAGCGCTTTCTTCCAAGAGACTCTAGAAAACCTGATAAGACCCTTATTATTAAAAATTTTCGTATGTATAAAAGGATTATGCTTTGTATTACTTCATTGGAAACTGGCCGCTTTGAGCTTCTACAAGCGCCTTAAACTCTTCCCAGTCTAAGGTTTCACCACGTTTGAGCTTCTCTTGAGCATCCATAGCGAGCTTGCTTTTTATCGCCTCCTCTATTTTCAAACGCTTAGCCTGTTCTTCTTGCAACATTAGTATTCGCCTCATCTTAGCCAAATAGGATTTAGCGTCTATCTCAACCATTTTCATAAAAAGCTCGTCCTTCTTTTTCCTAGCCTCCGCTATTTCAGCATCCAGCTTAGATAATTCCTCCCTCTTAATTTTCCTCTCTTCCAACAGCCCCTTAATAGTATTATGGTAGAAGTTTGATGTTTCAACCAATTTAGCTTTTTCATTACTCTTCTGAATAATCATAGACCTTATTTCTTCGATTTTATTTTCGAAATCTTCCATGTTCTTCTTCATACTGATGATCGACTCTACTTCCTTCAGTAGGAGCCTTGCTCTTTCAATCTCTCTTACAAGCTCTGCCTCTTCCTTAGGGTCAAGGTGTTCAGTTGCCAGTCTCCATTCGAGCCTTGAAAGCATTGCTCTTGCTTCCCTTTCGCTTATCCTTATCTTCTTAGAACGGCTTTTTACAACAACCCTCTTCCTTTCAATCTCATCTCTAAGGTTTTTCTCTGAAGCCCTCAATTGAGCTATTTCCTCTTTGATTTTCTTAATTTGCTGATTAATCTCATTTCTCCTCGCTACATTTTCATCAATCCGCTTGGTTATTTCTATGATTTCCTCCTTCAATCGCCTCCTTTTTTCAACAAGCTCTTTAAGTTTCTCCTTTTGCTTCTTGAGCTCCTCTTCAATCTGTTTAACGTAATCACCTGATATACTCTCGGCTTCTTGGAACGCCGGCAAATCACTGAGGGATTTTCACGATGGTTTAATAAATTTTCCGGTAGTCAAAAGACCCCTCTAAACAGCCTGTTCTTGTGAAAACTCCTCTCCAGTACCGAGGATTCTGGTAACTTGCGAGTAAACGTCCACAAAGCCTTCCATAGTCAAAGCTGAGACGGGAATAGGCTTATTCAAACTGCTTAACATCGGTAGCGCCTTGGAAAGCTCCTGACCCAATTTCAGTTTTTCACCCTTATAGTACTTCCTAATGGCTTCGTATAATGTTAGCGGGTTAGAATACCATTCGCTAATTCTCCTTACCAAACGTGGCTCTACTAAATCCACTTTATTAATTACGTTCAGCTGCGGGATAGCGAGAGATGCATAGACTGATATACTCAAATACAGGGAGGAGAGAAAACCAAGGGGTTCGAGCATGAGCGTGTAGTCAAAGAGGTATATTACCATTCTGGGGCCCTTCAAAAAGCTTTCTGAAAATACTCTTCCTACAGGTCTGAATGCGAATAATTCTATTTGGCCCGGTGTATCGACGACAGCAATTTCATAGTCCATTTCTTCGATCTCATCACTAATTTCATGTACTTTTACAGCTATCAAGTCGGAGGCAACAGTTAAAGCACTATTGGGTCCTAGTCCAAGGTCTTTCATAATCTTCTCAGTGTTAACGTATTCTCTAACGTCGAAATCAGCAGTATATGGTAGGCTAACAACACCTGGGTCTAAATTAATTCTTGCAACGTCAACGCCCTTACTCTCAATCCACTCAGAAAAATTTTTTACGAAAGTAGTTTTACCACTTCCCGCAGTACCTATTAGGAAGATGACTTTCATAATGTCGTCTTCCTCTCAATTCTCGATTCTACACTTACTCCGTGAAGAGGCAGCCCCTCCATTTCACTTAACACCTTAACGTATTTAGCAACTTTCTTCAAATATTTAATTGAGAAGTATTGGTATGAGACGATTCTAAGATAGTCAAGTATTGTGACACCACCCCTTACTTTAGCATATCCGCCAGTTGGAAGAATGTGGTTACTTCCTGATACATAATCTCCTACCGCTGGCGGCGAAGATTTTCCAAGAAAAACAGTGCCAGCTGTTGTAAGCTTATTGAGAAGTTTATTTGGATTCCTAACTTGAAGAGAAACATGTTCAGGTGCTAAAGAGTTACATTTCTCTAAACCATCTTCAATCGATTCAACTAAGTAAATATTCACCTTTGCACCTAAGCCATATTCCTTTGATAATTCTTGAAATTCTTTTTCAACAGACTCGGCTAATTCCTTTGAATTTGTAATTAGAGCTAAAAAGGAATCAGGTGAATGTTCTGCCTGAGCAATTAAGTCTAAGGCTATGAATCTAGGATTTGCACTCGAGTCTGCCAGGACAACAAGTTCCGATGGGCCCGCTGGAATATCTATGGATACACCATAGCTGTTTGCAATCATTTTCGCTAGAGTTACGAACCTGTTTCCAGGACCCATTATTTTCTCAACTCTCGGAATCGTCTCAGTACCGAATGTTAGTGCACCCACACCAGCTACCATGTTACACCTATAAACTCTTTTCAAACCCATTAATTTAGCAGCATAGAGAACTGCCGGATTTACAGAACCATCTTGCCGAGGAGGAGTTAATACATTTATCTCCTTTACACCGACTAGGACAGCTGGATAAGCAGCCATTACTAGGGTTGAAACATACACGGCTCTCCCTCCGGGTACAAGCACTCCGATTTTTTCCAAGGGATGAAAGCGTAAACAGTATTTTAATCCATTATCACTGAAAGTACTTGATGAAAGCATCTTCATTTGAAACCTCACTATTTTCCTAATTCTCTCCATCATGAAGGAAATCGCCTTCTTAACATCACTTTGCAAATATTCTTCAGACTCTTCCAGCTCCTTCCTACTTACCATAAGCTTATCTTTTGAAAGGTTGACGTTATCGAAAGGTTTAGGACGAGATGTATAATCCAAGAGTGCCTCATCACCTCTCCTTTTCACGTCAAGCATTATCTGCTCGACGTAGTGTCTATCTTGATCGCTTACATTGAGAGGGTTGAAACGGCTGGTTGAAGCATTCATTTTGCAATAGCCCGAAGCTGCTAGACTTTTAAAAATTTACTGAAAAACTATTTTAGGATTCTTCTTCAGACTTTTTGCCAAGCCACCATTTAACTATTTCTCTCCTCTGCCTTTTCCTCTTCTCTTCTTCGCTTTCCATCACCGACTTAAGAAACCTCTCTCTTGTCAGCTTAAGTTCCTCAAATCCGTAAACTCTCCCGCAGGCTTTACAAATGTAGAGCTTGGTGGCAGGCTCGTACTTGAGTTCTCCACCGCAATCCGGACAATAGTAAGTGGGCAATCTGTATTCGTTAAGCAGTATTATGTATAAACTTTTCGCAATCCGCTATAGGTTACAACGTTATTTTAAACTTGTAACAGAAGTCCCATTTGACAATAGAATATGGGGTCGCCGGGATTTGAACCCAGGTCGCCAGCGCCCTTAGCCAGCTTTTTGCTTCAGGCTGGTATCCTAGACCAAGCTATCCGGCTCAACCTCTAGACGACGACCCCTCGTTTCTGACTGGATTAAGACGTTTAAAAACTTTGTTTTATAGAGCTACGGGATGCTTCATACCGTATTGGGACGATGGGTGGAATCAACCTTAGTAATACGATATCGTAATTCCTCCAACGGTAGGGAAACGGTGAGGGTGGGGGGAATGCCCTCAGAGAGAGTAGAATCGGAATGAGTAGAGGGCGCCCTCACCGTTTCCTCCAAACCCTGTTTAGAGCTATTTATATAAACCTTACTCTGCGACTATCTGTTTCACCATATTCTTCGGACGGGCCTTTTTTAGAATTCTAAAACCGCAGTATGGACATCTAACTCCTCCTCTAAATTCTAAGAGGTCCTTTTCGCTGAGAAGCCTACTACAGGCTAAACATTGGAATTCTGGCATCCTCCCCAGTTCCATATATTAGGAGTTTAAAAACATTACTCATTCATCCAACCCTCTCCCTCACTTTTTTACAAACGGAATTTAAATAAGCATTATTTTTGCAGAAGACGCGTTGGAAAATAGTGGAAATTCAAGTGGCAGATGGTTGAGAGAAGAGGAGTATAGTAGGTTATGGATGCTTCTTGAAATGTTCATGGAGAGTACTGCCCCCCTCTCCATGCTGGTCATTACATTTGGTAAAGCTGGCACCGGTAAAACAACTCTTGCTAGAAGGATTGTGTGGAATGCGACATCTGCTTGGAAGGATCTTAGGATAATATATTTAGATTCACACATCGATTGTCGCAACGGTTTTTCCGCAGTATTACAGAGGGTTTTAAATCTAAGCGGTTATTCAACTTTTGAAATCCTCCGTAACATGGAGGAAAGCAATCATAAGTTTTTAATCATTATAGACAATGCTGAGAACATTATAGACGAGAAAAGCGTTAAAAACATTTTAAAGATTAACGAGGGGTTCCCGAATGGAAGATTCTTCATATTATTGTTCTTCGGTTCAACAGATATTCCAATTAGAACCTTGAGTTTTTCCCAACCTTTATACTTCATGCATCTTAGTCCATACGGTCCTAATGAAATCCGGATGATACTAAGCTTTTATCTCAGTAGTAGTAATACTGGAAGCCCGTTTGTAAGCGAGGATGCTTTAAACACGATAATCAAAGCGTCAAGGGGAAATGCAAACCTAGCTTTAGAAATACTTAAGCTAGCTATGTGTCTCCATAGGCCTATTGGTGAAAGCCATGTTCTTGAAGCCTTAAAAATGATGAGTAAGTATCCTCTTTACTATAGATCTATTAAAATCAGTGATCCTCATGCAGAAGCAATTTTAAAAGTAGTTTCTCGACATCCTCAAGGTGTGCGTCTAAAGAAGCTTTTTGAAGAATACCATAGTTTTTGTAGGGATAATGAGATAAGACCATTGGGGTATACGCAGTTTTGGAAGAAAATTAGAATTCTTGAGAAGAAAATGTTGTTAGACTTTAAAGTAATCAACCTTAAAGAGGGTAGGACGGGTATAGTGAGGGTAAAGTGTACGAGTGGCGAGACGAACTTATAAGCCTGTTTGAAGATATTTCAGATTCAGTAAGCCTTTCGAGAATATTTTGGAAAATCTTTAGAAATAGCGAGATGAGTATTTCCCAAATAATAAGGCAAACCGGCTTAAACCATAAGGTAGTTAAGAAGAGTCTTGAGAAAATGATTAACAAAGGCCTCGTGGGAGAGAAATCATTTGGCAGAATGAAGATTTACTTCTTAAACAGGGATAATCCGCGAATCAAAATATTGCTTACCCTCTTAAGCATGCCTTCTATGAGTCTCTTCTCCGAGAATAATCGAATTAAACAATTCTCTCAGACGCGAATCACTTAACCTACTGAGCATCCTGCTCCTGAAATCTTCGTCTCTGGAAAGATATCTCAATACTTGTATAAACTCTCTTCTGAAAACCCTCCTACCCGTGTGGAGTTCTTTCATAAAGAAAGACTCTAACTCCCTCAAGTTTTTCAAATGTTGAATCCTTTTAAACCTGTCTTTAATCCTATTTGGAAATGAGAAGTTTATCCTGTTCTTCTGGGGTATTACGAGGAAGGCGCTAGACAATTTATGGTAAAAATTCGGCAATAACCTCCACAGAGAATTTTTAGATATCTGCCTTATGAGCATATCCGCTTCAGCAACATATCTCAAAGCTGGAAAAAGCCACTGCCTGGGCGAGAGGTGAGGAATGTTTTCAAATACCCATTCGAGCAAGTCTTCAGGCTTTTCCTCTGAGGAGGATAGGGAAATAGAAGCCCTTTCAAACGTAGAAGCGTAAGCAGCCATCCTCAGTATTTCAAATATGTTCCTCTCAACATTCCTGCGAGAGAGGATTTTCTCTGCTTCATCGACGCTAACTTCTCCACGTGTAGAGTAGAGGAGCTCTAGGTCTTCTATTGCCGCCCTCATATCTCCTTCTGAACGCTCTGCAATCATTACGAGTATCTCCTGTTTACAACGAATACCTTCAGCCCTACATATGTCTCTAAGCCTCTTAATTATACTCTGCGATCTTATCCTGTGTAACGGAATCATGTAGACCTTGTCTCTTATCTTGTGGAGATGAGGGGCCCATGGATCGTTTGCAGCCATTACAATTGGCACTCTAGACGATTCTATCAGCTCTAACAGAAAGTTAATAGCCCCTGTCTCCTCGCTCGAAAGCCCATCGATTTCATCGAAGAATATAAGCACTTTACTGCTGAATAGGCTTCTGTTAAAAGCTGCTGGTTTAATGACGTTTTCTAAAAAATCTGTCTTCCTAGTTTCACTCGCATTCGTCTCTATTAATCTATAATTAAGCGTAGAAGCTGCTACCTCTACGAGTACTGTTTTACCAACACCCGGCGGACCATGAAGCAATGCAGCCTTTCCCCGTTCATCCCATTTCTCAAGCCAATCTAGAAAATCCTTCTTAGCAGCATCGTTTCCAACTATTTCGTCTAAAGTCTTTGGCTTATACTTCTCAACCCAGCTTAGCTGAGGTATGCTCATTTCTGAACATCTGCAGCTAAAGCGGCTAGGACTGTACTTATCTGTATTTCAGCATCAGCACCCATTGCTACCCTAAAGTTTGCCTCCCCCAGGACGTTAACAACTTGAAGCCTCTTCTTTTCATCCATTTCAAGAGACATTAGTTCGGAATTCATCTCTCTCAGTATATCATTTGCCGATAAGCCATCGTCGTAGAGGAGTTTTGCAAGCCTCTTCCTCGCTGAAGTAAAATTACCTTTCAATGCATCCATTATCATTTCCTCAACTTCCTTCGGGTGAAGAACACCCACGACCTGTCTGACGCTATCACCCGTAATCTTTTTCAAACCACCCGCAGCAGACTGTGCTATGTTTATCGCCTTCCTCATATCGCCCCTAGCAGCCTTAACTATCTCCTCTATTGCTTCTTCAGTCCAGGAAACCCCTTCTTTCTCTAAGACTCTTATAACACCCTCTCTTATGTACTCAGGGCCCAAAGGCGGGAACCTGAATACAGCGCACCTTGATTGAATAGGCTCGATTATACCCCATTGATAATTGGCTAGGAGTATAAATCTGGTAACTGAAGCATATCTCTCCATTATTCTTCTCAAAGCCTGTTGAGCATCTTGAGTCATATTATCGCTCTCGTCCAGTATGAGTATTTTAAACGGGACTTCTGTAGACGGCCTACTTCTAGCAAAATCCTTGACCACTTCCCTTATAGTGTTTATACCCCTTTCATCTGAAGCATTGAGCTCCATAAACTTTCCAGCGGTCGAACCCTGGTAGAGATCATTCACTAAAGCCAGTGCAGCCGTAGTCTTTCCAGTACCCGGAGGTCCGACGAAAAGCATATTGGGGACGTTTCCGGTTTTAACAAACGCCTTGAGACGCGTTACGATTTCTTCTCTATCTATCATCTCGTCCAGGGTTTTCGGCCTATACTTCTCAACCCATAGAAGATCCGATATGCTCATCGCTACCGGAAATAGGGGTTGTTTAAAGTTAAATGTTTCGTCCAATCGGGTTAAATAGAGGATTGGACAGCATAACCAGGGAGTTCCTTAACTGGATATTGAAAAGAGAGTTTAAAAAAATAAGGCTAAAGTACGAGTTTGAAGAAACCGTAGTAATCCCACAGATAGATTCGAAGAGCATCAAGCTACCTGGATTGGGAGAAGTAACTATGGAGAAAGGGAAGGTAATGAGGGTTTATAGGGGCGTAGCGAATCAACTCGCAGACTCGGGTTGGGTTAAAATAGGCGAGGAACGGTTAACTTCGAAAGATATTGTCTCAATGAGGTGGCTTGAATCATCAGAAGAAGGGTTTATTAAACTACCGGACTTCTTCTACCTCAAAGCTACGAAATTAATAAGGGATGATAAGAGCGGAAAAAACATTGAAATCCAAAACGATCTACAAGAAATAGTAGACATAAGGCTTAGGAAACTATTTAAGTTAGTATTTTTAAAAGAGGTTCCTTCAAATATAATGGAGAGGCTCCAGCCGGAGGAGGTTCTATTATATAGCTTCCTGAAGGAAACTATAAACGCTTGGCAGAGGGAGTTGATGTACGTAGATGGAGGAGAGCAGGACCAAGAGTAGGATTCCAATTCAAAGCCTATTTCTAGATTTCATACGTAATTTCAGAGATGAGAATAACGAAAGGAAGTATTACGACCAGATAGCGTCCCTCCCCTCTCTAGGAGCTTCCTCCATAGTCATAGATTTCCAAGACCTGCTCTCCTATAGTAAGGAAATGGTTGAAGAGATTGTTGAAAACCCCTCCGTTTTAGAGGACATGGGGAGTATAGCCCTCTCTGTCTTGAGTAGTTTAGACAGGGATTATGCATCAAAAATACAGCGGGTTAACGTTAGAATAAGGGGTCTTGGAAAGAAGATATCTATAAGGGATATAAAATCGAGCCTACTGGGGAAGCTAGTATGCTTCGAAGGGGTCGTAGTAAGGGCTTCTGAGATAAAAAGCATACTTTTGAAGGGAGTCTTCCGTTGTAAAAACTGCGGTGAAACTTATGAAGAGTTTCAAACCGGGCTTGTCTTAAAACCACCACGTTGTGGAACATGTGGAACGAGTAAGCTCTCGGATTTCGACCTTCTTCAAGACAAGTCTACTTTCATAGATTACCAGGAGATAAGAGTTCAGGAGAAGCCTGAGGACCTTCCTGCTGGAGTCATGCCTCACAGCATAAGCCTAAGGCTTACGGGAGACCTTACTGACAGGGTTAGACCCGGCGACAGGGTTCAGATAACCGGAATAGTAGTTGCTACTCCAGATAGACACCCCTTGAAGAACCTTCAGTACACTACTTTCTCGCTTAGCGTTGAAGTTAATTACATAGAGGCTTTGATGCATGAGCTTGGAGAAGTTACTCTAACACCCGAGGAGGAAAAGAAAATCATAGAAATGAGTAAGGATCCGTGGATATACCAGAAACTGGTGAAATCGATAGCGCCATCCATATATGGACTTGAAGAGATTAAGGAAGCAATACTTTTACAGATGGTCGGCGGTGTAAGGAGAACTTACCCTGATGGTGTAACTGTCAGAGGCGATATAAACCTGCTTCTAATAGGTGATCCCGGAACGGCTAAGAGCCAGCTTTTAAAGTATGTTCAAAGAATAGCTCCAAGGGGTCTTTACACTTCTGGAAGAGGGGTTACGGCTGCTGGTTTAACGGCAGCGGTCGTCAGAGATAAGACTGGAAGCTTTACGCTGGAGGCGGGTGCAGTAGTACTTGCTGATAAGGGGATAGCAGCAATAGACGAGTTTGAGAAAATGAGAGCTGAAGATAGAGTAGCTATACATGAGGCAATGGAGCAACAAACTGTAAGCGTAGCCAAGGGAGGGATAGTGGCAACGCTTAACGCTAGGACGGCAATACTCGCTGCAGCAAACCCAGTATACGGCAGGTATGATGATAGCCTTAACTTCAGTGAAAACGTTGATCTACCTCCTACGCTCCTATCGAGATTTGACCTTTACTTCATAATTAAGGATAGGCCGGATAAGGAGACGGATGCTAAGCTTTCAGACCATATTCTAAAGATGCATATGGAAGCATATGACTATGGAGATGAAATCATACCCCCGGATCTTCTCAGGAAATACTTAGCGTATTGTAAGAGGATAACCCCGAGGCTTACTCCTGAGGCTACTGAAAGGATTAAGAGTTTCTTCTTGCAACTTAGAAGCAGCAGTCAGGAGGCAAATGCTCCGATACCGATAACTCCGAGGCATTTAGAATCCTTGATAAGGCTTAGCGTCGCAAGAGCTAGGCTAATGCTTAGAGAAGAAGTTACTGTGGAAGACGCTGAAGTGGCGATAAGGCTTATGAACTATAGCCTTAGCACGGCAGGCCTAGATGTCTCAACGGGCAAGATAGACGTCGATATCCTGATGACTGGAAAATCGAGGAGCAAGTGGGAGAAAATGCGGATAATACTAAAGGAAATAGAGAATCTTGAGGCTGAATATGGGAAGGCATTATTGAGCGAATTGAAGAAAAGGTGTGAAGAGAAGAAGATTGAGGCAGACGAGTTCTACAGGCTTATAGAGCAGATGAGAGAACAAGGGGTAATAATGCTTCCCGACGAGGAGACTGTTAGAAGAATAAGGCGTTAAGATGGATATAAGTGAGCTACCAATAGGGGAAGATGCTAAAAGAGAGCTTGAGAAGGCCGGTTTTAAAACGCTCTATCCGCCCCAGGAACAGGCTGTTAGAGAGGGCTTGTTCGATGGGGAAAACCTACTATTGGCCGTGCCCACAGCATCCGGAAAAACTCTGGTTGCACAACTTGCAGCGATACATAAGCTTGAGAGGGAAGGCGGTAAAACCGTATACCTGGTTCCACTTAGGGCAATAGCCTGGGAGAAATACGTCGACTTCAACATTTTGAGAGAAGTTGAAGGCCGAAATGGTAAGATCAGAGTTGCTTTGGCAACTGGAGACTACGATTCTAAAGCTGAGGAGCTTGCAGATTATGATGTGATAGTTGCGACGTATGAAAAATTCGATTCGATAATCAGACATAGGCCAAGGTGGATAAATGAGGTTAACCTAATCGTTTTCGATGAGATACACTATATAGATTCTCAAGACCGTGGCCCAGGCATAGAGACGCTAGTGTCTTTTACAAAGGCAATTTTACCGAGAGCTCAGTTAATAGCACTAAGCGCTACAGTATCCAATGCTGATGAAGTTGCAAAGTGGCTTGGTGCAAAGTGCATAATTTCAGAGTGGAGACCGGTTAGCCTAAGAGAAGGAGTGTTTCATGATGGGAAGATATTCTTCAAAGACGGAGAAATCGTCGAGTTGAAAGACGATTTTGAAGAACCGTTGCATTCTCTATTGGCCTATTCACTTAAGAACGGGGGACAAGCTCTCTTCTTCGTTGAAACGAGAAAGAGAACTGTCTATTTGGCAAGAAAACTCTCTTCAATATCTTACCTCCACCTTTCTGAATCGGAGAAGAAGAGGTTAAAGGAACTTGCTAGAGAGATAAGAGAGAATAGTGAGTCGACGATAATCGGAGAGGATCTTGCAAACGTATTCGAAAAAGGTGTTGCTTTTCATCATGCAGGATTAACAAGCTTCCAGCGTAGAATTGTTGAAGATGCTTTTAGAGAGAGAATATTGAAAGTTATAACTGCGACTCCAACCCTCGCAGCAGGGGTTAATCTTCCCGCGAGAGTTGTATGCGTAACCTCAGTTAACAGATTCGACCCTGAAACGCATACAAGCAGTATGATATCGGTCATGGAGTATAAACAGATGGCTGGAAGGGCTGGTAGACCTAGATACGATAAGTTTGGAGAAGCAATCATATACGCTAGGAACGAGAGGGAAATAGATTATTTAATGGCTAAGTATATCGAGTCTACAGCTGAACCGGTTGAGTCGAAGTTAGGCCTCGGAACTTATTTTTCAACAGCCATACTTGCATCAGTCGCAAGCGGGATAGCGTTCGATGTGAAAAGCATACTGGAAGTTTTTAAGAACACTCTCTACTATACTCAAAAAGGAAGGGGTGTTTCCAACAGGGTTAAGAGGGTTTTGAAAATGCTGGTAGAAGACGGGTTGATAATTAGGAAGAACGGTTTTCTCGAAGCAACCACTTTGGGTAGGAGAATATCGGAGCTTTATATCTCGCCGTCTACTGGAATATTGTTCGTAAAAGGGCTTAAGGACAAGCCGCAAGCATTTACTGAGATAAGCGGCCTCCACTTGATATGCATGTCTCCAGATATGAGGCCGAAGTTCAGCATAACAGGCTCTACTGAAAACGCGGTAATCGAATTCGTTAGTAAGCATGAGCGTGAGTTATACCTTGACTTTGAAGACGTTAATCCAATGGAGACCTACAAGACTTTGACTGCATTATGGATGTGGATAAACGAGTATAGTGAAGACGACATATATCTAAAGCTCGGCGTAGAGCCAGGAGACCTCTACGCATGTAAGGAAACAGCCCAATGGCTGGCTTATTCTGCAAAGGAAATAGCAAGGCTAGTAAAAGACCATGAGGCTTTTAAGAGTCTTGAGGAGCTTGAGGCCAGAATAGAATACGGCGTTAAGCCAGAGCTTTTAGAACTAGTATCCTCGCTTGAAGGTGTTGGCAGAGTTAGGGCTAGGCGATTATTCAATTACGGTTTTAAGAGGCTTTCAGACATCGCTTCCGCAAGTGTGAGTGAGCTTTCGAGCATACCTGGAATCGGACAAAAACTCGCATTAAACATAAAGAAGGAGGCTGGAGGAATAATACATAGAGAAGAATGGAAGAAGAGGAGTAAGAGGGAAAGTTTTCAAACAAGTTTGGTTGAATTTAATGATTAAAAAATTTGTAATTATTTAAGTCAAAAATATTATGGCTAATTATCAATACTTTTTACGGTTAGATTAAATAGCATGCTCCAGTAGAAACCAAGGATAATGGATTACAGTAAAATACTGGGTTTACCAGTAAAGGACATTTATGAAAGGGAAATCGGTACTCTAGTAGGTTTTGAAATCGACTCAAGAGGGACACCGTCAAACTTCTTCATAATGATGCCGAATGGGAGTTTTCTGAAAGTCGATGGAGAGGCCGTGGAAGCCGGTAAAGAGTATGTTGTTTTAAAGAACTTTTGGAAAATAAGAGCTGAGAGTCTCATAAGGAGTATTGAGATTACTAGGAGGAGGCTGGAGGCTCTTGAAAAACTTAGACAGGAGCATCAAATACCTACTAACATATACGACGAGCTTAAAAACACGTATACTAAGGATATGAATGAGCTTAACAATAAGATTACTGAGCTGGTTTCAGAGCTTACCAAGGTTCAAGAAGATCTTAAAAACAGGCTTGACATGATGACTAGAATAAGGTCTATAAATAGGGTTCAGCTTTCAACAGGCGAAGTTGATGAAATAAGCTATAAGGCTGCTGAGACGATGATAGAATCAAACTTAGACATTACCCTACTGGAAATAAAGGAAACGGAATCAATCCTCGCCAGATTGAAAAACTTAAAGCAGAAGACATCCCATGAACCAGCAGTATCACAAAGAAGCAATTTCATAGAGCTGTTGAGAGCATTGAATAATAATAGACAGCAGAATGCCGATAGTCCACTTGTCGTAAGGCTTCAAAGCGTTGTACAAAGCCAACAACAATAGAAATCTAAACCGCTAAACCCCCTCGGGGCCGAGATATACGGTGTCTTCAGCGTCCGGACCGGTGCCGACTATAGTTACGGGTACGCCGGTTTCATCTTGAATCTTCTTAAGGAATTCCAAGCATCTCTCAGACAGTGATTCTCTGTTTCTGGCTTTTGAACACTCTGGGAAAAGCACATCTACTTTGGTTACAGCTATTTGTGTTGCTCCGTTTACTTTGCAGGCACGTTTAGCCATTTGGAAGTTGAATGGCGCAGCCCTCCTAAGCCTGCCCGTGACCGTGCCTCTTTCCACAAAACCCCTTTTCTCAGCCTCCTCGGGAGAGAGCTCGTTTTCCAAAGGCCCATTGCCAACTCTCGTTATGAAGCTCTTGAGGACTAGTATTACTTCATCTACCCTTTTTGGACCGACTCCAACTTCGCTACAGACTGCTGCAGCAGTAGTGTCCCTACCCGTAACATATGGGTAAGTACCGTGGTAGAGGCTCAGGTAGAAACCCTGCGTCCCCTCAATATGCACAGTCTCCCCCCTATCTAGAGCAGAATTAACTTCTTCAGAAACATCTACAACATACTTGCCCAATTCCGGAATATCTTTTACAAGCTTCGCTTTTCTAGCTACTCTATCGACAAGAGCGGGAGAAACACCTGTTCCAGTAGTACCTATGAACTCCCTGAAGAAATCGCTCCCCTTATCTGCGTCTATGTGCTTCTGTTCAATTACTGATGCATTACCATCTACAAATACCCTGCCTTCTACACCCAGCGTAGTAATCTCGCTTAAGAGAACCTTCGGATCAACATTCGCACCTGCTCCTATCAAGAGCCTTGTTTCCGGGACGATAAAGGCACTCGGTATCATCCTAAGCTTATACATGTTCCCCCTATAAACCACGGTGTGTCCAGCATTTACAGAACCGACTCGAACAGCCACCTTCGGACGCTCCCTTAGTGCCAGGAACGCGGCGACTTTTCCCTCTAGGGACCCTCTGCAGGTTTTCCCTCGTCGCCGAAGAATCCTGACACTATTACTGTAAGCATCCTCGCTTCACAAACGGGCTTTCTAAAGCAAGGAGTATAAAGCCTTTTCCATATTGTTTTTAAGCCTAAGTTAACAATATAACCCCAGGGTTGGCAACTATTAAATACGGTTGTTGCGGTTTCCCCCTGTCTCTAAGCAGGTATTTCTCCGAGTTTAGCCTCGTCGAATTACAGTCTACTTTTTACAAGCTCCCCATGCTTAAAACTGCGGAAAAATGGAGGAAACAAGCACCCGATGATTTTGAATTCACCCTGAAGGCTTGGCAGGGCGTTACACACCCGCCGGAGAGCCCCACGTGGAAGAGAAGCGGGTTGAGCAAGGGGGAGCTCAAGGATTATGGTAACTTCAATCCTTCAAGAAAAGTCTTTGAAGCCTGGGATAAAACATTGGAGATCGCTAAGAAACTTAGCGCTAAGATAGTTGTTTTCCAGACTCCTCCGAGCTTCGGCCCCTCTCCTAAGAATATCGACAATATGAAGAAGTTCTTCAAGGAAATAGATAGGGGAGGATTGCTCCTCGCCTGGGAGCCTCGTGGAGAATGGTTGGATAAGAAAAACATTACGAAAAGCCTATTGGAGAAGCTCGAATTGATTCATGTAGTAGACCCGTTCTGGGATCAGCCTCTAACTACGGGCGTATACTATTTTAGACTCCACGGACTTGGGAAAAGATACAATTACAGCTATGAGTATAGCCTTGATGATTTAAAGAAGCTGATAAGCATTATAAGGGGCTTAAGAGATGCTGAAGAAGTCTACGTCTTATTCAACAATAAGAAAATGCTCGATTCTGTAAAGTTGTTTGCTAGTCTTCTCTAAGCATCCAAGAGAAAGGATGAATACATTTCTCTAGGAAAGATAAATAACCAGTATTGTCCACGGCTTCAACAACATCCTCACCGCAATACATCTTGCTTTCAGAAATCGCTTTCAAAACATTCTCTGAAAAGCCTTTAAGAAATTCCTTTGAAGAAAAAGCCTTAGATATGACTTCACTCACATCCTTCGCCTTCGGTTTTAATATCGTCCACCACCTCCCATTTCTAGGAAACGGCTGTACTAGAGTCCTCTCATTGTTCAAATAAGTTTCGATGAAAATGGGGACATTACTGCTGAAATACGGGGGGCCCATGTGTAAGACTGCAGCCCTCTTCTCAACTTCCTCCAGTATGAACAGCAATACCACGTTCTTCTCCTCGTCACTCCAAACCTTATCCATTAAGACTCTAAACTCGTTTTCTTCAAGAAATATGCTGATCCTAGAGAGGAGCCTGTATGCCTGCCCCCATAGAATATCCGGAATATCCGTCCAAGCAGGTATCGTTATTGCAAACATGTTCAACCCCCTGCTTCTAACTATTCCCCTAATTTCCTCTTTAGAAGCCTTGTGAGTAGGATAGAAGAATTTAACAGAAGGCTTCTTAAGCATCAAATAAGATGCGTATTGCGCTATGCTCAGACTCTCCCCACTCACAGCTGCAGCAACATTCCTGAGCTCATCCACGGGGTCTATTACGCAAATCAGACTATCCCGTGCCCTTCTGTATAATTCCTCTTCCCTACCCTTGTACAAATCACCTGGGTCAAGTATTAAAGGAGGCTTGAAAGAGGATAGTTTTTCAAGCGTTTCTTTGAATCCGCCTAATGAGTATACTAGAAGCTCAACTAGGAAGCCACTGAATCCTCTTGTCTTTATCTCAGCACCGTATACTCCTATACCCTTGAAGAATTTCTTCAAAAGGCGTGCTTCATCCCTCATTTCTTGACTAAGCTTTTCCCTTACGAATTCCGTGTGGAAAACGGTCCTATCAGTAGCACTCCTGTACTCTCCCCTATTGACCCTGTAGCACGGAACTATGTCTACGTTAATCCCCTCTATCCTGACTGTTACGTAGGGATGTTCTGCAAACCTTAGCCTACAATTCTCGGAGCCGAAAACCCTCTTGACGCAGTCTATCAATGTTCTTCCCATATCATCCTTCTTCCATTTCACTGGGAATCTTACGAAAACATCAGCATCAGTCTCTCCACTCAGCCAAGTATCCTTGGCTACTGAGCCCTCGATAAGCACATCTGCCTCTGGTTCAATATTCTTAAACTCTTCTTGAAGCTTTGAAACAACCTTGGAGAGAACGTTATCCATATGGTTTCTCTCTTCCACGTTTGGCTTGATCCTCCTTAAAACCTCTTGAATAACCTCTTGAAGACCATACGACATAGTTTATAGTCATCGAAACCTATTAATCAATTTTTTCCCAGAGGGTCTCATATATGGGGCCCCTGGGAGTAAGTGTGCTCTTCTTAAGCCTAAGCCTACTAGTAACGGTTTCTCCGATGAGAATATCTGAGTTATCTTTAATGAACATTATAAGCTTATCTACGCCAATGCGGCTCCTAACTCTCGCCAAGGTTACGTGAGGAGAAAACTCTTCACTCATCCTTAAACCAAGGCTCGACAATGCTTCAGAAACCCTTCCAGCCCTGTCGACGATCTTATCAGCACCCTTATTGATTTTTGCGAATACTACTCTAGGTTGAGAGACCGTAGGGAAGGCTCCAAGCCCACGGATTTCTATCTCCAAGGGATGTCCCTCAACCCTAGAAAGGACTCTACACAACTCATTAATCATACCCTCATGAACCTCGCCTATGAAGAACAGGGTTACGTGTAGAATCTTAGTGTCTACAAGCTTCAGGTCTGCACGGGTCTCAACCATTCTCCTCTGTATTTCAGACACTCTGTTGACTATATTGTTGTCTTCAATGTCTAATGAGACGAAGACTCTGACCATTTCCCAATTATTTCAAGGATATTGTTTATATACCTTATTGCTATTGGAGAATTGTTGAAACATCTGATACTCATAACGGGAATGCCAGGCTCTGGAAAGACTACTGTCGCCAAAATAATGGGTGAAATGGGTTTTCCAATCGTATCGATGGGAGATGCTGTCAGAGAAGAGGCAGAGGCGCGTGGCCTAGGCAAGAATATAATCGAAATGAGCAGGTTTATGATTGAACTGAGGAGAGAATTTGGAGAAAGCGCTGTTGCAATGCTTGTCGATAAGAAGATAGAGAAAATAGATGGTGATGTAATAATCGTAGATGGTGTCAGATCTCTGAGAGAAGTAGAATACTTCAAGTCAAAGGGCTATTCCGTAACTACGGTAGGAGTATTGTCGCCAACAAGACTAAGATACAGCAGGCTTTCCAATAGGAATAGGCCGGACGACTCTAAAATAATTGGAGAGCTTGAGGAGAGGGATAGGGTTGAAATTTCAGTTGGAGTAGGTGGAGTAATTGCCTTAAGCGATGTTTACGTGTTGAACGAAAGTAGCCTAGAAGACCTTAAGGAAAAAACTTTGAAGAAACTTCAGGAAATTCTATCTAGAAAATATCAATAGACATGAAGTCTTCAGCAACTTGAACGTTATTGAAAAATCTCTTAGCCTGCTCCAGTATTACAGAAGTATCGCCGTATCTTGAGCTTATGTGAGTCAATATTAGTCTTTTAACACCAGCTCTAGCAGCAAGCTTAGCAGCTTCTATACATGTTGAATGTTGCAACTCGTCAGCTTGAGCATTCATCGACTCGTCGAAAGTAGCCTCGTGTATTAGAATATCTGCATTCCGACAAAACTCTTCGAAGCCAGGAGTATCTCCCATATCGCCCGTGTACACTATCTTAACCCCAGGTCTGGGAGGACCTACGACTTCCTCCGGCTTGACCACCCTACCGTTTTCAAGCCTAACCGATTCTCCCTTGACAAGCATGCTTCTCAATGGCCCGGGTTTGATTCCCAATTCCTCAGCCTTTTCAACATTGAATTTTCCAGGCCTATCATCTTCTTTGAAACAATAAGCATATGATTCTATTGAATGCTTTACGCGGTAAGAATAAACCCTATAGTTCTTACCAGATGTAACTAAAACGTTTCCTACGAATTCTTGAATATCAAGAGGGAAGGCTGGTTGATGAAATATCATTGGCAAACACGATTCTATGAACTGTTTGAGTCCATTTGGACCGAATATTCTAAGGGGGCTTCTCCTGTTTTGGAGACTCATCGTCATTAACAAGCCCGGGAGGCCGAGGACATGGTCTCCATGCATGTGTGTTATGAATATGTTTGAAATCTTCTCAATGCTTAAACCAGCTATCATCAACTGTCTCTGAGCCCCCTCTCCGCAATCAAATAGCATTGTCTCACCCCTCCACCATAGGGCTATGCAAGGATGACTCCTACTAGGAGTTGGAACTGCCGCAGACGTCCCCAATAGGAAAAGCCTTCCGAAAGGCTGCGTCTTCTTCAACTCTTCGCCACCAGTAGTTTCCTGGTAAGACTTGAATGAACCTCCATAAAATACGTTTCTGTAATCATAAGACCATTAGACTCTATAAAGTCTTCTACGGGCATTTCGCTGGGGGCGAGAAGAACCATCCTCCCACTTTTACGGAGCACTCCGGCTGCATTTTTTATAAACTCCTCGTAGACCTTCAACGAGTCTAAACCATGCGTTGAAGCCCTTCTTCCATAAGGAGGGTCGGTGACAATAGCATCCACACTTCTTAAAGGCATACATCTCGCATCTCCCAGTATTTGGCAAACCCCAACTGCCCCAAACCATTTATAGTTTCTAATGGAGGGGTAGGCCATTGCAGGGTCGATCTCCAGTCCTACTGGTATTGCTTGAAGCTCATATGCCTCAACGAGGATCGTCCCCGTACCAGAGAAAGGGTCTAATACTATGCTGCCTCTCCTAACCCTCGCGAGATTGAGCATCGCCCTGGCAAGCTCTGCCTTTAAGCTAGAGGGGTGGAAGAAAGGCCTAGTGCCCCCACTCCTTGAAAACACCTTACGCCTATCACTAGAGCAGATTCTCCTACCGATTAAAAGAAAGCTTCCCGAGACGATAACCTCTATTAGGTTCCTGGGATTCTCTAAATCTACTAATAATCCGACGTCTTTAGCCCTAGCGTTGAGCCTCCTCTCTAAGCTGAATGATTCTTCCGGAGTTAGACTACCCCTGACCCTCCTAACTCTGAAAGCAACACTTCCAGTGAGACGTTTCCTTGAAACTGAGTCTATTACTTCAATATCGGAAACACCCTTTTCCATTATGCAAAGCTCCTCGTATAAGAAATGGGATAGGGCTAGTCTTCTGAAGGCTCTTATAGCAGGTTCCAGCGGTGCTTCAAACCTGTAAACTTGGATGAATGGCTCAAGAACATTCTTTGGAACATTCTCTGCTTCAAGAGCCCCCTCCAATTCGGCAAAGGGAAGCCTCTCGTGTTCTCCTGAGAGGAGTGCGAAAAGCCTAACCCATTTCTGTTTATCGCTCAGAGCCAGTTCTTCTCCCTAAGAGTCCTAACTACTTCTTCAGCTACTGAAATGTTTGAATACTGACTCTCAACAGTATCCGACGATAAAATGATCGAAGCACCTGCACTTTTGATCTTATCGTAGGCATCGCCTACAAACAGACCGTGGACGCAAGCGACAGATATATGCGAAGCGCCTTTTGCTTTCAGCAGCTTCATCGCCTCAATAATAGTACCGCCGGTGCTTATTATATCGTCTATGAGAATAGTTTTCCTACCGCTTGGATTGAGCTCTCCCTCGCTAGAGGAGATTCCTCCCGTCTCTTTATCCCTGATTTTTTCAACCCATCCGAAGCCTCCGTCGATCATTTCGGCAAGCCTACGTGCCCTTGTAGCAGCATTCTTATCTGGCGCGACTACATAGGCCCCCTTAAAGCCGTTCTCAAGGTAATACTTTGCGAAAGAGCGGGTTACGTCTATTACGACCTTATTTCTAAAACCCTGAGTTGCATGCTCGCTATGAGGCTCGATTAAGGCCACATGGTCAGCGCCCGCAGCTTCTATCATCTTAGCAATCAAGTATGCGGAAGCGTTTTCTCCAGGCAAGAATACCCTGTCTTGACGAGCATAAGCCATGTACGGAATTATGACGAAAGCATTCTTGCCACCGTTGGCTTTGAATGCAGCTATTAATTGTAGCAATATCATGAGATTCCTATCTTGTGGAGGAGACAATGACTGGATTATCAATGCGTCTACATCCTTAACGTCACCGAGCAGCCTCACGTAAACTTCCCCGTCTGGGAACTCTTTAGTATAGATGTTGATTTTTTCCAAGCCTAGAAGTGAACAGATTCTTCCTCCCAAGCCTAAACTGGCGGGGCCGATTATTATTTTCAAGATACACAAGCAATTAAACGAGGGCTTTTTAAACTCTTCTTATTACTGTTTTTAGAGGGACTTAAAGCTAAAAACATTTTTGAAAACCGATTTTTAGATTTGAAATGCTTTCTACAGAAAACGTATTAAAAAATCGTAGTTTCAGTTAGAACGATAATAGTAAAATCAAAGCGGTAAATATGATTACGTTAGGGAAAAATGAAAATTCAAATGGACTTGATTTCAAACTATTTTCCGGCAATTTTTTCTAATTTTTCTCCTTAGATAAGGATTGGCATTATCTTTTCAAGAAAAATGGTGTAACATTTTGTTACACTGTAATAATATTTATAAATCGGCTTGAATAAGTAACTCCAACAATGAAGGAAGGGGGTAAGGTAAACCAGTTTATACGCTATAGTGCGTTTGAGATTGCGCTAGCTGCTTTATGCGCGGGACTTGCAATTTTTCTTACTATCTACAAAGTTGTTTTCGCCTTTCCCATACTCCCATATCTCAAGTTCGAGCTTGCAGAGATACCCGTAATAATGGCTTTCCTCATGGCAGGACCCTTCTCCGGATTGCTTTCTTCAGTAATATACTGGATTGTTCTAACAATGGTTGGTGAGTGGACGCCTATTGGCCCCCTTATGAAGTTTCTAGCAGTGACTCCTACTATTTTGGGTCTTTGGGCAGGTCTTGTTTTAAGCAAGAGGTTAAAGAAAAACTCCAGTGTATTTCTGTCCATGGGCCTAGGTATACTCATGGCAATAGCTGCAAGAGTAATCGTCACTTCATTGATGAACTTTCTAGTACTGTGGTGGCTCTTCCCCCACTTCCTAAGCCTTGCCGCTAAGTATCTCGAGGCAACCATTGGTTTTCAAACAGATTCCCCCTATGCGGTATTGTTAATGACTTTATTATTCACGGCAGTTTTCAACATCCTACATTCTTTCTTCTCCATAATTCCATCCTATTATCTCGTTGTCAAAGCGATTATGAAAGTAAAACCCGTGAATTTGAAGACTTGGTTCCGTCGAATGTTTTCAGAAAGCTAACAATGGAGTTCCAGACAGTAAACCATTTAAACTAGGATATTCGATGCTTGACTATGGCTGAACTGGATGTTTCCAAGCTTCCCGGGGATGTTCAGAAGGAGCTTAGAGAGTTTCTAGAGAAGAAGCTTTCAGCAAAGGCTGGTGGAGAAGGAGGGAGGATTGTCTTCGAAAACGTTTCAAACACTAGGCTTAGGAAAGCGACCAGATGGTTTCTCTGTAGAAAGAAGTTGAGCGATGAGTATAGAGTACTCTCAGACAAGAAGAAACTGGTTATAAGGAAGAGGAAGAGCTAGAGAGTGTAAGTTGAATACAGTGATCTCTCAGATATTTCTCCGGCAAAGCTATGTAGCATCAATTTCTTAACAGTATCGTTGTCAAACCCATGGCCTAAGAGCCAGCCGAGTTTAACGTACGCTACTTCACTAAGCATGTCTTCGCAATAAACAACTCCCAGTTTAGCCATTATCCTAGCATTCCTATAGACGTACGGGTTCACTCTTCCGAATACGCATTGTGTAGTCATCGCAAAGATAACACCTTCTTCTACACCTCTCTTAATGCTACGGACCCATGACAGGTTTTTATCCAAGGGCTCGGTTGGAACATGGCCCATACCAGTCCCTTCTATCACTATTCCCCTATACCCCTTGTCTATGAGGAAATCTACTATCTCAGGGCTTGAACCGGGATATGCTTTTACCAATGCAGTCTTAGGTTCGAAGGCATCGTCTACGTTAGGAGGGTCTTTGCTACGGGGTCTGAAGCCGTCCGTAATCATTTCAATCCTACCGTCCGGCCAGACTTTCGCAAGCGGTAGAGAGTTTATCGGCTTAAAGGCATCTCTCCTGGTTGAATGCATTTTCCTAACTCTCGTGCCCCTAATCAAATAGTTGAAGGTATCGCCGGATTCAGCGTGCATGCATACAACGACTTCTCCGAGGTTTGCTTTAGTAGCAGCATGGAGGCCGCATATTATGTTCATATCAGAATCTCTAGAGCCCCTGTCACTAGACCTTTGAGAGCCAACCAGTACGACTGGAGCATTCAACCCTCTCAGCATGAAGGATAATGCTGCAGAAGTATAGTGCATCGTGTCAGTGCCGTGTAGCAGTAATACTCCAGCATCACCCTGGCTGAGGCTCTCTGCGATTTTCCTAGCCATAGTCGACCATTCCCTATGCGTCATGTCTTCCGACGCCAGTCCAAACAGCCTTTCAACCCTCCTCAAATAGGCTATCTTCAAAGCTTCCGGGACATTGTAGAATATTTCTTCAGGCGTAAAAAGCATTGAGACACCGCCGGTGTAGTAGTCTATTCTAGCGCTTATCGTACCTCCTGTTGAAAATATTGAGACGGGAGGTAGGCTTTCATCCTGTTCGACTTTTTCAAGCGTTTTAAACTTACCGAGCTCTACAGAACCTTCGAGTTTTAAGATTTCACCATCGTCGATCTTAAAACCAACATTGTAACCGTTGTCGAGTTTTATTACTAGGATATCGCAATCTCCGAAATCTACTTCCTCTCTAGGAAGCAGTATGCCCTCAATAGAAAAATCTCTCCGCTTGAGCAGTATCCTGTCCCCGGGTTTAATCCCCTTTTCACTAAGGATTTTCTCTATTTTCTCGGAGTAGGGCATTCTAATCGAGCCTCCTCTTCACTTCTTCTTCAAGTATCCTGTATATTGTAGAGCCGTCGGCCAGCCCCCTGAACTTTTCCATCATCCTACCCATGAGCATTTTAACTGATCCCATACCCCTCTCCTTAACGTAAGAGAGGTTTTCTTCAATAAGCCTCTTAGCTTCAGCCCTTATATCATCTTCACTAATCCTCCTACGCCTAAGCTCCTCGTAGACTTCGTTCAGGCTCATTCCCTTATCGGCAAATAGGATGAGAGCTTCCTGAAGCATTTCTCGAGGAAGGTCCTTCGGAAACGTTCTTAAAAGCGGGATTATCTCCTCATCGCTGTATTCTCTACCTCCCTCCCTCTTCAAGTATGGCAGGGTATTCAATAAGAAGGATGCTAGAGCCAACGGTGTTAAGTTCGATTCCTTAACTACTTTCTCGAAAACGGTTAGGTAATGCGACCTTACTAATTGCTGGGCCATATGGCTGCTTAGGCCCATTTCCTCAAACTCCCTGATCTTCTCACGAGGCTTCTTTGGAAGAATTCTCTTTATCCTCTCCAGCCTCTCTTTTGAAATCGGTATTGGAGGTATATCTGTCTCAGGGTACATTCTTGCAGAGCCTGGGAGCGGCCTTAAATAGTCCGTATTACCGTCTTCAAGCGCCCTCCTTGTTTCAGAGGGTACGCCTTCGAATGCCTGCATCATCCTTCTATAGACTGCTTTCAGAGATGCTTCGACTCTCTCAGGGTTTCCGATGGCGATGATTGCAGCATCATCTTTCGAAAGACCCAGCGCTTCACATACCTTCTCGACTTCGATTTCAGATATCCCATAGCCCGGGAGTTCATCCGTATGTATAATTCCCTGTAAACCGCCCCAGACCCTAGCATAGTCAGCAAGCTCTGTTCCAAACCTTCTCCCCGGTTGTAGCTCCATGCCCAATAATCCCTTGAAGCCAGGGGCTTTTAATCCGTAAACCACTTCGCCTCTCGACAATGCCTTAGAAATCATCCTTGATCCAGTGTTTCTGAAAACACTCGTCAAGTCTATTGGACTGTATACTAGACTGCTTGGAGAACACCTTTCTCTCAGAATATCTCTGAGTTTGATCAGGTTTTTCTGTCTGATAACTTCTCTTTCAATTATCTCAGGTATGAGTTTAAGGTTCTGAACGCCTTTAATCTCCTGTCTGGCACCGCCTTCGATGCTTATGTTAATATCCTGCCTTATCGTTCCCAACCCTCTCATAACTTTTCCAGTCATTCTCAAGGCCAATCCGACTTCTTCAGCGGCTTCAAGAGCCTGTGAAGGGCTCTTTATATCTGGTTCAGTAGCGATCTCTACGAGCGGGATACCGAGCCTGTCAAGCCTATATTCTGCGGATTCTCTTCCGCTTTCAACTATGAATGCAGACTCTTCCTCAAGACAAAGACTCTTCAACCTTACTGGACCCTCACTCGTTTCAACGATCGAATTATCATTTCCTAATGCTATTAAGAGTGTCCTCTGAAAGCCCGATGTATTGCTCCCATCTATAACAGTTTTCCTCATTACTCTGGCTTCATCGACAATAGTCATGTTAAAGTAGAGAGCTATTTCGAGCGCAGCATCTAGGATCTCATCGTCAATAGTATGAGGCGGTTCCTCGTCGAGTTCAACTAGACAGTTAAAAGAATCGTCAATGTGGTAAGTGAAAAGCCTGCTTCTAGAAGCCTCGACGAGCGCGGCAGGGTCTAACTCACCTAATTCACTCGCAGAAGCCCTGAGCCTCCTTACGACTCTACCCGAAGCCTCTCCTGAAGATGTTGAAGGACACTTGCAGAAAAGCTTGTGAAATGCCAGACGCTGGTGAAACTCTAAGCCTACTTTCAGAGAGCTCAACCCGGCTAGAATACTTATAGAGGTATTTTAACCTTAAATCAAATTTTTACATTATTCAAAGATTTTTAACCATGTATGTGCCGTCGAAGAAATAACCCAGCTTCCTATAGTATTCCCTGACCCCGACTGCTGAAATCACAAGTATTTTCCTAGCACCGTTTTCAACAGCAATATTTTCAGCTTCCTCCATAAGCCTGGCCCCCAGGCCTCTGTGCTGCCAGGAATCCGACCACCTCGCTCCGAGCGGTATTGCTCTGCCAAGGGCTTTCAACTCTCTAACTATCATGGACGGCACCTCGTTTATTTCTCTCCTATGGGCCCACGGAGAAGGTTTCCTAAGCCTTAGGTATGCGAGTAAAACATCATTCTCCAAATCCTCAAAGCTTAGGAAGTATTCTACTCCTCCAGATGCTTCATACCTCCTAACCATGAATTCGACATTCTCGAGATTTACCTTAGCTTTTGAGAATCCGACTTCCCTACATCTTATGCACCTGCACTTTAACCCTTTGGATTCGAGAATACTATGCGCCAATTCTCTAAGATTGCTTTTTCTAACTCCTGCTGCAATCGCGTGTGCAGGAATATCTCTTTGAACCCTCATGACCCTCACCCACGGCGGAGTAATTTCAAGTATTCTGGCGACGAGTTCTGCAGCCTCCTCGTCTTCAAGAGGCTTATAATCACCCTTTTTCCAGGCCTCGTAGAGTCTAGTCCCCTCAACTACGAGAGTAGGATATATCTTTATCATATCGGGCTTAAACTTCTCGTCGAAATACAGTTTTTTAAAATCCTCAAGAGAATCCTCAATGCTCATACCGGGTAGTCCGGGCATCATGTGTGCAACTATCTTCAACCCAGCGTCTTTAGCAATCCTAAATGCGTTTACAGTGTCTTCAACCCCATGTCCTCTTTCAACTTTTTCAAGTATATCATCTCTAAGAGTCTGTACTCCTATTTCAACTCTAGTAACACCCATGCTAAGCATTCTGTCAACATGCTCTTCTCTACAATAATCCGGCCTGGTTTCAACAGTCAAGCCGACACATCTAATACTTGAATGCTCGTTGAACCTGTGCGCTTCTTCCAGGGATTTGGAGACGAAACCGTTTAAAGCATCGAAACAACCTTTAACGAAACTCCTCTGGTAATCTAACGGGGCTGCAGGAAAAGTACCGCCCATTATTATCAGTTCAGCTTTCTGAACAACATGCCCACTTGCCTCAAGCTGCCTAATCCTCTCTGAGACTTGTCTGAAGGGATCATAGTTGTTCCTAATGCCTCTCATCGTAGCGGGTTCTAGGCCAGTATAGCTCTGTGGAGTGTTTTTTGAGGGACCTCCCGGACAGTAGGAGCATCTCCCGTGGGGGCAGGGGAGAGGCATGGTCATTGCAGCAATAACTACTACTCCCGATAGGCTTCTAGAAGGTTTGACTCTTAGAATACCTGCAAGTTTACTCCTAAGGTCTTCCCCTGCGACTGCAAGGATATCTGCATTAGACGGGACCGTTGCAAGTTTAAACTTCGACGAGACCGTTAGCTTAATCCTATGCAGCTTTTCTCTATCAATGTTATTTTCCGAAGACAGTATTTTAACTATTTCCCTACAAGCCTCCCAGTATTCCTCTGCTTTAACATTCTTATCCATCCGGGAAGTACCTCCTAAAATAGAATAATACCGCTATCCTATTTCTCTTTCCAATACTATAATGGTTACGGAATGCGGGTCGAAATCGTAAATGAAATAATCATCCATAAGAGTAATATTCGTAAAAGCTTCAGTTATCCTAACAACGTCAGGTGACTTAAAATCATTCTTAGAAAAGACGCTTGGACCATTTAACTGAGATATTTTACACTTATTCTTAGGCTTAAAATCCTCTAATACTATCTTTACACTCAACTTTCTATTAGGATCCTTATTGATCACAGCCAAATAGAGACAGTTACCATCTTCACTCATAGTTGCAGAAACGTCTAAAAGGCTAGCAAAAGCACTTCTCTTGGATGTCTTCAATACTATTCTCCCAGTATTATCGCTGTATAATTTGAAGGCAAGGTAAATAGGGTTAACGTAAATCCCGCCAGTGTCGTCTGTCACTATCGCAGGCAATGCATTCACCAATTGTGCGAAATTAGCGATGGTAATATTATTGCACAATCTGTGGAATACGTGGAACATCCCCGCTGCAAGCAGGCCGTCGCATAGTCTTACTGATTGAGTCAGCCCGGCAGTTGCATTCTCATACCAAACACCCCACTCGGTTAAAGCTATTTTAATGCTCTTCTCAGGTTTATTCCTAATTACGGAATTTATTAAATCTACGATCTTCTTCAAATCTTCCTCTACACTAAGCGGATAATTAACAATAGTGTAGTAATCATCGTAACGTGGCTTCCAACAGTAAGTGTGAAGCGATAAATAGTCGATGTAGTCTCCTGCAACCTCCAATACCTTTCTATTCCAATATAGTGGTTCACCGCTCGTTCCAAACCATCCTACTGCAATAAGCTTTATAGAAGGGTCTACTTTCCTCATGGCTTCAGCAAACTCTATTACTTTTTTAGCATAAGTATCAGCATCCATATGACCTATCTGCCACTCGCCGTACATCTCATTGCCAAGCATCCAGTATTTCACATTGTAAGGCTCGGGATGACCGTTTTCCACTCTTAGTCTACCATAAGCAGTACTAGGATCTCCGTTACAATACTCTACCCACTCTGCAGCCTCCTGCGACGTGCCAGATCCCATGTTTACCACTATTAGTGGCTCAGCGCCTACTTCACGGCAGAATTCTATGAATTCATCGGTTCCAAACTGGTTTGGTTCTAAACCACCCCAGGCAGAGTTCACACGTACAGGCCTTTTATCCCTAGGCCCGATTCCATCTTTCCAATGGTAACCGGATGCGAAATTACCACCCGGCCACCTTATTATAGGAGGCTTTATTGCTCTAGTAGCTTCTAACACATCTAACCTCAGACCTTTCAAATTTGGAAGAGGCGAGTTTTCACCTACCCATACTCCACCGTATATGCATCTACCCAGATGCTCGATAAAATGACCATATATTTTAGGATCGATTTCACCTACAGTATCGCTCGAAACCAGTACTTCCACGTGGAAACTTTGCCCCGAACCCTGCATGGACCAATATATTATTGTGAAGAGAATACTCGTCACTATTAGAAACAGTATTACAAGGCGCATTTTTCGCTTATGCTCAGCAAGCATACCCCGATATTTTATATTCTTAACTCCTTCAAATGCTGGATTCAACATTCTCAAATCAGATTAATGATACTAAGGCTTTATTAAAACGTATTCAAACCTGTCTAATTACTGGAAGTTGCTCCCGGATTCAGAGGCCTTTTATATGAGGATCCTAGGAGGGGCGTTACAACCTTATTTCTTCTTCCAGAAGAGGTTTGGACAGGGCCTAATCCTGTCAGCTAGAGCAAAAATTTTCCTATTGAATGCTCTGCATTTTTCAAAAAGATAAAAGCGAATAGTTTAGATTTTCAATATGGATATGTGATAAGAAGGTTTCCTATGTCCAAAAACAAATCGGCAGATTCCTATATGCGCATCTGCTTCCAGATCTGACCTGGCTGACGGTTTAAAACAACCCTCTTACGATAAATACTCCTAATTCTCTTACGTGGCATGTCAGGGGGGCGCTCCTTCCTCTCCAATTTAGGAGTGAGACTTCGAACCTTCCCTGCGAGGGTAATGTTTCCATGCGTTACCATCTTCTCACCCCTCCAGCTATCTCTGAAAGGAAACGTGTAGACTCGCTTTTAAATATTGCCATTGAAACGTTTTCAGTATATCCACAGTAATCCTCCGTCTTAACCGTCTCCTTAGACTTCATTCTAATTCAGTGCTTCACCATTAGGAAAAACAGATATGTTATTAAACTTGCAGTAGCTAAGCAAAATAAGACTCTCACCGTAGGCACATAGCAAACCCATAGATGCATTCTATTGGTGGAGAACACTAAACTTATCAAGTGTAAAGCAACTAAGAAATAGAAAAGCAAAAACATAATTAAGTTGAGAAAGGTTTAAAAAGACTCTTTTTTTAAAAAAAATATGAGCTGTGAACAATACCCACCGCCTCCGCCACCACCGCCAAGGCGGAGATGGATAATTTGGATTGGTTTAGCAATAGGCTGTCTAATCACAATTGGTCTGATGGGCTTCTCCTAGTTCCAAAAGAGGTGGAGCCAAGCATATATTCTCAGGGGCAAGTTACAATCAGGGGGACATGGGGCTGCGACCTAGACCTTGGAAAAGAGACTCGTGTTGAAGATCCATCAACGGATTTCAAATGGAATATGGAGACTCAAGTGATCAGGAATTTAAGGCCTAGGAATGGTGCAAAATTCCATGTCATCGGGGCAGTAGACTTCAACTCCGTGAAATATTCAGACCTAAAAAAATATTCTTATTCCTCTGATCCAATTAATGGGAACGATGATGCTTCAAACCAGATGCCTCAGGGAACAGTCATAGCAGCCATTACCAGCGAGGGCAGGTACTGCAAGTTCAGAATCGACACGTATGGTTATAACATAGTCATAAGCTGGGTCACCTATGAAAAAGAATAATTCACTGCTCTTTCAATAATAGTCAATGCTGTTTAACTCTCCACCCCTTTTTCTCTTTACATCTTTAGGTCACCTTTAGGCTAGATGGAGTACCTCCAAACCTTCGATCATAAATACCTTGGCGAGCCCCTGGTCTCCAATTTAGGGGTAAGATTACGAACCTTCCCCGAAAGGGCGATGTTTCGTGAGTTACTATATCTTTGACACCTATTTATTTCAATATTCCATCTTGCTGCAGTGTTTCTAAAAATTTTAAACGCTTAAATATCATCCTAAGATTACTATTTTTGATATAATAGATGCTGGTTGAAGACCATGCGAATATTCATACTGATATGGAGAGAATACTGGAGACGATAATTCAGGCCAAGCTTCTCTACGCTGTTACGCCTAAACTGCCCGCTTACAGGAAGGTTTTGCTCGTCATACGTCCAAGGAGCCCTCCCAGGGGGTATTCTCTCTGGGTTAAGGAGTCTTACGAAGCATACAGGAAGAATCATGTTTAAAGCCTGAGTCAGGGGGAAAGGTTAATACTGGCTTCTCACATTCGATGAAGCAGGTTGGAAGAGCATTTAAGCCTCGTAGAGACACCGGCTGGGTTGATAGTCTTTAAGGGCGAGGAAGCCATTCCCTACGTCTTTAGTGATGTTGAAGAAGCAATAAGCTACTATAGTGGCGAGATAGTTCGCGGTGTTGCTTCTTTCCTGAGGAAGTGGAAGGGAAAGAGCATACTCGTCGAGAGAAGAAGTGCCGTTAAGACTCTCTCATCAATAGGTTTGAAACCTATTGTTCGAGAACCGTTGGATAAGGCTGTCAAGCTCAGGTCAGATTTTGAAACCACCCTTAAAATCCTAGGTTTAAACATGGATGAGTATAGGAATTTCACTTTGACGGTTGCTGAAAGGATTACGCAAGACAGGATAAGCGAACTGGCTAAACGTAAGGATCTGGATATAGTTATGGCGTTGCAAAGCTATGATGAGCTCGTTAAGATCATGAATGTGATTCAAGATAGGATACTAGTATGGGTCAAGGAACGGGCTCCAAGTCTTCTAGAAGAGAAAAAGGATTTTGAAAAAGTTATCGAACTCATATATTCTCAGAGCTCCGAGCCAGATTATGTTAGGAAAATGGCGGAGCTCTACTTGAAGAGCAGGGAGTGTAGAAGCGCGGTGGAGAAGCAGATAGGAGACCTTATGGAAGAGACTGCTCCGAACGTCGCAGCAGTAATAGGGCCCATTTTAGGGGCGAGGCTGATTTCCAAAGTCGGTTCACTAGCCAGGCTTGCAAGCCTACCTGCCTCAACGATCCAGATACTGGGGGCTGAGAAGGCTCTTTTCAGAGCGTTGAGGAAGAAGGGGAAGCCTCCTAAGCACGGCATAATATTCCAACACCCATGGGTCCACGGATCGCCAAGGAAGATAAGGGGTAAGATTGCAAGACTACTCGCAAGCAAGATAGCTGTCGCAGCCAGGGTCGACCACTTTTCCGGAAGGTTCATCGGAGAAGAGATTAAGAAAGAGCTTGAGGATAAGGTTAAAGCCTTAAGGAGTGGGGCGGGTTGAAGCTGAGAGAGGTTTTCCAGGGGGTCTACGAAGTCGAGGATGAGGAGGGTAACCACATAGCTACTTTAAGCATCGCACCTGGAACTCTAGTATACGGTGAGAAAGTTATTAAGGTCGGGGGCAACGAATACAGAGTTTGGAACCCCTATAGGAGTAAGATAGCCGCCGCCATCATTAAAGGTTTAAAAAACTTCTTCATAAAGCCAGGTTGGAGAATACTCTACCTGGGGGCTGCATCTGGAACAACTGTTAGCCATGTTTCAGATATAGTTGGGCCGAGTGGCATTGTCTATGCTGTTGAGGTTGCACACAGGCCCTTCAGAGACTTTATTGAGAAGGTCTCGGGTAAGAGGAGGAATGTAGTACCCATTCTAGCCGACGCTAGGAACGTGTTCGAATACAGCTGGCTATTGCAGGAGGTTGAGACAGTATACTGCGATGTAGCACAACCGGATGAGGTTGACATAGCAGTAATGAACGCGGATGCTTTCCTAAGAAAGAACGGGTTTCTCGTAATTGCTCTAAAAGCTAGTAGTGTCGATTCAACTAGGAAGGCCAGCGAAATATTTGAGAAGGAAGAGGCAAAGATTGAAGAGACTGGAAGGTATAAGATTGAAGAGACTGTTGACATCGAACCATACGCCATGATGCATGAATTGATAGTTTCTAGGAAGCTTTAGATAAACTTGCTTAGCTTCTCTTGATTAAGCCTTCTGCTAATCCTATGAACCGTATTCCAACTCATTCTTATAAAACCCTTTCCACATTCAGAGTTTAGAAGTTGCTCTACAACTCTTATTGTTCTAAAGTCTCCGGGGTATCCTGAACACTTTGGCAACTCGGCTTTCCTAAGAATTCTCTCAACAGCCCTATCTCTTTCTACTTTAGCTATGATGCTGGCAGCGCTCACAAGCGGGTTTGACTCATCCAGGTGATTTCTAACTATAAGCTCTCCTTTGAAGCCGGGTGCGTACTCCAGTATTATACTCTTAAACCTGTTACAATTCCTGTCAACAGAATCAACATAGAAAGTGCCGTGGCAGTGTTTACTGAGTATGCTTCCAATCAACATCGCCTCTATCTCGTTTAGACTCACCCCGTCCTTCCTGAGCTTATCTATACGATTAGCACTAATCCTCCTGACTTCAACCACATTAGATATTTTCCTAATGTTCGATGCGAGGGCCAGTCTTTTCCCTGGGCTGAGCATTTTAGAATCCTTAACGCCCGCTTCAATAAGGGAGGGGACCATCTTATCCTCAAAGCCCGCCATCGCAACGACTAAGGGGCCTATTACACAACCCCTCCCAGCCTCATCTATGCCGGCTAAAAAAACCATTTTTAAAATCAGTATGCTCTCGCAAAGTACACTACTTTCGAAGCCGGTTTCCCACACTTCACACAATTTGAGAAGACAGGTTTCTCTTCGAATGGGATTAGCCTTATGGAAGCACCTGTTTCCTCTTTAACAGCCTCATCGCACTCCCTCGAACCGCACCAGCATGCTTCAACCATCATTCCTCTGGAAATCAAATCAGAAAGCTCGCTCATCGTCTTTGCCCTACCGGTCTTCTCAATCATCATGTTCTTAGCCTTCTCGTAGAGACTTCTCTGAATATCTTCTAAAAACAAAACGATCTTATCTTCCAATTCGGAATCTCTTATCCTAACCCTCTCAGACTTGTCTCTCCTGAAAAGCGTTAGCATACCTTCGTTAATATCTCTAGGGCCAATTTCTATCCTAACCGGAACCCCCTTAAGCTCCCAATCGTTGTATTTCCACCCGGGAGTATAGTCTTCTCTCAAATCCGCCTGAGCTGAAACACCTTTTTTCAAAAGCCTATCTTCAACCTCCTTGCACTTCGAGAATACTCTTGCCTTCTCCTCCTCGCTGTAAAATATTGGTATTATTACGGTTTGCAAAGGAGCTATTTTCGGAGGTATTACAAGACCCTTATCATCACCGTGAACCATTACCATTGCCCCTATTAACCTGGTTGAAACCCCCCAAGAAGTCTGCCAAACATAGTTAGTAGAACCATCTCTATCTAGGAAGGTTATTTCAAACGCCTTCGAGAAGTTTTGACCCAGAAAGTGGGAAGTCCCTGCCTGAAGAGCCCTTCCATCCGGCATCAATGCTTCGAGCGTGAACGTTGCCTCAGCCCCCGCGAATTTCTCCCATTCTGTTTTAGAGCCATCTAAGACGGGTATTGCCAGATATTCCTCGATAAACCTCTTATATATCTTCAGTATTTCAAGAGCCTGCTGTAAAGCCTCATCTCTCGTAGCATGGGCAGTGTGACCTTCCTGCCAGAGGAATTCAGTATTCCTCAAGAAGGGTTTTGTAGATTTTATCTCCCACCTTACTATGTTACACCATTGGTTGAGCTTTAAAGGCAAGTCTCTCCAGCTCCTTATCCACTTAGCATACATCTCGTACATTATGGTCTCTGAAGTAGGCCTTATCGCCAGCCTCTCCGACAGGGGCTCATCGCCCCCGTGAGTAACCCAGGCAACTTCTGGCGTAAAACCTTTGAAATGCTCTGCCTCCTTCTTCAATAGTCTCTCAGGTATTAGGAGCGGGAAGTAAACGTTTTTAACACCTATCTTCTTAAACTCGGCATCCAGTATGCTCATAACCTTCTCCCATATGGCGTATGCGAGTTCTCTGAATACTATACAGCCGTGTACTGGAGCATAGTCTGCTAAACCGGATTTTGTAACTAACTGGCTATACCATTCCGAAAAATCTTCGTTCTTCCCGACGGTTAGGCCCAAGTCATGCTTAACGCTCAACCTGCGGGCTGAAACGTGTTTTCTTTTTAAAAACATTATGGCTTGAAAAAAAGCTAAATATTAGGCTTATGATTGTAAAAAAAGAGGAATGGCTAAGAAAAGAAAGTCCAGGGGGAGGGCTAAAGGAGGGAAGGGGAGGGCTGAGTATGTTAGTTGCACAAACTGTGGAAGCAGAGTCCCGGTGGATAAGGCTATAAAAGCCACTAGGAGAGTATCCTACGTTGACCCTACATTGGCCAAGGAGCTTAGGAAATCGGGAACCTTCATACCTAGAGTCAGCGTCACCAAGTACTACTGCGTCTCCTGCGCCGTTCACGCAGGCATTGTAAGAGTAAGGTCTAGGGAGGAGAGGAAGGTGGTTGAGTAATGGCTTACGAGAGGCTTGTTGAAAAGCTTACGAAGGAAAACCTCTGGCTCTACATACTTACGATGCTGAGGGAGAAGCCCATGTACGGCTATGAGATAGCTGGGAGGCTTAGGAGCGATTTTAAAATCCCAATAGCTACGATAACCGCTTACGTAGTGCTCTACAAGATGGAGAGAGAGGGGCTTGTTGAAAGGGTTGTTGAGCCTGAGGGTGGAGGCGGTAGGATAAACGTCAGGAAGGTCTATTATCGTCAGACAGATAAGGGAAGGGATACTCTTGAGAAGGGCATAGAATACATTAGGAGTATCCTCCAGACCCTAGAGGGGGCGGGTAAGAGTGGTTCTGGGGAGTCTTAGGAGGAAAAGCGAGAGAATATTCTCTAAACTGGGCGTAATACTCGCCCCCGTAATAACCCCCACTGGCTTAACAATACTCGGCCTACTTTCCGCGGTTACAGCTGCTCTATTCTATTCCTATAGGCATCTCTTCCTAGCCGGTGTGGCAATACTTTTCTCAGGTTTATTCGACGTCCTCGACGGCGTCGTAGCAAGAATCACCAAGAGGGTGAGTGGATTCGGCGGGACGCTAGATGCTTTAGTAGACAGGTATACCGAGTTCTTCTACGTCCTGGGTCCAGCACTGGGAGGATATATCGAATGGCCTCTTGCCTACGTCGCCATGTTTAGTGTAATAGCTTCAAGCTATGTCAGGGCCAGGGCTGAAAGCGTCGGGGAGATGGAGGATGCTTCAGTAGGGGTCTTGGAAAGAGTAGAGAAGATACTCATAATATCTATTGCGACTTTTTTAAACCCGTTTTTCAATTGGTCCATAATGTTCTCGATGATACTCCTCATAGTATTCGGCCAGATAACGGTTTTGCAGAGGCTTTACGCAACCTGGAGGTTCTGGGCTGCGAAGAAGCCCGGTCAATCGCTTCTCTAAGCTAAATTTTTATAATTCGCTGATTAGAATTTGAGGCGCCTTGGGAAAGGTTGACAAGGGCATCGACTGTAGCGTGGAAGGTTGTCTGAATAAAGCAGTCAGGTCGCTCGCTTTTAAAAAAGCTAGTGAAGCAGGTCTTAAATTGAAGAAGGAGAGTAGGAGAGTATACCTGTGTGAAGATCATTATAGGGAGTTTAAGAAAGCCAGGAGGAGTATGGATAAGATTGAGAGGATGAGGTGGAAACCCTGGTAGCCCCTACTACCATTTGTAAACCCTAAATCCTGGAGTATTACGCTAATGTTTTTATAGATGAAACAAGGCAGGAATTAGGAGGCTTGAGAATACTACTCATCCATTGTGAGAGATTCGAATATAACGTTAGGGAGAAGGCTGTTGAAAACGCTGAAGAGCTTGATGAATCAAATAGAGCAGGCAGGTTTGAGAACGTTCTAGTCGTGTTCACAAGCGTAGAGAAAGATGATGCGAAGAATCCTGAAGGCATTGTAGAGCAGGCTAGCAGGGAAATAATTGAAGTCTTTAAGAGCGTAAAGGCTAAGCGTATCTTGCTTTACCCCTACGCCCATCTTTCAAGCGAGTTAGCAGGGGCTACTGATGCAGTAAACATTCTTAAGAGACTACATGCTGCTCTCCTACAGAACGGTGTTGAAGCGCATAGGGCTGCCTTCGGCTGGTATAAGAGCTTCACCCTTGTGAATTTCGGCCATGCGCTCTCTGAGCTCTCGAGGAGCATTAAGCCCGGGCTTGTTGAAAAGCCTATTGAGAAGAAGGAGAAATTCCACAGGTTTATAATCATGGACGAGGAAGGTTTTGAATACGAGGTTGATAAAGCCAATTGGAGGAGTTGTGAAGTATTCTCCAAGCCGGGGGTTAGGATTGGCCTTTTAAAGACCTTCATAGGCAATGAGC
>Ga0209394_1000351_pt1 | contig 37811 bp, 29 predicted proteins | sample JNZ201metaG_FD_184122 | JGI IMG/M metagenome (GOLD analysis project Ga0209394, IMG submission 184122) | Hot spring microbial communities from Jinze hot spring, China to study Microbial Dark Matter (Phase II) - JNZ 20120812A (SPAdes) (version 3) ...
AATGGTGTTCTCACTCTCCTTAACCATGTCTGCTAAAGCCTTTTGAGTCAGCCCCAACTTCTCTCTAGCTCGCCTAACTCTATCGGCATAGTCTGGGACGATCTCGTATTCATCTAGAACTCTCTCCTCAGGTTTCCTCTCGCTTGCGACCTTAGGTCTGCGTGTCTGAGTTTTCGTAGCTTCCTCTATCTCCTTCGCTATATCACCTCTAGTAAGTCGACTATAGCAAGATTGACATACCGAAAGCCTCACGTTCTCAACATAGATTACCTTCAACTCTCTCCTCAGCACCGCCCTACCGCACATCTCGCAGTACCCGTAGCTCAACTGAAACCCCTCACGTACAGTATACCTTCAACTTTATTATTTGCGTTCGTCACTTGAACTAGCCTTCACTACGTTAGCTTCAACAAGTTCCGCACACTGAGCTTCTAACACAAACAGGCACCTCGGCCATAGGGTCCCCACCTTAGTTGACGAAATTTATTACTCAGAAAATCCGAGTACTCCATCTAGTTGATAGAACTCTTATAAGGTTAAACCAGTAAGCTAACATAAGGTAGTCTACTAAATGGGAAAAGCCGTAAGTAGGGTCGTTAAGATAGCGGGAATACTCGCAGCATGCTTGCTTATTTCTTCAGGAATTGTAGTATTCCTGAACGTACCTCGAGATGGAGTTGGTGGTGAACTCAGAAAAACGTGGGAAGTTATTAGGGGTGGTCTAACCATTGATTCTCCGACCGCTGTCTTTGAGGGTATAGTGTCTCTCGGGTTATTTCTCTTTACGATAGCGGTTATCGCTCTAGACATGAGATACAGGTACTTTCTCGCCTTACTAGCAGTCTCGGTAATAGCTTTTTTGGGGATAACGCCACCTCAGAGGCTAATAGAAAGCGTTGACTGGGCTCTCATAGTCTTCTTGGTAGGGTCTATGAGTTTCGCTACGATACTCAGGAAGATGGGTGTGTTTACGTACCTAGCAGCACACATAGTTAAGTACAGCAGGGGAAGCGTATACATTTTCATCATCCTCTTGTCCGCTCTTGCGTGGTTTACAGCAATGGTTGTAGACGAGGTTACGAGCGTAGTGTACATAGTCATGATCATATTGGAGCTCGGGCGTTTGTTGAAAGTCGAGACCGAGGACTTAGTTATCTTAGCAGTTCTCTCAACAAATGCCGGCAGTCTCGCCCTTCCAGTAGGTAACCCTATAGGTGTTTACGTAGCGTTTACATCTGGCTTTACAGCTCGGGAGTTCGTTCGGTACGCACTTCCTCTTTCGTTACTCTGCTTTATAGCTACGTTACTCATCTTCGCGGTATTTAAGGTAGGGTATCTTAGAGGCCTAGAGAAAGCTATTACCTCGAGGTCAGACATGCTTGAGGCATTTATTACAGCTAGAGTAGTTGATGTACCACCTAAAGAGAAGAAGGCTAGAACTTACGGTTTCGTGTTACTCATAATGTTCTTAGTTACTGTTTCGCTGAGTCCAGCGCTAGCTGAAGTACTTTCCACAGTTGCTGGTTACCACGTAGACCCTAACTCTCTCCTAGCTCTAACACCTTGCCTCTACATAGTACTTACACTTCCTGTCATAGGGGCTCCCGAACTGGGGGAGGTACTAGCTAAAGGCGTCGAGTGGCCGTCGATCACGTTCTTCATGTTCCTATTCATGCTAGGCTATAGCCTGACGTGGAGTGGGGCTATGGTAAAGGTTGCGTATGCGACGGTAACCCTTTCCCAGTCTATATACCCAGGGCCTCACACCGTACTCATCGTCCTTCTGATTACTTCAGCCATCCTTAGCGCGTTCCTCGACAATCTATCTCTAGTAGTAGCTCTCATGCCCGCTGTTAAGCTGGTGGCTCAGATTATGGTGTTTAAAGAGATTTATTGGTCAGTACTTTTCGGAGGGGTTCTTGGGGGCAATCTTACTCCTGTCGGATCAACGGCTAACATAGTCGCAGTATCTATCGTTGAAAGAAGACGTAAGGCGAGAATCAACTGGATTAAGTGGTTAAAGATATCTCTACCGGTGTTTCTTGGGCACAGCATCATCGCCTCAGCTTGGAGCCTCTTAGCACTCTAAGCAAGTAGCATATCAACCTCTCACCCTACTCAATAGAATTACTAGTAGCAGTAAAAGCCGTTCACTAGGGCACTACGGAGGTTATAGAGATACCTTCGTAGGCGCCATCACGCACTAGAGGGTGGTATTTGTGTGGTCATACTAGCTAAAGCTAGGCAACCTCCTTTTAGCTAGTTCCCTCAGTACGGGAATGGCGTTAATCTTATCGAGGCTTAAGTAGTCCCAAAGAATACCTTTCGGCCTCCTCCTCTCGCCTTCACACATTATTGCTCTCGTTGGAGTAGATATGTAGTCGATGGTTATGTCCCATGGGGCTAAGGGGATTCTGTGGTTTACGACCTGTACGTCGTGAACTGTCGTAACTATTGGGACGTTTTCGGACAGCTTCCCGTACTCAGTTAGTATACCGTACTCTATTTCTGAGTACCCCTCCCCCTTACCAAGTCTTTCTCCATACGTATTTACAACAACTGAGCCTGCGATAACTAAGTCGACTTCTGGTAGCTGACTTGGGTCTACTATAGTGCCATACCTAAAGGAGCCCGATATAGTGGAGGCATCCCGATACAGCCAGCTGGGTATTCTTCTTGGGTCAAGAACGAGGAACCCTTCTGAGATCCTGGGAGTTGGCATAACTAGGAGCTTACCGGCCCTTAAAACAAGTTCTCTAACCTTTCTCTGGGGGGCGTCTGGATTTACTTTTACGACTCTGGCCTTCTTAAATACCTCTGCTTCAGCTAGTCTTATCGCAGCTAAATCTGAACCTACGAAGTTCGGTATTCTACCGAAGACAGGCCTAGGAAACGAAGCCACACCTGATTCCTCCATAAGCTTCCATATCCTGTACCTAAGCTCCCCTCTATCAAGCTCTCCAAACATAAGTTACGACCAACTCTACTGATGATCTTGTAGTAAGCATAAAAACACTTCGCAATGACAGCAGCCACTATCTCTCTACTAAGAACCGAGCTACAGCTAATTAACCTCAAAATCAGTAGCTGCGGCTACGCCTTAGAGCGAGCCTATAGGCCGTGATTACGAGCCCGAGGAGGGCTGAGAGCGTTATGAGTGTGCCAATCGAAATAGGGTCTATATGGGGGTGGGCTATCAAGGGTAAAACCCCTAGCCCCCCTATCGCACTAAAAGCTAGTCCCGCACCTAGTGCGTGAGTTCTACTATCACCTGATGAGCTTTTAGCGAGAAGTACGTTTATTGATGTATCTACTACTGGGTATAACGGTAGTTGCCACACAAAAATTGAGGCAATTCCCTCTAGCGATATGAACAACCAGTAGCTTGCTGTATACAGGGCAAATGAAGTAGCTATAAGCATCCAAGGTTCGTACCTATCGACTAAGTATCCTACAGCCAGCCTTGCTGGAATCGAGAGAAAAGCTGTTAGACCCCCGTAAAGAATACCGAAAGCTATGTACTGCGACTCCACAGAGGTTTCGCTCATTATTCTCGAGATCTCCATACTCAGCTTAATTGGAGCTACAGTGTAATACGCCTCTCGGCAGAAAACTAGGAGAGTATACGCAGTGAACACGCATCCGAGGTTCCGCATCCAGGGAACCTTTGGCACGGGGTCTCTAGCGGGCTCGGTATCCTCGCTTTTAGGGTAGAACGCGTAGAATATAGTGTAAGTTGCTACATGCAGAATCGAGCAAAAGGCAAACACTAGTTTAGGCCCGCCTACGTAGTGTAATAGCCCCATGATGGATGAACCAACACTGTAACCAAAGCCAGTACCTATAGTAAACAAACTGTAGACCTTTCCGAACTTTGCGTTAGTTCCTGAAAACACCGCAGTCACAACTAAGGGCCAAGTAATAGCCCACGCGAGCGACGTAGTACTGAGAATTAGTGCCAAGCTTGTTGGGTCCCTTAGCGTTATCGATATAGCTAGAGGTACGCTCCCTAGAGCTCCGGCTAATACACTGTTTCTTTTTCCAATCGATCTAGAAAACCTTGCGGCTACTAGAGCGAAGAGAACGTACAGCCACTCTAACCCGGTTAAGAGGAGTAAAGCATGTATCCCCCCACCTAGGTCTACCCCTATATACCTACGAGTAAACGAGAAGTAGACACCCCACGTGATAGTGTTTAAGGTGGCAGCTATCGAGTAGAAGATTCTCCACATACTAAAGCTCCACCACTACGGTTGTAGGACCCTCACAGGTGGAGGACCCGCAGTAAACCTTCTTTTGTGTTCGTATGCAGAAATTCTCGAAACTATACTGCTTACTAGCCCTTGCTCTACACCGATCATTCTCGCAATCTCCTCTACACGCATCCCTCTATCCACGTAGAGATATAGTACTGGGTCTATGACGTCGTAATCCGCGCCCAACTCGTTAGACGCCTTATGTCCTGGCCATAGGTCTGGAGATGAAGGCTTCCATACTATGTGCTCCGGAATCCCTAGGTAGTCCCCTAGTAACCTAATTTGAGTCTTATATAGGTTAAGTAGAGGGTATAGATCAGCCGCTCCATCACCCCACTTAGTGAAGTACCCTAGTAGCCACTCAGATCTATCCGAGGAGGCTAAGACTAGGGAGTTAGTTTTATTAGCTAGGTAGTAAAGCATCACCATTCTGAGTCTAGCTTTAACGTTTGCCTTAGCTAACCTCGGCGAGGCCTCATAAGAGTCACCGAAAGACCTTAAAACGAAATTAACTCCTTCAGTGATATCTATTCTAAGAGGCTTTAACTTCAATATTCTCGCCACTTCTTCGGCATCAGATATACTCGTAGGGGAGCTCTCTCTTTCAGGCATTATGAGGGCGGTTACTCTGTCTACTCCCAGAGCCCTTACAGTGAGAGCTGCTAGCACAGACGAATCAGTTCCACCACTGAGACCTAATACAACACCAGACGACCTACTCCCCTCAACGTAGCCCCTAATGAAGCTCGTTATGGCCTCCACAGTCTTCTCAGCGTCTACCAGCAGGTAGTCGGGCACGCTATACCTCATCGGATAGCCCACTATATTGCCATACCGAGGTAAATAACTTGACTCACTCGAATCCGTCTACGCATGAGGGGGGTTTCTCTTATTCGAACAAGCGGCCCGTAGTTTCTCAGTATACTTGAGTAAAGGCTTTAACTAGAGACCTGCTGAGGACTAGTATGGGGAGTACCTAAGGGCTCCGTGCGGGCATATCCCCTTCTAGGACCTAAGTGATCTCGGTGCTTGGGTTCTACCGGCAGTAACTCTTTCTAACTTCAGATAAGATGAGGGTGTTAGGTAGTGGCATGAAGGTCATCATTACGGCGTTTCTAGGAGATAATAGATCGCAGTACGATTCTGCAGATCCCCCAGACTGTAGGTATGCCTTAGAGAACTCATCGAAGAGCTCTCTGAACTTAGTCACCTCTACATAGCTGGATAGCGATATAAAGAATGCCGCTACTGCTATATCCCAGCTACCTAACTCATCCCTAAACGGTGTAGACTGTTCGGCATCTATAACGTAGGGTACTCCGCTGCTTATCAAGAAGTTAGTTGGCTTTACGTCTCCCATGCTGAACCCTTTACTATGTATCTCAGCTAAGACTCTCCCGAGTATTACGACATCAGCTAGCCTATCGCATCTGAGTGGAACTCCATCGATGTATTCACGCATAATGACGAGTTCTTCTTCGTCAACACTATATATCTTAGGGCACCGAAATCTCTGCCACCCGCTGTAATCCATGAACTTGGTTTCACGTTTAAACCTCTCTCTCGGAGTAAGAGCGAAGGGGTAGCTGGCTCTAAGTAAGATCGCGGGAGGTAGCCACTTCAGTAAGCCGATTTCACTAGTAAACCTCTTGACTACGACTTTCGTCTCACCTAGGTTTCTGACTTCAGATTGAGCAATCAGTATGTCTAGGTTCTCGATGCTGAGAGCCTTCTTGAGTTCTGCGATGACCTTATTTATCTCGGAGGAAATCTCTCGAACAAACGGCATATGACTCCCTACTCATACCTCAAGGCTACTGCCGGGGGTATTCTAGCTGCTAAATACGCTGGGAAAGAGCCCCCGATGAGGCCGACGACTACTGTTAGTCCCGCTGTTGATGCGAGGCGTTCGAAGGTTATGTCTGGTCTCGCCGTAAGCACTAAGCTGGCTGTTCCCGCTCTTATTGTTAAGCCCGTTTTGGAGAGTGCGAAGGCACCCGCGATCCCTAGGGATATCCCGATTGAAGCACCTAGAAGACACATCACGAGGGACTCTGAGAGTATCATGAACACTACCTGGCGATTAGTAAATCCAACTGCTTTCATTACACCTATCTCTCTAGTTCTCTCTATTACCGAAGTTATCATTGTGGCAGAAACTCCAGCTACGGCAACAGCAAATGCGGACAGTGAGGTTACGTAGTTAATGAATGATACAGCCGTCGTAACACTAGAAACGGCGTCCGCTATTGCGGCAAATGAGACTAGCTCTACGTTACCCCCGTACGACCTCCTCATATCCCTGAGGAAGTCCCTCACAAACTCAGAGCTCCTAAGTACAACGAATATGCCAGACCACTTTTTAGCGCCGAGTATGGCCCTCCCCGATTCCGTGTTGACTATGACCATCTGGTCCGGACTGAGTAGGAATGCCCCACCGTACTCCTCTAGTACGGCTGAGACTACGAAGCTAACGCTTTTAACATTCTTAATTCTCCCTCCTTCTACCTCGGCTATATATAGGGATAGAACATCGCCGACCTCCAAGCACCTAGTGTCGTCTGATATAGCTACTTTGTACCCGATTATGGCACTCACCAGGTCACCTTCGGGTGGGACATCTCCTTCCTTAACCTTAAGGTTACCCATAGCTCTAAATATTATGCTCGACCTGATCGCGTATACATAAACCGAGATATCGGAACCACACCTTCTGGCAACACCCTGGAGGGTGTAGAAAGGCTCGGCAGCCTCTACGTACTCGAAGGACCTAACGAAGTCAAGGTCTTGCTCTGATAAGTCGTACGTTCCCGATGGAAACACTACGACCACGTTTTGACCTAGAGACTGAAGCTCACTCAATACGTAGTTTGAGTAGCCACTAACGATCGACCCCATCATTACCATGATTAGTGGCCCGACCACTATGCCGGATATAGTTAGTGCTGACCTAAGCTTCCTCTCCCCTAAAACCTTGGTGGACATGCTAACTGAGTCAAGTAGGAAACGGACTGCGCTCACGGAGGCGGCACCTCAGAGGCGGTTTTTAGCTTTCTGTAGTAGCTTGATGCGACCTTATAGATTATGAACGCTACAACTGCCAGAAATCCTGCTACCGCAGCTATAGCTACCCACCTCTCGGTAACGAAGAGTTGCTCTGCTGGAGTAGTAGCCGAGGTCGGTGTCGTAGCAGCACTAACTGGTAAACTATACGTAAAATACTGTAGCTCGTTGTACGCATTGTAGTAGAATAGAGTTAAGTTCACATTCCTAACAGAGGCCTGAGTCATTATGCTCACACTAAAAGCTCTTTGAGCTCCTGGCTCTATATCACCTATGAAGCTCTCGGCGCACTCGTTTGTGTGTGTACAGATTCGCACACCGGCTCTGAATGCTGTTGCTGAACCGTAGTTGACTACGACTCCCGATGCTCGAATAGTTCCAGCAGATACTACCGCTCTCGTGTCTCTCAGTACTAGATCTACGAACGGCTCTACTACAACGACTAGCGTTGTGTTAAACATCTTCGGCCTACCACTAACGTCCCTATATATTACTCCAACAAGTAAAGGCACTGTACCGTAAGAAACAATGGTTTGGGCCCCCGTGACGTAGACACCCATCGGGTTGTAGACGAGTGTGAGAACTAGCTCGACATCTCGATTCGGGTCTATCTTATCGACGTAGTTTACTGCGGGAGAAGCTATCAATACCGGTAGCTGAGCAATCGGATAGATCGTCACATAAACGTTGTATGCTGGACTACTACCAACGTTTCGAAGCTTTAATACAGCTTGCGTAAACCTTGACGATATCCGCAGAGTACCGCCATCAAGGTACGCTTCAACGTACCTCGTACTACCAAGAACCGTTAGAGGCACCTCGAACTTACACTGCCTAGGTGTGCCCCAGCTATCAATGTAGTACAGCGTAGCGTTAGCGACATATGTCCCAGTAGCGTTTACAAGTAGATTCAATGGAACTACGAAATTGATCATGTCTCCCCTACTATGCGAGGTGGATGCAGCGGATACTTGCTGCAAAAGCTGAGTGAGGACGGTCTGTTGAAGCCTTCCAGTTCCCACTAAACTCTGGATAACTTGTTGTGAAATCGGGGGTAGCCTCACGGTACTGGTGTTATCTATCGAGCTGAAGACACCTCTCGGAAGCTCTAGTTGCAGAAACACACCGGTCATGCCGTCAACGAAATTGTTTCTAACTACTAGGTTTAGTAGTGCTCCATACGTACCTGGCTCAACCGATCCCTCTAGCCAACTGGTGCTAACAACTTCTACAGCTCTACTATCGTCTACTATAACTATCTCTACCTTATGCTCTACCGCAACCCTAACCCCCGGCCCACCTGATAAGACTACATAGTCTAGCCTCATTACGGCACTATAGGTGCCTGGAGCGACGTTACCTACAGATACTCTATATCCAATGTTAACAGAAGAGTAGCTCCTTATAGGACCATCTACGTAAGCTATTGAAACACTTCCCCTATTCCCCCTAAATCCTTGTGGTAGGTAGAGTTCGACCATTACTCCAGTAACGCTATAGGGAATTCTATTAGCTACAGTAACTACGTAAGTAGCGTTTTCAGTATTAGGGAAGACATTGTAATTGTTTAACCAACCCCATGAGATCGGCACTAAAGCACCTCCGTACTGCTCGAAGGGTTCTACGTAGAGTTGCACTGAGTAGAGCTTCACGATCCTTGCGTTAGTCCCAAAAGCTGTCATATAGTACTCCAGACTCACGTTGAGCTGTAGGAATCCTCTTGTACTAGCAGGGATATCGAAGTAGAGCACGATAGAGCAGGTCCCTCCCTGGGGTAGTCTAGCTGCGCACGCAGCTGAGTCAACTATCGGAGTAAGCAAATCAGACCCAGCTCTAGCAGATACGCTTACCGCATCGTATCTACCGAGGTTCTGAAAAACTATGGTTACTGGTACGTATCTTGAGTTAGGGAACGCAGGCACTGGTTGCTGCACGCCCCAGAAGGCCTCGAATAATCGAACGTCCGGAGTATAGTCCTCTAAGGCTTCTACTAGGAGTGGGATAGATAGTACCTCAGTATTGTATAGGGAGGCTCCAGCAATGGTTTTTACGTACTCGACTTCGAGTTCTAGTGTATATGTGGAGGGTTTTACATCGTCTTGAATCTGTAGTACTACACTTAAGGTGCACGTCCCCCCGCCAGCTAGAGTAACTCTCGAGCAATCACCCTCTATGCCTAGAACCTTTAACCCTAGCGGAGTTACGGTTTTAATTCTCGTTATGCATATAGGTTCCGACCTTTGGTTTGTTATTAGGGTAGACACTCTAACTCCTCTTGCTGTAGGAAGAAGTGGTGAAGGACTGCCTCCGTACTCGACCTGAGACCAGCTTACAACTAAGTTGTTTTCGTAAACTAGTGGAAGTTCGACATCAATCTTCCTAGAGGCGTTGTAGAGCGATTGACCGTAGCGCACTAGAGCAATAACGAGAAGCTCTAGTTTTACTGAGCCATCAACGTTGTCTACCTCCAGCGTGGGTAGCCTAACCGTGAAGGAAGAACCGTAGGGTACAGGCTCCCTTACAGCGACGGCTGTCTCAGTACTGCCATCGGATAGTCTAGCGTTTATAGGCTTTACGTACACGACGGCGCTAGCTAGGCTCTCTCTGGTATACGATATGAACGTGATATACGGTGTTAACCTACTCGAATTACTGTACGCTAACCCCGAAACCCAGCCAGCACTTAAGACGTCGACATTAAGAACCGGGCTCTCGACGTACAGCACTAGACTATACGCTAAGTCTTGCCAGAACGATGACCCAGCTATCTCTCCTATAACCTCAACAGTGAGGTTGGCTCGGTAGGTACCTCCATCACAGAATATGTCTATGTTTTTGAACTCGAGAGTGACTGTAGACCCGTATGCTACTGTTGCGCTAAGTGTGAGAGTCTTACTTATTTCGTCGATCTTGAAGCACTCTGGTAAGTGTAGAGTAGCCTTTAAGCTTCTAATAGCTACACTAGGGTCGGAGTTCCTCATGTGTAACCTCAGCGTGTTGCCTATCGAGTGCCCAAAGGCCTTGCCGTCAGCCCACCCGTAGTCTACGACCTCGAGATTGGGTGTCGGTGGCTCAACCACTCGAGTACGCACATAGAACTCTACTGTAACAGCGTATATAGTTCCACCTGAATTGACCAAGCTGTCCAGTAGTACTCCGAGGTTATACTCACCTGGAGCAACCGTCCTCGGAATAGAGAGGCCACTAAATACTACTGTAGACCTACTGAAGGAGCTTATGGCGACGTTACTCACTGTTGATTCTCTAGGTTCAAGTATTTCTGAGAACAGCTTCACTACACTGCCGTACAGAGACACGTAGTCGTAGTTCTCGATAATTAGAGTGAGAGACAGCCTAGAGCTTCCTGGATAAGCTGGACCGGGGCTCCAGTAGCTAGCGACTACTCTTACGTCAATAGACGGGTTCTGTATAGTCATGGGGATGGTGTATGTCTGTGTGACCCAGAACTCCGACCCGTCTTTAGCTACTAAAGCTTCCAGCGTAAGCTCTGCTACAGCAGTTGAGCGACACTCTACAGTTATGTCACTAAACAAGAGCTCGAAAACTTCACCGTAAGCTATAGGTCTGTTCACGTAGGTAACTATGCTCGAGCTCTCGTTAGACGATCTAGCGCACGCCGGAAGTCTTAGCCTCGCCACTATCGAGCTTATTGTAGCTGAGTCATCTAACCTAAAAATAGCTCTATAGTCAGAGCTTTTACTTCCGTACGGCACTCTAGGACCGACCCACCCACTGCTCACTAGTTTCAGCAAGAGCTGTGGAGGGTTGCTCACTTGAACTTGTACTTGAGTAGTTATTGAGGTATCGTAGTATACATCGTCGTCGGTAACCGCGGTAGCATTTACTTTAACTAAAATAGTGTATGGACCTGGCACTAAGTTCCTACTTAAGCTAACCCCGGGAACGACCACAGTAAGAGTTGAGTATCTACTTACCGCACCCAGGGACCTCCTGATAGCCCTAGGGTAGAAACCCTCTGGGAGCTCTACGATTATCGATGCTGAGTCTATTCTAACATCATTTACTCTAAAGACTAGGTATAGATTTGTGCCCGTGGTTCCCGGGTAAGCTTCAGGTGACCAGTAGGCATCCGATAGCTCTAGCTGAAGTTTCGGGTACGGGCTCACGTATACATATACTTCAAGTAGCTCAGAGACTAGAGAGGTTCCCACCCTAGCTGACACATTCAACTTCGCAGTATACGCAGTAGGAGCTACCAACTTATCGACGTCCACGATGTAGTTGAAGTAAACGACGTCCCCGTAATACACGTAGGCAGCAATAGAGCCGTTGAGGTCTCTAGCCCCCACACAGCGGTACTGAACTGAAAAACCTGCTGGGAGGTCTATACATCCGTGAACAGACCGAGCTGGGTCAGCTCCTAGATATCTTACACCAACTACTAGCCTAGCACCAGTAGAACCAGGGTAGACACTCCCACCTGTTGATGACCTAAAGCTAGTACTCTCGACTGAAAAAACATTGGTCTGTGAGATAGCTGGAACTAGAGGTGAAAACAGCGACAGTAGCGTGAGTACAGCGATGAGCCTAACGCACTTCCTCATACATCATCACCGTTAACTTAGAAGTGGAGCAAGCTAATATCTTCAACTAATCGTGCTAAAGCATCCGCTGTTTTATTCTAAGGTGTAAGGGCTGTTTCATCTTGATGTTTTGAGGAAATTCTTATGAGCGTTGTCTCTGTCTGTTTTTGTGATGAGTGGGTAGTGAATGAAGCATTGCTCCGAGCCGCTCGGGGCTAGAACTAGGTGGAGGCTTCGTGCTGTTTAGCTCGACAGCCACTCACGAACCCACGTGGAAGAGGTGGGAGTCCCTAGACGTAAACAAAGAAAAACAAATATCCAGGGGCAAACAGTCGTAGTGGTGTACAGAGTGTCTGGGCTGTCAGATTACCTAGATGAAGTGAGAACTCATACAGCTCTCCACATTCTTAAGGGAGCTGTCGTGAGAGTCTTAGGTAGGGACGCTATGTGGACCGCCTCGACATATGTTGAAGGAAAACACGGCAGGCTCGTCGTCCAGTTCTCTAGGAAGCCGTTAGATTCCGAGCTCAAGGCGATCGAGGAACTAGCTAACACCAAAATAGCGGAAGACCTCAAGGTCGAAGTAGTGATAATGCCTAGAGAGGAGGCGGAGAGGATCTACGGAGAAGTCATTTACGACTTATTCAAGGTCCCCGAAACAGTGAGGGAGCTCTACATAACGATCGTGTACGACACAAGCGGTGAGATATGGAACATAAACGCCTGCAACAAGCAGCACCTACCTTCAGCTAAGCTTATAGGGAGGATCGTGCTCGGAAAAGCAAGATTTCGTCAAGCAAAGAACCTACTCGAACTCCCCTTTGACATAGAGCCGTAGATCCCTCAACAGAATCTCTGAGTATCTTCAAGACCTTTGCCGCATGTTGACACACGCATCATAAGTTACTCTTAATACCTCAGTTTCCCGTCCTATGTTTTTAGAACGGATGTGTCTCGATTCCGCAGTTCGCTGTGGCTACTGACTACTCCACGCAGGGGTCGTGGCCACCGCTCGAGCTCAGTAACACGTAGCTCACATCTAGTTTTGAGCACTATGTCTTACATTCTGAACAGAATGGGGCTGTAAAAACGCAATAAGCCTTGTACATCAAAACAGCTACCCTACCCTGACTATAGTGCCGCAGTACATACATTGAAACTCTAGGGGATCGTCTCTTACCTTCTTATGTATGGATTTCACCGGTTCTCGCTCCTTATTAGTAATGCAGGTAGAGTTCGGGCACTTCAGTACCTCCTCCACTACATCCGGGACTACGACCCTGAACTTCTTTCTGACTTCGAATTCCTCGACTATGTTTATAGTTGCTGTTGGAGCGACTAAGGCCATCAGGTTCAGCTCTTTGGCGTCAAGAAACTTCCCCTCTATCTTTATTATGTCTTTTCTCCCGAGCTTCCGACTTTCGACATTCATAAGTATAGCCATTCTGTAACCCTCTCTACCTGTTATACCGAGGATTCTGAGTACCTCTATGGCCTTCCCTGAGGGTATGTGGTCTATGACTGTACCGCTCCTGATCTTAGAGACCGTGAGCGTCGCGTCACTCATAGCTCACCACCTAAGATAAGGGATAGGAGTGCCATCCTAACTGGGACAGCTAGAGAAGCTTGGTAGAAGTAAGCTGCGTAGGCTGTGCCGTCTACTTCTAGTGCTATCTCGTCAACCCTCGGAAGTGGGTGTAAGACCTTGAGTTCGGGCTTCGCTCTTGAGAGGAGCTTTAGGTCTATAGTGTAAGACCCTCTGACTTTTGCGTACTCTAGTGGGTCTGGGAACCTCTCCTTCTGTATCCTGCTAACGTAGACCACGTCTACTTCATCTATTATTGGATCAAGCGACGCCAGTACTTCGTACTTGAGTCCAAGCTCCCGCAGTTTTGTTAAAACCTCCTCGCGGGGCTTGAGTTGCTCGGGTGAGACGAGGTAGACTGCGCTCGGCTTAAACCTGGTGAGACCGTATAGGAATGACGTGATAGCTCTTCCGTACTTCAGATCACCAACTAGAGCGTACTTCAGCCCGTCAACAGTCCCGAAGAGCTTTAGAACTGTGTAGAGGTCTATCATGGCCTGCGTTGGGTGGTGCTGCCACCCATCCCCTCCGTTGATAACAGGATTTACCGCTATCTCAGCTGCAAATTTGGCGGCCCCTTCGTACTTGTGTCTTATGACTATCAGGTCGCTGTAGTAGTCTAGCATTCTAACGCTATCCGCTAGGTTCTCACCCTTTGCTGTACTTATTGCCTCCTCACCAGAGATAGATATAACGTCTGCGCCGAGCCTCTTAGCAGCTACCTCGAAGCTAAACCTAGTCCTAGTAGATGGCTCAAAGAAGGCTAGAGCCACTACCTTACCTTTGAGGGATTCTATCTTGGACCTCGCGTACTTCTGGGCTTTATCGGCATACTCGAATATAAGATCTAGCTCTCTTCTTCCGAAGTCGAGGATCGATATTACGTCTACTCCTCTGTAGGGGCTGTTCACGAACCCACACCTGTTTACTGGTTTAAGCCTTTAAGCTTTATGGGAGGTTGAGGTACTTCTACGTGATTATGTTCTTTAAGCAGCCTTGCTCAACGCACTCCATTACTTCCTCGGCTAACCTCCACCCCATGCTGATCGGTTTACCGAAGTATAGCTTTGAGTACTGGCTCCCGACCCCCATGTAAACGTTAGTTCCTCCACCGATCCTTAAGGCGACGTCGTATACGACTACGTCTAGGTCCTTAGTGGCTATCAGCTGAAGAGTGAACGGACCTATAACTCCGGGTGGCTCGACTTTCTGTGTTGCGTTAACGAACGCGTCTCCTACTTCAAAGAGTCTTTCCAGTACACTCTCTCTTATAGTTGCGGGCTCATGCCCTATCTCGACCATTTCGATGTCGACGATGTCTCCGATCTGCAGCTGAATATCTGCCGGTAGTCTAAGCACGCCGTCAAGGTTCGTCTGGATCCTTCTGTCGATACTAAGGAGCTCAACTCTGTTCCTAGCGATAGAGTGGAAGTAGTTTACATTGAAGTGGGCCCCAACGACTAACTCCTCTACGGATGCTCTATCCATATCTTCTTCCCTGATGACCCCCCTGCTCGCAAGTCTAGCGATCTTTCGCTTAAGGTCATCTCCGTCTACAGCAACAAAAAACCCCCTCTCGACCCTCTTTCTCGCATGCGGGATCTTCACCATGACCGGTCTATCTACATCACTAAGATCCCTAAAGACTCTTGGCCTCCTGATTCCAGCTTCGTCGAGGAGCCTGTAGTACGTCTTGTCCCCAACTCTTTCTTCGTATCTCAGCAAGTACCTGTTGCCAAACACGGGCACCGGAAACTCTCTCTCAATACCATCGTAGCCGACGTAAACGGCGAAGCTTCTGTTGGGAACAAAAATTGCTGAACGCTTTCTAAGTAGCTCTATGACATTTGGTCTTAGTACATCAGCAAATTTGTCGAGCAGGATGATTTCGTCGATCACTCTGCTGAACCTAGTGTACGTCTTCTCGCGCCCCACTTGACATACAGCTATAGTACTAAATCCCAGGTCTTTAGCGCCGTCGAAGACGTCTAGAGCGGAATGACTAGCGATAGTCGCTATACTCACTTTCTCTAGCTCATAGCCCTCGAGCAACCTCTCGGGGTCATATTTCAACACTCTCACCACCCCTCCAGCCGAGCTCTATCTTAATAGACCCGGTTCCCTCCACTATTTCTCCTAAAACCCATGACTTGAACCCCATCTCGCTAGCGAGGCTGAGTAGGGACCCAACCCTATCCCTTGGGGTAGTGAGAAGAAGGCCAACACCCATATTGAAAACCCTGTAGGCCTCGCTTACATCGATGTTACCGTAAGATAAGAGCACCTCGAATATCTTGCTTGGTTTCGGCGCCCTCAATATAGCATCCAGGTCGTTGCCTAACGCTCTCTTCATCTTAGACCAACCTCCTCCAGTAACGTGGGTAGCAGACGATACGTAGTTGAGTTCTATAGCCTTCAGTAGGAAGTCGTAGTATAGAGCCGTAGGCTTAGCCAGCTCGGTTTTTAAGTCTACTCCGTCTACTACCCTATCGTAGTCCCCTATCCTCTCTTCAACTACCTTCCTCACAAGGCTGTACCCGTTTGCGTGTAGTCCCCAGCTTTCTACTCCAACTACGAGGTCCCCCCTGTTCGCTCGGTTGGCAAACTCGTGGACTGCTATGGCTACGACAAAACAGACTACGTCTACTCCACTCAGTAACCCTGGGAGTACTGCGGTCTCGCCCGAGACGACAGGTGCTTTAACGACCTCGGCTGCTTCCACTAGTCCGTCCACGACTTGCTTAAAGACGTCCTCGTCTGCGGTCTCCATAGCTACGTAGTCGGAAATAGCGACCACTCTACCACCTCCGCATGCTACATCGTTTGCGTTCATAGCAACGCAGTCCCAGCCGGCAACTCTCATCGCCCCCAGCTTCTCGAGTACTAGGGTCTTAGTCCCGACACCATCTACGTGCACTATCATCCCCTTCCCGATAACGTCTATGCTTGGAGCAAAGCCTGAAAGTCCATGGACTACTACACCTAGCTTATTAGCGAGTGTCTCAATAGCGTTTAGAGCTATTTGGTGCATGCCTCTATGTTTCTTGAGGTCGACTCCCGCTCTAGCGTAGGTGAGGTTCTCCACAGTGCACTACCTCGAGAACATCTTCTCTAAGTCGCAAGCCCTTAATTCAGAAAAAGGATAGCTACACGAGAAACAGCCGTGGCAAACCTTAGGTAGTCCTACCGACAGCTCTAGGTTCCTCAAGCTGTTATAGGCAAGCGAATCGGTCCCAAGAGACCTTCCAACTTCCTCTACACTGCTCTTGCTCCATAGTAAGAGCTCTCTCCCGGATGTGACGTCGATACCCATATAGCAAGGGCACGTAAATGGGGGACTAGCGATCCTCACGTACAACTTAGTAGCACCTCCTCTTCGAAGCTTATCAAGCAGGAACCTCATGGTAGTACCCCTCACTATGGAGTCGTCAACTACGACGACTCTCTTGCCTTCTATGGCAGGTCTCACGACTCCGTACTTAATCTTCGACAAACCATCGCGTTGGTCTGGAGCTGAGATGAAGACTCGCCCAACGTACTTATTGACTATTATTCCTTCAGCTAAGGGTATCCCACTAGCCATACTGTAGCCTATTGCCGCTATCCTACCACTGTCTGGAACCGGTACTACGACATCTGCTTCTGCCGGCGCTTCTCTAGCTAGATACCAACCCATCTTAAGTCGTGACAGGTAGACGCTTACTCCATTAAAGTAAGAATCTGGGCGACTAAAGTATACGTATTCAAACACGCACGGGGAGGGGTCTGGGGCTACCACAGAGTCAGTAGCCTCTAGAGCACTGCCGTCAAAAGACAGGATTTCTCCAGCACCGACTTCTCGCCAATCAAGATTTAGTACCTGAAGGGCCGCAGTCTCAGACGCTACGTACACTTCTTTGTCTATGTAGGAGTAAGCAAGGGGTCTGATCCCCCTAGGGTCTCTAGCTACTAGAAGTCTAGGCTCTGACGTTAGAGCAACCAGACTATAGGCCCCAATAATGTACTCTGGGAGTCTCTTCAGAGCTTCAACTACGTCCCAACCTTCGTCTTTAGCTAGAGCGTAAACAGCGTAAGCTAGTGCTTGTGTATCGTTCTCTATGTAGCTGGGAGTGTACTCTGGAGCCAAACTCCTAGCTAAAGCGAAGAGGTCTCGGTAATTAGCTATATTACCGTTAAAGGCTATAGCTAGCTTAAGCCTTCCACCGCTGACAAGCTCTGGGTGAGCTAGCTCCCACCCGTACCTTCCGGAAGTAGAGTACCTCGTGTGTGCTATACATCCAAACACCTCTTGCTCTTTAATGTTTGAGTTACCTAAGACTTCCTCATAAAGGCTTAGAACTAGAGATCCTTTCTTTACTACCTTGATATCTCCTGAAACACTGACTACCCCTATGCCAACGGACTCCTGCCCTCTGTGCTGCAACTCTATCAGTAGGGATAGAGTCCTCCCGATAACGCGGCTGTAACCAGCGCGATTCCCGGAAGCGTAAGCGGATATCCCGCACACGATCTCACTCCAGGAGCTCACTTAAGCTGCGCTCGTAAACGTCCCTAAGCTCATCCAGGCTTTCTTCGATAACCGCGTGCTGATTCACTCTAACGACGAAGAGTTTCTTGCCAGTCGTTCGGCCGATGACCGATACCCTAACACCCAACACCTCGGCAAGGTTTAGCGCAACCCAAACTCTCTCTTGAGGCACTTCAACCACGTACCTAGCTTGGCTCTCAGAGAAGAGAACCTCGTCTACTCTGGAACATCCCCGACACACAACTTTCTCTACACTCACGTCTACACCTACGTTTCCGAGTATAGCCATCTCAGCTAAAGCTACGGCTAATCCACCTAAGCTCACGTCGTGAATCGAGAGAGCCGCATCATTCTCGACTAACTTGGAGACGTAGGAAGAGTTTCTGAGCTCCTGGTTGGGCCTGGGGATAGGTACTTCGCCAACCTCTAGTTCGTGAACTCTCGCGAGGTACTCAGTGCTACCTATTTCTGGGAAGGTTTCTCCAACTAGTAGAACTGCTGACCCCTCTTGCTTAAAGTCGAGAGTTTCGACCCTCCTAATGTCTTCTACGGCCCCTATTCCTACTATAGTGGCTGTGGGCTTCACCTGCCTTCCCCTAGAGTCCTCATTGTAGAAGCTCACCTTTCCCCCAACTATTGGGACTCCGAGCTCCTCAGCCATCCAGGCGATGCCCTTCACCATCATCTCAAAATACCAGAAGTGTTCCGGCCTCTCGGGATTCCCCGCGTTTGGCTCGTCGACAAAGGCAACTGGGGTTGACCCGACAGACACCAAGTTCCTGTAACACTCTGCTACACTGCTGGCCGCTCCTCTAAACGGGTCAATGGAGGTATACCGGGGGTTTGCGTCCCCCTTAACTGCTATCCCTCTTAAGTCCTCGGCATCCAGCCTTAGGACTGCTGCATCTCCGTATCCGGGCTTAACTACTGTTCGTACTCCTACCTCATAGTCGTACTGTTCGTATATCCACTTCTTTGATGCTATATTTGGTGATGAGAGTACGGCCCTCAACGCCTTAGGTAGTGGTACCGCAGGAATAGAACCTACGGGACTTACCACCTCTACGAGCTCATTAGGGGGTCTCGACACCCTGTAGGCGTCTCTCGGTCTTGCTAGTTCTCGAGCAGGGACATCCGCGACAAGCTTACCCCTGAAGAACACTCTGATCTTCCCACTGCTGTCGAAGGATCCCAGGACACTGCTCGGTACATCGTACTTACCCAGGACCTCCAGTACTTTACCGAGGTTCTCTTTGTCTACCACTAGCATCATCCTCTCCTGGCTCTCGGAGACGAGCATTTCAAGAGGGGTTAGCTCAGACCTGAGGTGAAGGTTCTCCAGCAAGAGCTCCGCACCCAGCCCAAAGTCCGCAGCAGTCTCAGCAACAGCTGTAGTTAGTCCTCCCCCACCAAGGTCCTTGACGTACTTCACTAGCTTCTTCTGCGCTAGCTCTGCTATAGAGTCTATCAAGACCTTCTCCATCAGGGGGTCGGCTACCTGCACTGCACCGATATCCTTACCTGGCTCGTCACTTAAAGACTTCGAGGCAAAGCTGCTGCCGAGAATTCCGTCCCACCCTGTGGGGTTCCCCACGACAAGCATTATGTCACCGGGTGCCGGCTTGCTGTTTAGTAAGTCCTCTACTCTGATCAAACCAACGCACGCTACGTTGACTAGGGGCTGGGCATTGAATGAGGAATCAAACCACGTGTCTCCCGCTACGGTCGGTACCCCTATCCTGTTACCGTAATCGCTTATTCCCCTAACTATTCCCTTTATAAGCCACTGGGCTCTACGGTCGCGCGGGTCGCCTAAGTAGAGCATGTCGAGTAGAGCTATAGGTTTAGCCCCAAGCGTTAGAATGTCCCTCACGATGCCCCCTATACCCGTCGCAGCACCGTTGTATGGGTCCACTGCGGAAGGGTGGTTGTGAGACTCTATCTTGAAGATTACCGCTATACCTGGGAACACCTCGACGGCTGGTGCATCTCTTCCCGGCCCGATGAGCACGTTTTTACCTCTAGTCGGGAGTAATTTGAGGAGCCTCCTACTACTCTTGTAAGAGCAGTGCTCACTCCACTGAGCTTCAAACATAGCGAGCTCCTCAGTAGTGGGTTCCCGACCTAAGACCTTCCTTATCTCATCTATTTCCTCAGCAGTTAGGACCGTGGTCACCACCCAGATTTGAGTGAGCAAGATAGGCTCCTGAATATCAGCTCCCCGCTGGGTCTAAACCCGCGAGGTGTGAGCATGGGGGTCGCTGCGCGCTCTGGGTGCGGCATTACTCCGAGAACGTATCCGTCTCTAGAGCCTAACCCAGCAATGTCGTAGGAGCTCCCGTTAGGGTTCTGTCCGGGTAAGTAGCGGATTATCGGGTGTAAGCTATCGAGCTCTTCATACTCACTACTACTGACATAGTACCTACCTTCACCGTGGGCTACAGGCATATGGACTTCGACACCGTCTTCAGCGAGGTGTAGCCAGGGACCGCGTGGCCTTTCGACTCGTAGCCTTACCCATCTACAGACAAACCTTCCGTGTTCGTTCAGTAAAAAAGCTCCCTTTAATAGTCCGGCCTCAACTAAGATCTGGAAGCCGTTACATATGCCTAAAACCGGGATGCCTCTCGCTACAGCCTCTGATAGCCTCGCTACAGCCTCCGATCTAGCCGCTATAGCTCCAGCCCTCAGCCAGTCACCGTAACTAAACCCTCCTGGGATGACTACAGCATCCCAATCGTTGGCGGACTTGAAGTCCTTATGCCATACTACTGCTGCTTCTACTTCCGGAGCGACCTCCTTAAATGACTTCACGACGTCTTCATCACAGTTAGTCCCGGGGAACTTTAGAACAGCTACCCTAGGAATAGACAGTCACCTCGATGTCGTGTATCACAGGGTTGTATATCATGAGCTTGTCGCATAGCTCTCTTACGTAGCTAGCTGCTTTCTCGCTGTCTTCAGCTTCGACCAGCAGTGTGAATTGTTTACCTATCCTCAACTCCTTAACTGCTCTGTACCCGTGCTTCAGTATGAGGTCTCGGTGGATAGTCTCAGCTTCAGGGTCCTTGAGCCCCTTCTTGTAGGATACTACAACAACTACTCTATATAACCCCATGGAGACCACTCTAGCTCTGCTGGCACAATCTGATGATTCTAATCGCTAGGTAGGCGGCGTTCTCGGCGTTATCTATGCCTACAGTTGCCACCGGAACCCCTTTAGGCATCTGGACAATGCTCAATAGAGCATCCAGTCCTCCAAGCGATACATTTAGGGGAACTCCTATAACTGGGCGCTGAGTTCTAGAAGCGATAAACCCTGGGAGGTGTGCTGCCAGCCCAGCCATTGCGATAAACAAGTCTGCGTCTGAAGTCTCTACGTACTTCTCAAGCTCCTTCGGGTTTCTGTGGGCACTAAGTACGACGACCTCGAAATCTACTCCATGCTCCTTGAGTATGGATGCTGTTCTCTCTGCGTACTGCCTATCTCTCTCGCTACCAATTACAATAGAGACCTTTCCTTTGCGGGACACGGTCTCACCTACTCAGCACGTATAGAGATCGTCTTAGCAGCCCTCCTAGCCTTACTCAAAGCATCTTCGACAGAGCTACCCCTCGCTAGAACTACCGCTACCCTCCTCCCAGGGTAAGTGTGTGGCTTTCCGAATACCCTAACGTCTACACCCGGGATCCTAAGGGCTTCTTGAAGACCGCATATCTTAGGGCTCCAGACGTTGTCTAAGTCCGTGTATAAGGCCACGCTAGCTCCATGGGAGACTATTCTAGGTTTCGGAACCGGGAGCCCAAGAACAGACCTAACATGGATAGCGAACTCGCTCAGTTCTTGAGTAACTAGAGTCACTAACCCAGTATCGTGGGGTCTTGGAGCAACCTCGCTGAAGAGTACTCTACCGTCCTTAGTTAAGAACACTTCGACACCGAAAATCCCCACACCCCCTAGTCCTTCTGCTACTCTCTTCGCTATCTCTACTGCTTTACTTAACGTAGTTGGGCTAGATAGCGGGGGTTGCCATGACTCTACGTAGTGGTACTCACCATATCTCCACTGCTCTATCGGTTCGCAGACTTCGGTAGTCGGTTTACTGCCGTCTAGGTACCTATATGCGAGAACCGTGTACTCTAGAGTAAGGTCGACGAACTCCTCGACTATCACCCTCCTGCTCTTCCCTCGAGAATGCGAGATAGCAAAGCTGTAAGCTTTAGCGATAGAGTCTTTCGACAGTGATGTTATTTTAACGTGTCCATGACCACTACTACTCATCTCAGGCTTGATAAGGCACGGAAGCCCCACTTTCTCACAGGCTTCAGCAACTTCCTCTGAGTTTTCAGCGAACCCGAACTTAGTAGTCGGCAGACCCAGAACTCCAGCAGCGAACTTCCTCAGCTCCAGCCTATTCATAGATATCTTAACAGCTCTCGCATTTGGGACCACCAAATATCCCTCAGACTCTAGCTCCTCGAGAGCTTCTGAAGACACGGCCTCGATCTCCGGTATGACAGCATCGGGGTTTTCCCTTCTAACTACCGACTTAACAGCCCTCGAGTTTGTCATGTCTATAACGTACCTTCTATGAGCTACATGCATAGCTGGAGCCCAGTCATACCTATCGACAGCGATGACCTCAGCGCCCAGTCTTTGTGCCTCTATAGCGACCTCCTTTCCAAGCTCCCCGCTACCCAGTAGTAGCAACTTTACCGATCCTTCGAACATAGGGGACTGAACGCAGTCTCGAGCCAAACCCGATCACCTCAGTGGAGACAAAAGAGGACTTGCCACTACTCCCTCACCGGGTACCCACACAGTAAAGAACTCACCTATAGTCCCTCTATTCTGCTTACTTCTATAGACTGTCCTAACCCTCTCAGCCTCTCGAGCTCTCTCATCTAGTAGCCAGTTGGAGCCGATATCGCTTCTATAGTACAGAGGCCAGCCGTCCATGGAGGTTATGTAGCTTACAGCAGTCTCTGATGCCCTATATGCTTTCTCGTAGTCTTCTGCGGAGCAAACTACTTCAAAAGCTCTAGAGCCTTTAGTATACATTAGTCCGTCGGGTCGTAGCTCGACGCTTGCGTATAGAAGGTGGCACCCAAGCTCCCCGATCTTTTCTTCGTCCACCGAGACTGGGTGACCGCTTCCTTCATCTCTAAACGCTGGGTAACCAGCTGGAGCAACAGCCTTCACTATGCTTACGTAGCTATCCGATACCTCAAGCTTAGCGCCGCTCAGAGCGCCTCTAGCTGCTCTATCTACGACTTCAAGGAAGTCTGACTGAATTCTAGGTATGAGGCACGGTAGCTCGGGGTCTCCGAACCTGCTGTAGAACTCTATAGCTGTGGGACCCCATAGACCAGTCAGCATCATCTGTCCCGCGAAAGCACCTGAGTACCTCTCTTTGACTTCGTCCTGAAGCCTCCTGAGTACCTCTCCAACTATTTTCACTGTTACTTCGTATTCTTCTTGAGTTACGAAGGGCAGAGCATATCCGGGGCCCGATATGCTTCCCATACCACCCGTTTCGTAGCCTAGGTCTAGCTCGTAGGCGTGCGGGTAGTCTTGGACAAGAGGTAATGGGAGAACGTAGCTTCCGTCAGTTATTACTTGGGCTGTGTACTCCACTCCTTCAACTCTCTGCTCTACGAGAACTCTGTAGTCTGAATCATAATGCTTGCTTAAGTCATCGAATGTTCTGAGTACGGACTGGTTTTTAACCTGCTGCTTGACTTCCGAAAGAAAGGCCTTTGTGTCTCTAATTACTCTAACACCCTTACCTCCAACCTGCCTAGCTGGCTTTACTACGACATCACCAGCGTACTTAATAAACTCTTCAGCATCACTTAGAGACCTAAAAGCAGTGAAGTGCAGCCTCCCGGGGATTCCGTACTTCCACATTAAATACCTTGCGAAAACCTTACTCTTCTCTATCCTAGAGCACTCTAAGGACGCCCCAAAAACTACGTAACCCTTCTCCTTAAGGTAGTCTACGACTCCGTGGAACTGAGGTTCTTCAGGACCAACGACGACGAGGTCTGGTGATACTGATTCAGCTACCGCAGTAACGAAATCAGGGGAGTTCGTGTTAGTGGCGAATAGTCTACCCCCAGTTGCCTCAGAGTCCCTCTTTAAACCCGGATTTACATAGTCAGCAACTACGTAGAGCTTAACAGTATTTCGAGAGGATATTAGTAGCTTAGCTAGAGCGTGTTCTCTACCACCAGTCCCAACTAACAGGACTTTCACTACCTACCACCAACGATATCTCTCCCGAAGCAAGCGCAACAGAACCTCGTGCCAAACCTTAACGCAGCTGACTCAATGTCCCTCTCTTTAAGCCACGAGACGCTGTCTACGTCTAGGTACTTCTCAATCGTCGAGCAATCCAGCTGTGCTGAGATCAGGGAAGAAGGGTCTAGCTTAACGACCCCATAGGGGCAGGCCCCAACTAGCTTTGGTGAAGCTAGGAGCACGTGGAGTTCTCTAGCACCTACCCTATACCTAAGGATCTGGGCAACCGTCTTGAGGGTTGAGCCCGTGACCATGCTGTCGTCTACTACAGCAACTCTCTTTCCTCTAAACACGCTCTTTACTGGGTTGAGCTTTAAGTGTATAGAGATGAGTTTCTCTCGAACACCTTCTTTGAGCATAGAGCGGCTTCTCTGCGCTGTGCCTATGAAGCCCAGTTCGTAGGGGGCTCTAACGACTTCAGATAGCCCTATCGCGTATGGTAGCGCTGTCTCGGGAACACCCGACACTACGTCTACCGCACTGTTTAAGTACTTCCCGAGCTCTCTCCCAAGGTGCTTCCTGAACTCGTAAGCGCTTACGCCGTCGACGGTAGAGTCGTGTCTAGCTGTGTAAAGTAGTTCAAAGAGGCACAGTCTACACCTAAGTGATTCCCCAGACTTAAATAGTCTCACCTGCCTCCTACTTATGTAAGCACCTTCACTAGGTGATAGATGCTTTCGGGTGTCAGCGTCTAATATCTCTATTGCTGAAGTCTCGGAGGATGCGACAACCATGTCGAAGCCGTACCCACCGATAGAGAGGGGTGTGAGGCCAGTACTAGATCTCCACACTACTAGCTCACCTCTAGTGGTTAGAGTAGCGAAAGACGGTACGTCCTCTTCAGTAAACACACTTAACTGCTTCGATAGCTCAAGGTGAGGTTTCCGGCTATTGAGTGCTCTCTCTACTGCCTCCACTAACTCAACTAGGTACTTACTCGGCCTATCTGAAACAGTTATAGAGCTCCTCCCCTCTACAGTGTAGCTACTTAACTGCTTTTCGTTTAACCAGGCAGCTACAACTAGCTCACTATTTTCTAAGCCTCCCGCGCTCGACTCACCGTCTCCGCAAGCAATGTTATCACCGTGCTTCCAGCAAACTAGCTTAGTATCGCCTCCTCTATGAGCTAGAGCAGTGAGGCCGTAGTTAACGAAGTAGAGCAGGTCCCAGCCGGTCTCGAAAGCCAAGATCGACAGGATACCGACCATTACTGTTACCCAGATATCGTGGCTGTGAGATCTATTCCCCACCTCGGAGACCAAATCTAGCAGCTAGCTCTTGGTAGGTCTTGAGCAGTAAGTCTACATTCTTAGTCTTTCTAAATACCTCCTTATCGAGGTGCCTCCCATTCTCGTCTAAGGCTCTAAAAGTGTCTCCAGATATCTCGTCTGCGAGAAGAAGCTCACCGCTAGAGCTAAATCCGTACTCAAGCTTTATGTCCACTAGCCTCAGTCCAACAGACTTAAAGTACTTACTCAAGGCGTGGTTGACTAGTACTGAGAGCTCAGTAATTCTGTTCAACTCTCTAGTTGACAGGATACCAGTTCTAAGAATATCTTCAGCGAGTATTAGGGGATCGTGGAGTGAGTCGTCTTTATAGTGGAACTCAATGAGTGGAGGAACGAGAGGCTCTAGTTTGCTATAGAGAGGCATTCTCTTGAGGAGCGAGCCATACGAGTAGTTCCTTACTATTACCTCTACTGGAACCATCTTGAGCTTCCTAGCGGTAATACTCCTAAGGCCGTCATAGTTAACAAAGTGTGTACCTATCCCCGAGTCTTCTATAACTCTGAGTAAGTGAGCAGATATTGACGCACACAGAACACCCTTGCCCGGCACTAGAGCCTTAAAAGCTCCATCACCAGCCGTAACTTCGTCCTTAAACTCCATGACTATTTCTTCAGAGTTTTTAACGTAAACACGTTTACTTTTACCATCATATATGAGGGACAAAAGCATCTACTAACCCAATTGATTTTACTTAAGTTAAGTATATAAGCACGCTTCTCTCATTTCATATTTAGTTATTAACAGAAATACGTTAATAACTAAATATGAGGCGTGTTTTTAACTTAGTTGCGTAATAATTGGTGGGTACTAGCGTGGTGCTCGAGTTAGTTGAGGGATACGACCTCGATAAGCTCACTATAGCTACTCTCGCTAGCCATAGCTCACTTCAGATAGCTCACGGAGCTAAGAAAGAGGGGTTTAGTACTCTTTTGGTAGTAACAGAAGATAGATTTGGCTTTTACATGCAGTTTAAGCATCTCGTCGATTCCTTCCTGTTAGTCAGGAGGTGGAGCGACTTATGCTCTCGAGAAGTTGTCGAAGTCCTCCGCGAACACAACTCCGTCTTCGTGCCCCACGGATCCTTCATCGAGTACGTCGGTATGGACTGCGCTACTAGCCTTAATGTTCCGATCTTTGGGTTAAGGAGTCTGTTTCCAGTTGAGGCAGACCAGCACGCTAAAATGGAGCTCTTAAGGAGTGCCGGGATCCCGACGCCTACTGTCTACTCACTGAACACTGAGATAGATAGTCTAGCAATAGTTAAGCTTCCTGGAGCTAAGGGTGGAAGAGGTTACTTTATAGCTAGTTCGCGCCAAGAAATCACCGAAAGACTGAGAGCCCTAGCCAATAGCGGGTTAGTGAGTGACGTAAGTAACGTAATCATCCAAGAATACTTAATCGGGGTAGCAGCTTACTTTCACTACTTCAACAGCCCGGTACTTGAGAGGCTTGAGATAACTGGTGCGGACATAAGGTATGAGTCAGACGTAGACGGCTTGAGGAGAGTCCCCGTAGAAAAGCTTAAGAAAATTGGAGTAGAGCCGTCTTTTACGGTAGTGGGAAACATACCGGTAGTACTGAGAGAGAGCCTGCTATCTACAGTCTATGATTATGGTGAGAAGTTCGTGAATAAGACGAAAGAGGTTCTACCTCCCGGGCTCGTAGGCCCGTTCTGCCTAGAGGGTGTGATAGATAGAGATGCGAACATAAAGATATTCGAGTTCTCCGGTAGGATAGTTGCTGGAACAAACCTCTACATAGATGGAAGCCCTTACACATACCTCTACTGGGACGAACCCATGAGCGTTGGAAGGAGGATTGCTAGAGAGATAAGGCTCGCGATCGAGAGAAACCGCTTAGACAGAGTATTTACTTAGACAAGCGCAGTAACCTAGCTTATTACCTTAGTACCTAGCTAGAGTAGGTGTAGTATTTGGATGAAATGCTTAAAGCACAGCTCAAGCTGAGCCTCGAGGTACTCTCTAGTACTCTAACGTTTCTCGCTTCTCCACACATGACTGAAACCATTAGGCGATTCTGTCAAGACAGAGACTTCTACGAAACCCTAAAGAAGGTCTCTAACGCCATTCAGGCAGTAGAGTATAGCTGCTACGGAATGCCGAGAGCCGAGATGGTGAAAAGGTTAGTTAGTGAAATAAAGAGGTGCTCTGACTTAGAGTGCGTTAGAAAAGTTGTCGAAGAATACGAGGAGATACTTGGCATCTCGCACACACCGTGATGTAGTAAGCTGAAAATAAGGTAGCTACCTCATTAAGGGTACTACTCCGATTATCTCTATCCCAACGGTGATATCGGCGTCGTTTATGTAATTCCTGCCGCTCCTCTGGAAATAGTACGGATCCTGAATAGCTACTACAACCCAGTGCTTACCAGACGAGGGTATAGGTACGTATACTGATTGAGATAGTTTGGTGAAGTACTTATTTCTATCAGTGTTCGTTACTAGAGTTTGGTGATAGTTGCAGATCTCCTGGTACCTATATTCTCGAATGATGTATTCATTACCTCTCTCATCAACGAGTAAGATCCTTAGTACCCAGTCTGTTCTGTCTATGTCGTTCAGTTGGTTTTCGTCTGGGTGAGAGTTATCATGAAATATCAGGTTAAGATATAGCGTTACCCCCGCGTACTTGCTGCCATCAATCGAGCCGTCGGGGTAGCCGAGTTCGTACCCTACTCTAAGCAGCACTAGCTTGAGGGGTTCTGTAGAGTAATCAGTCAGGTCCTCCGTATCGTTTATTTCCGCTACACTTCCATAGTAAGCGTCTTCAGATGCGAATATGATGTCTACGACTCCGTTACCGTCTATATCTCCGAGGAATAAGTACGGCTCATAGCTTACGCTCTGCCCTTGACCTGCTGGAGCTCTCTGGTAGTATCCTAGATAACTAGCGATACCGTCAATATACACACTCCACTTGAGGACGGTGCCATAGTACCATACTCCAACAGCACTTGCGGTATTGCCGCAGACTTCAGGCGTTGTGGACGAGCATGCCACGACGTTTCCTCTTTCGTCAAATATCCTTATCGTACCAGTGAAGTTGTGTATCTTAACTCTAAATCCCTGCTCAGTTAGCGGCAGTACTTCCTTGCTAGTACAGAGCTTTTCTTGACCAGTCATTTTCGGCCCAGCCAACAGTATTGAGAACCTAGGTGGCGCTGTCGGGTTGCTTAATTGCTCCTTTGACCAGCTTGGGTCATAGCCAACGACGAGAACTCCGAATGGCACTCTATTATCTCTTGATTCCTTACACGCAGTAGTCACGTACTCGTTGAAGTACTCGTCTTCCCTGCCTCGCGGCAATATTAGGACGGTTTTTCCTGTAATTCCCCTCTTGCCGCTACCTCCAGGATAGGGCTTAGCTATGAGTTCTGGGTCGATATCGAACTCTCTACCTAACTCGTTTAGGTTTCTGAAAGAAAAGACTATAGGTATTATTACTGTTGCCTCACTTGGTGGAGCCTCGAACTCGATCTTTTCTGGAAACACGAAAACTCCTGACTTCGTTATAGCGACAAGCAGGTTGCCCCGACCTACGTGATACGAGCACTCGGCATCTACTCCCAGGCTTTCGCACGGGTCCCCGCTGGAGAGCTTTATAACTCTAACTGCATCATCTAAGACTACTAAGTACTCTAGCTCTACGGGTTTACTCCCTAGGTTCTTGAGTCGGACGACTTCCCCGAGGACTACTGCCGCAAGTCTAGTTACCTCATGCTGGTGTACGTAGTCTAATATTCTGTCCAGTCCAGCTACAGAAGTAGATGCTCTCCTTTGTGATAGTATGAAGATAGAGGTAAAAGCAGATAGAGCTACTGCCGCTATTAGTGTAACTGCTAGTAGAGTAGATATAGCTCTCCTCATATTCTAACACCCAAGACTAAACCCAAATACTCTATGCTTAAAATGATGTCCGCATCGTTTCTCGATTCCTCCCGACTGTAAGGGTCGAATACGTCTATAGCAATATACAGGTTCTTATACCCTATCTCAGCTGGTGAAGGAATGTAGAGAAGGAAATCCTTAACTATATACGAGAAAGTCATAGGTTTGACAGTTCTATAGCGACATAGCTCAAAATAGCTTAAGCTTACTGAGTACACGTAGCTCGATTTCTCTGGGTCATACAGACCTACTACAAGAACTATTCGGTTGTCGTTATCTGTTATGTCGTCTGCGGAATTATCCCAGAAAACAAACCTCATACTGATTACTGCTGTAGCGTACTTCGTGTTATTAACGGGAGTATCCGTAAGAATCAGCCTAATAGGTCTCGTCGTACTATCAACAGCTGCTACCGTAGTTCTAGTTGATGTCGTAATTACGTCATTCACTTGCGAGCTACTTCCAGTTGTAAAATCTTGTGTTACAAAGAAGAACTCTGGGTAGCCATTCTCGTCTAAGTCTCCAGTTATGTAGTACGGGTCTAGGTCAACATTCGCGCTAGGAGATGTAGATGAAGCGACGTACACCGAGACTCTTCCTGCTGTACCGGAGACCTCAGCCCAGCACTGCTTCCCAGTATTTACTAAGCATGGGTATATCCCAGGGGACGCTAGTGGTAAACCACTTACTTCTACTTTATCTCCACTCGCTATAGAGAGGTTCTCTATTTTTATTCTAAACCTTAGTGAACCAGCGCTCGAGAGGTTTAGGTCGCAGGTGCTACCAACAGTTAACCAGCTATTAGACCTTCTACCGTATGCTCCATAACCTACTACTAGAATGTTCCAAGCGCTTGGGTCAGCCGGGGACCTCAGGGCTATAACTAGTGAGACGTTAGCCTTGATGCTCACCCTAACATTAGACATGCTGCATGCTTCTAGTTTCACAAGAGCTGTTGACGTGTTCATCCTTAATAGGTTTATATTCTCTATGTACTGCTCTACGGAACTCACTACCTCCGGAGTAAATAGGACTTTCTGAGGAACAGCTCGAGGGATTAGGTAAGGAACAGTAAGCTTCGGGTCTCTAACGAAGATCTTACCGTCAGATGAAACTACTCCAACAAGTATTAATCCGTCTCGGCAATTAAGCGTGGACATTTCGCCGGGCTGCATCGTTGTCTTAGTAGTGAAGCATGCGGAGTCTATTCCAACTTTAGATAAAGTTATGGACTCAGTGCGCACATCGCGAAGCACTAAGTACTCTATTACAACAGTTGAGCTACCAGTATTTAGAACGTAATAGCCACCTACCATAGGGCCTATAACAACTTTGTTACTCAAGTATTCGTCTAAAACCCTCAGGACAGGATCTGGAGATACTGTAGGTGGCTTCAGCATGTTCGTGTAAGCATAGAGAGCTATTGCCGTTATTATCGCAACAGCTAGTGCTGCGCCTACGACACCACCTACACCCCGCCTAAAGCGCTGATCGAGACCGAGCCTCATCGTTTCACCTACTCGTAAAGGAGTATTGTCAAGGACTCTATATAGATAGTTATGTCTACATCATCGTAGGTGTTGTTGCTGAGGTAGGGGTCTTGAATGATTATGAAGACGAAGTAGTTCTTTATTCCGACGCTGTCTTTCGAGGGAATAGGTATGAAGACTAAAGAGCTTTGAGCCTGAGCAGTCGGTGGGTAAGTGTCCTCATAGCGTGTGAGCTCTCGAAAAGTGAAGCTTCTATACGAAACGACCCTGTTTTCGTCATCAATTATTCCGAGGATTATTATAGGTCGGTCCACAGTCACTCCAGCGAAGTCGTTTCCTTCGTTATCGTGGAACCTGTAGTTTAGCAGTAGTAGAACAGCCTTCGTGTTGTTGTTGCTGATTTCCATTCTCTTGTAGACTAATGCCAGAGGTAGTCGAGAGAAGTCTTGGAGAGATGTAGAGCCTGGGCGGTCGTTCAGCGAACTCGCGAACCCATATACAGCGTCTATGGTAGTAAACAGTATGGACGCTCTCCCAGGTTCACCAACAGTGTTCATAAAGAGGATGTACGGATAGTAGCTGGTATCTCTGTTTGACTCGGTTTCGAAGCAGTAGATCTCTACTCTATCTGCTATACCTACCATACTTATTTTTCCCCTACCTGATCCACCAATAAACGTGTATTCACCCACGTCTTGGTCGGGCTTAACTATCCACACTCCACTTCCAAACCTGCTTGTATCCCCGGTAATGCGGATAATGCCCTCTCTTGCGGTACTTCTAAACCCATAGACCTTCACTCTAGTAGCAGGAAGATTCATGCAGAAAGTGTTTCGGTTTCCGTTTAATGTGATGGCCATACTTGTGTCGCTTGTGATGAGTAGTGCGTACTTAGAGGGGTCTCGGGGGTCGTATCCTAGAAATACATTTCTCACTTCGACATCAGCCATCGATATTTCGACAGAGCTCAGTGTTTTTTGGGTAATCCACCTACCGGAGGCGGTTCTAATACCTTCTAAGAGTGAGTTGAAGCTGTCGAGTAGTTCAAGCCTTGAGGGGTTGAAGCTGTTATCTGGTTTAGCTAGCACAAAACCAGAGCCACCTAACATGCTCTCAATATCCCATATGTTGCTGCGCCTCTCGATTGGTATTATTTGATGGGCCTTAGGCGGTAGAACGCGGACTTCCTCGCCTACTGGACTAAGCTCACTTATTAGAGTTGTATTGTAGAGCTTAGCAGAGTACACGCGGGGTTCTGTTGTAACTACATAGACGCTACCGATATGTACTTTAGAGCAATGAACACTCCCGAGAAGTGTGCTTATATACTGGTAGGTACCAGGTCTTATGACTTCCCTAGAATTTGATAGCCTCAGTATGACTCCATCGTTATCGCAGGTGGATAAGGCATATACTCCCTCGATTTCTACTTCCTTACCGCCTCTGTTATTAATTATGACGTGTAGAGCGTCGGTGCTTATTACTGCTATAGCCTCGACTTCAACGTATCTCGCTCTATCTTCTACTTCTAGGTAGCTAAATGCCTTAACTTCTTGTCTTGCTTTATTTGAGTAAGTATAGAAGAAAAGTGTTGGAATACTTAAGGCGATTGCGGTGAGTGTTAAAATAATTATGAGCAGATTCGCCATACCAGTCTTCAGCTTCAGCTTAAGCTCACCTCATAAATTCGCACTACGTATATTCTCCCATCGTGCTCTATCCCTAAGTAAACTCTAGCAGTTTCTGGAGCGAGCCCACCTAGGTCGACCCTGATTATCATATTTTCTGTACTATAGCCTGCTGCTGGATTTGGGTAAGGTATCTTTATTAGTCCTACTTGCTGAGGTGACTGCCTCTTTAAAAAGTCATAGAGAGGTATTAGACCATCTTTAGTCCAAACTAAGGTGTCCCTAGACGAGACGTACTTATCATAGAAAGAGCAGCTAGATACGCAATCGCCATCGCCCACATCGCAGACAATCCCGTTAGTGTCACGGGGTTCTACGTAGACGTATATACTACCACAGTTAAGGAAGCTGTTACCGACACTCAACATAAGAAGAAAGTTTCTCGGGGTTCCATCGAGTCTACGAAGCAGTAGCCAAACCGATTTACTCGTACTGTCGTAGGCAATTAGCCTCACTACTTGGTTGGCTGCTTCGTAGTTGACTAAGTTTGCTAGCTCTACTTGTTGAGTATACGACGAAGTAAAGCTTGAGAAATACGCTAGAATCGACATACCTATTACTAGTGCGGCACTCGCTATTAGCACTTCGGTGAGAACAGTACTTTGTGCTCTTTTTATATGTTCCACCCTATTTAATAATACATTCTACTTTTATAAACGCTCATTTCATTCGCCCATCGGGTAATGAAGCGATCGTTAAGTTCGTGAGGAGGATACTACATAATTAAACTATACGCAAGAGACGAGTTTGAGGATCAGATAATCACGTTAAGTAGTCAACTACTAAGTCCATAACATCACTCACTTTGGTTTCCAGAGCCACAGCCCGCCGTGCTTTTCTCTAACTAGCTCTACGCCACCTACGAGCTCTATTACTAGAACTTCAGCTACGAAGACTCTGGCTTCGACTAAGTGACCGGAGTACGTAGAGCCGTTCCTTTTTCCCACGATAGCGTGTACATGGACGAACGGCTCTCCTTCTTTAATGCTGATGTTTCCACTGAGGTTTGTTAGCTCGACTTCCTCCTCTATCTTTATGTACTCGTAGACCTGCTTATGCTGGTCGTAAAAGCCTAGAGTGCACTCCTTTAAGGCACCTATAGCGTTTACAACTCCAGTTTTGATATTCTTCTCTTTAGCGAAGAGAGTTAAGTACGAAATCAGTTCTTCGTCCTCGGGTACTCGGAATAGGTAGATAGGTCCGGGTTTGAACACCTACATCACCATGGAGTATGCGCTATTGGCCATATATCTTCTTACTGCCCCTGACCTGGAGACTAGTCTTGGCAGGCGGCTTTGGGTTGACTATGCCTCTTCGGGCAGCTTTACTACTTCCTTTAGTAGTGAGGCGAAGCTCTTCACAGGTTCTCTAGGTCCCATAAACTCTATGACTACCTTGTCTACTCTGTCTGTTGTAGACCTAACCACGTTCTCTATATAGTGACGTATGTCCTCGAGTTCCCGGACCTTAGTGTTCGGGTCTACCTCAACCTGCAGGAATATTACGTACTTGTTAGGCTCGACCATCAGGGACTTAACGTCATTTACGTCTATGACTCTAGGATCAGATAGAGCCACCTTAATCACTCTCCCAACAACGTCTCGCGGCGCTGAAATACCTATCAAGCTAACTACGTACCTGTAGCCTAAGCTCGCAGAGGATACTGCGATAACCGAGGCTACTACGAACGCTCCATAGCCATCTATGAGTGGGTTGCGAAAGGCTAGTGCCAGTAGGACAGCTGAGTCACCGGTAACGTCAGCAGCGTTTTCCGCAATAACTGCTAGTAGAGCTGGGTGTGACTTACCCCTAGACTTGAGTACGGCGTCGACTAGAACGACTAAGTTCACTGAAAGAGAGAGAGCTACAAGCACTAGCGAAAGCTCTGTGACCTCCATGAAGGGGTTAGCCAGCTTCCTCAAACCTTCCTCAATAGCACCAACGAGTAGATAGAGAACAGCAACTAAGATAGCAGCAAAACCCGCAACGTACACAGCCCTCCCAAAGCCGAACGGGTACCTGAGTGACGGCTTCAGCTTGATCGCTAGAGTGCCGGCAAGTATAAGACCGGAGAATGTTAGGTCAGCCAGAGAGTGTAGGAGGGATGCGTTAACAGAAGCCGACTGGGAATTAACGCTCGCTAGGTACTTCAGTAGAACTAGTACTACGTTAGCCACGAACCCGACGTATATAGGTCTCAACTTATACCAAGATATAGTTATAGGTATTACCTATAAGCATTCATGCGCAGAGCTCTCGGCAGCACTAGAGCATGAAAATCCGAGCTAGGTGTACTAGCTGAGGGATGGGATTAGTCACCCTTTTCTACGCGCAGCTTTTCCCTCAGTGTTGCTTGAGCTGCGGCAAGCCTAGCTATTACTACTCTAAATGGAGACGCGCTAACGTAGTCTAAGCCCGCCTTGTGGAGGAACTCTATGGACTTCGGGTCTCCTCCGTGCTCACCGCATATTCCTACTTCGAGGTTGGGGTTGGCTTCCTTACCTTCTCTAGTAGCTAGCTCAACTAGCTTACCCACACCGTAAGTATCTAGAACCTCGAACGGGTTTTCTTTGAGTATCTCGAACTCTAGGTACTGAGGCAAGAACTTGTTTTCAGCGTCATCCCTACTGAAGCTGAAGGTAGCTTGTGTCAGGTCGTTAGTACCGAAGCTGAAGAAGTCTACTTCTTTAGCTATCTCCTTAGCAGTTAGGCAGGCTCTCACCGTCTCAACCATAGTCCCGACCTTAACGTCAAGATCTACACCGTACTCCTTCTTCACGTCTTCTAGAGCCGGCACGATGGCCTTCTGCTTCACGAACTTGATCTCGTTAACGTGAGCAGTCTGAGGGATCATGATCTCGAGCACTGGGTTGTAGCCCTCGAGCTTCAGCTCAACGGCTGCTTCAACCATTGCTCTAGCTAGGTAGTAGTAGATCTCTGGGTGAGTTATACCGACTCTAACACCTCTATGGCCGAGCATCGGGTTGTGCTCCTTGAGTGTCGTAACCCTCTTATAGAGCCACTCAAGGCCTCTTGCCTTCTCCTCCAGCTTTAGGACGCTCTCCTCATCTCTCCTACTTCTAGCCTCGAGAACGGCCATTCTCACTTCGTACAGCTCCTTTATCACTTCCTCGGGAGCCGGCAGGAACTCGTGCAGGGGTGGGTCTATCAGTCTGATTACTACGGGTAGTCCGTCCATGATCTTGAGCATCTCCTTGAAGTCGGATTTGATCATCTTAGACAGTTCTCTGAGGTACCTCTCTCTATCCTCCCTGTTCTCGGAGAGGATAACCTTCCTAAGTAGCTCCAGTCTCTCCGGCTTCCTGAACATTCTCTCTATCCTCAAAAGCCCTATTCCCTCAGCACCGAACTTCCTAGCAATAGTAGCGTCTTCAGGTACGTCTGCGTTAGCTCTAACGCCAAGCCTCCTGAAGCTGTCAGCCCAAGATAGTAGCTCCTCTAGCTCACCCTTAACTTCTGGAGCAACAGTCGGTACCTCACTGAGGTATACGTACCCGGTATTGCCATCTATAGTTATCCAGTCACCCTCCCTAACTACAACATCTCCTACAGCAAACAAGCGGCTTTCGTAGTCTATCTTAATGGCCTCAGCACCAACAACTGCGGGCTTACCTATACCTCTCGCTACTACAGCAGCATGAGAAGTGAGACCACCTCTAGCAGTTAGAATCCCTACTGAAGCGTAGAAGCCGTGGACGTCGTCAGGCTTGGTCTCAACTCGAACTAGTATGACCTTCTTACCCTTCTTTGCCCACTCAACGGCTAAGTCGGGGTCGAAAACTACTTGACCACTAACAGCACCGGGGGATGCTGCTAATCCCTTAGTTACTGGTGAAGCCCTCGCTTTCGGGTCTATCATTGGGTAGAGAAGCTTTAGGACTGCGTCTGGAGAGACTTTGAGCACAGATTCCTCTCTAGTGATTATTCCCTCTTTCGCCATCTCGACCGCAGTTCTAACTCTAGCTAGGGGAGTCATCTTAGCTACTCTATTCTGCAGGAAGTACAGCTTTCCTCTCTCGATAGTGAACTCTATATCCATAACGTCTTTGTTTATCTTCTCAAGCTTCTTACCGGCATCAATAAGCTGCTCGTAGAGGTGGGGCATCGAGGACTTAAGTTCGTCTAAGCTGAGCGGAGTCCTTATTCCAGCTACTACGTCCTCTCCTTGAGCGTTGGGGAGAAACTCGCCGTAGGGTACGTTCTCACCTGTAGCTACATCTCTCGTGAAGTACACACCTGTCCCCGAGTCCCAGCCCATGTTTCCATATACCATCGTAACGACATTTACGGCAGTGCAGTCAGCTATGTCTGGAGTTATCTTATTCGCTATCCGGTAGAATATCGCTCTAGGGTTCATCCACGACCTAAAAACTGCTTTAATGGCGAGCTCAAGCTGCTTCATCGGGTCTTGAGGGAACTCACCCCAGTTGTCTCTTATGATCTTCTTGTACTCCTCTACCAGCTTCTTGATCTGGTTTAATGACTCTTCCCATAGCTTAGGGGCTACGTCCTTCGGTGGTTGAGCGTCTAGCCTAAGAGAGTACTTAGGGTATACCTCCTTGATAGCAGCGAGCTCGTCTGAGTACTTCTCAGTTGCTAAACGCTTAAACTCTTCATCTGCTTTCGCAAACGCTTCATCGAATAGCTTATCGCTTATCCCTAGAACTATGCGACCAAACATCTGTAGAAACCTTCTATAAGCGTCATAAGCAAACCATTGGTTACCGGAGGCTTCAGCGAGAGCCTTTACGACCTCGTCGTTGAGACCTAGGTTTAGAACTGTGTCCATCATGCCCGGCATTGAGACAGCAGCACCAGACCTAACGGACACGAGTAGGGGGATACCTTCAGCAGCACCAAACCTCTTTCCAGAAACCTCCTCAAGCCACCTCATGTACGTCCTAACTTGCACCATCAACCCTTCAGGGAGGTCTAGAGAGTCTATGATAGCCCAAGCCCTCCTTATCAGCTCGTCTCTCACAGCTGGAGGCGGGTTACGCTCGAGCTCTTTAACGATGAGTTCCATATCTGACTTCCTAGGAGCGTAGAAGTCGCGGCATGCCTCAGTAGTTATCGTAAACCCGGGTGGTACGGGTAGCCCCATTTGAGTC
>Ga0209394_1000352_pt1 | contig 37792 bp, 38 predicted proteins | sample JNZ201metaG_FD_184122 | JGI IMG/M metagenome (GOLD analysis project Ga0209394, IMG submission 184122) | Hot spring microbial communities from Jinze hot spring, China to study Microbial Dark Matter (Phase II) - JNZ 20120812A (SPAdes) (version 3) ...
TTTCAGATGAGGAACAGATCAGAGGTAAAGCACGAGCTAAGAATAAAAAATCTCGGTACTGCTGAAAAATTTGTTTTAGATAACCCAGTAAATATATCAAGGGAGACAAATTTCTCAACCGACACCTGTCTTTTTAGTCCAAGAATAGTATTTGCAACTTTACCACTTCAATTTTCATCTGACGGAAAAATAATACCTTTTGGAAATCCAGAAGTTTATTTGAAGTCATCAGCTTTTTCAGATAGATTCTTTGAAGAGATAGCCGGGCTTGTTTTTGGTCAATCATCTCAAAGATATATGATAGAAAATATCTCTTTTGTGAGAACTTCGGGAAAATATAAACTCTTTTCTGCTTTATACACTGAAAAGATCGATGAGAAAGATAAAGATATTCCAAGATTTTTGACTCTCTCTGAATTTCCTATGTGGTCAAAGCTCGTTTTAGGATGCTCTTCCATAATACCAAGATGCTTTTTCAACCACGATTCACCTCACTTCCCAGAATACATAATATCAGAAGGTATAAGGTATAGTACAAGAATAAAGATGGATTGTCAGTTCCCAAAAGGTGATTGGTCATACTACTATGTTTTGTTCAGGGATCCCACTTTCTTCGGGGCTGTTGAGGTGAATCTTGACCCACTCCCAAAATGCGAAGGAGACCCGTCAGGATGGATAACACCAGATAACTACACACTAAATAAGGTAACATCTGACCTGTTTTCAAGGATTGTTTCTCCCGTTGTTTCTGTTCTGGCAAACCTTATAGGTCTGGTTACCGGTCAGTATCAGTATATAAACACCGGAGACATCTGCCAATGAGATTCTTTTCAAAAAAATATAAGCAAATAAAGAGGAGAAGAAATTCAATTTTATGGTTATAAAACACTCCGAGCCATTTTTGAGCAAAGATGAAGTAAAATTCCTTTCAGAACTGATAAAGCGAGAGATATTATCAACCGGCAAAATAGTGAGGAAATTTGAGATGCGCCTTGCGAGGTTTCTCGGAGTGAAAGACGCAGTATGCACTTCCTCAGGTTCATCGGCTCTGTATCTTATTTTGAAATTTCTGCCGGAAATTTTTCCTGAACTGAAAAATGCGAAAAAGGTTTTGATTCCTTCTTTCACATGTCCGGCAATATCAAACGCTGTTTTTATGGCTGGATACAAACCTGTTTTTGCAGATATAAACCTTGATACATTCTCTCTCAGTTTGGAAGATGTTAAGAAAAAAATATCTTCTGATGTGCTGTGCGTTGTCTTCATTCACTCTTTCGGAATATGCTCAGATATTTCTGACTTTTTAGATTTGGGAGTTCCTGTAATAGAGGGTATAGCTCAAGCTTTTGGGGGCAAGGTTTCTTCTCAAAAGATGGTTGGCTCTCAGGGAGTGGCATCTTTCACATCTTTTTATGCAACGAAGGTTATAACAACAGCAGAAGGGGGAGCGGTCTTCTCAAACGAAAAGTCACTTGTAGAAAAAATCAGGGACTTTATTGACTACGATAAAAAAGATTATAACTACTACCAGTTCAGGTTCAACTTTAAAATGTCAGATATACAGGCAGGGCTCGGTTTGGCTCAGCTGAAAAAAATAAAAACAGTTCTGAAAAGAAGGAAAAAAATCGCATCGCTTTACTTTGAACTTTTGGAAGATGATGAAAGGAGAGGAAAGATAAAGCTTCCTCCAAAGAAAAATAACATATTTTTCAGGTTTCCTGTGATTTTGAACGATTTATCTAGTGATTTGGTTATTTTGAATCTGAAAAGAAAAAAGATATTTGCTGAAAAACTCATCTTCAAACCACTTCATTTTTTTTACGCAGAGGAGCAGAATTTACAGAATACGCAGACCGCATACGAAAAAGGCATCTCTCTACCAATTCACCCAAACCTCTCACACAAAAGCATAATGTTTGTATCAAAAGAGTTCAGAAAACAGATAAATTCAAGGTATTGAAAAATTTTTTGTGTCAGTTCAGAATGGGACTTGTGTTCCTCCGAAGGTCTGAGCTCTCTGAACAAGGGTGCCCAATGTTATGCTGAGAAATTGACTTATTCCTCTTATCTGGAACATAAGAGCGTTAGCTCTGCTCCATCTTTCATAAAGGAAAGCTCTGTATCGCTCAATCTCATCTGAAATATTGCTCAGCTCTTTATCTATTCCAGAAAGTTCGGTGTCAAATCTATCCTCTGTTGCTCCAATACTACCTTTTGATGAAAGAATATCTGCAAGTCCTGCTCTTAACCTTTCTGCAAATCCGGTGTAGAAATTCTTTTCGTTTTCATCTTTTTTGAGTATGCCGAGAAACTGAAGTAGGTTTTGATTTCCGCCCCATTTTGTCGGGTCAGTATCAACTCCCGAAAGCTGAATATAGTACTTTGTTTGTCCGTTGATGACTGCTTCTTTTACCTGAGCTATTTCGGTGGGATAAGCAGCAGTGTTTATCGCACTTGCTAAACTATCTAAATCTACTGATGATATATCTACTGTTACAGGTATGTTTCCTCCTCCTGAAAGCGGTATAATCAGAAAACCTGAAATATCATTTGTTGTGTCAAAGGTTGAGGAGTTGGAGTCAAGAGACTTTCTGAGAGGTTGGTCTCTGAAAAAGAAGGAATCAGTATTCAAAGTGGTTATATTGACTTTGTTTTTTATCAGGAAAGATGAAGAAGCAAGTCCGAGGTCTGAAAGAATAGTTCCTGAGACCTCAGCAAGTGAGGGCAGACCGCCAGCCAAATTCTCTATAACTAACTTGTATTGCCCCGATTCTCTTTTAATGTATGCTCTTGCTGTATCTGATGAGCTGTTTATTTTCAGAGCAATATCTCGCAAGGTATCCGACGGATTTATCACAACGCTTTTCCCGTTCACAAGTATCTCTCCTGAGAGACCAAGAGCGGTTGTATCTGAACCGAATCCACTGCTTACTACCTTTTGAGATACAATAGATGTCAGCGCTCTTACGGTGTTATCAAAGTCGGTTTGCAGAAGTTCCGAGAGTTTTGATGCGTCAAGAGAGAGTTTTCCCTCTCTATCTATTGAGAAACCCAATTTATCTATTGTAAAGGTTTTTACCGAGCCATCTGGTTGTCCCACTTCAACTATTCCTGAGAAAGCTCTTTTCATAGTTGATTCTACCGATAGCAAGACAAATTCTCCTGAAAGCGGACCCGCTTTGCCAGTTTTCTCGTCAAACTTTATTTGCCCATTTATGAAATCCATAACTTTGTTCCACGCATCTACGAGGTTTTTAAAGTAATTTACTATTTTGCTTATATCTCGTGAGACAGTCACGCGAATAATATCTGTTGAGGATTTGAGAGCGGTGAATGTTATTCCTGAAATTCCTGTCTCATCAGGCGTAAATGTGTTATCTGGGGATTGAAAAATTGTTCCATCAATTGAAATTTGAGCGTTTTGACCTGTTGAAATTGTGTTTTGAAAACCTTGTGCTAAAACTCCAAGTGTTTCAAGAACATGATCTGGATCTGAAATTGATGAGACACCTTCTATTTTCAGGCGATATACTCCGCCTTCTTGGACTACTGATGCGGCGGTTGGTCCTATCGCATCTCTTATCGCATCTCTTATATTTTCAAGAGTCATTGTGTTGAGGTCTATTGAAATTGGGGTACCGTTTATTGATATTGTACCTGATGGAGCTTCTCCGGGGTTAAGTCCAATTAATGAGCCGACTGCAACATCTTTTTTTGTGAAAACATCTGAAAGGTAAGTTGTGCCGGTCTGGTGTTTTCCTGAAAGGGCTCCGTTTGTGAACCCGAGAATTTGCAGGGCATTTGAATTTACATCAGCAAGTGTGATGAACTCTCTATCTGCTCCTGTTTTTGTTGCTGAAATAACTAATCTCACTCCTCCTCCTTCATTCACAAGGTATGCGGTAACACCTGCATTCAGTTCATTTATTTTATCTCTGAGCTGTTTTATTGTCCAATTCGGATCAAGGCGGAGAACTTTTGCATTTGCTGTATTTGAACCCTTTATTTCTATTATGTTTCCTGAGGAGATTCCTATACTACCTAATGTTATGTCTGCTGAAGTAAAGATACTTGAGCCGACTTTCCAGCTTTGAGCTGTTTGAATAACCCGAACATCAAAATTTGAGGGAACTGCTTCCGGTCCAGTACTTACAGATAGAATATTTGATGGATTTTCTGTTCCTGTCAGGTTAGACAAAGATGCGGAGAAAACTTTATAAGATACATAAGAAGATGCTATTTGAGCTGATGAGAGGAGGTCAAGGACATTTGTTTTTAGTGTTTGCAGTGCGTCTCTTTTCTCTTGAAGCAAGCTTTTTCTCTGATTTACTGGGTCTGTGAGTATTTTTTCTCTAAGTTTTACAAGGTTTTCAACTATTGTTGAGACATCAAATGATGAAAGTATGTTTGGCATGAAGATGTTGCCAAGTTCAGCCATTTGAATTTTACCTCCCTCCTTGGAAAAAATTTAATATTTAAATCGGAATTTTCAATAGGAAGTTTAGTTTTAAAACTATTATCAATTCCCTAATAAAAATCAAGGTATTGTGATTTTTATTTCAAGTGGTATTCCTATTATATCAAATTCGGGAGCACTTGAGCTCACTCCCACTGATTTTATCTTGATTGATGTTGTCTTTCCCGGAATCTGACCCTGCTCTTGTGAGCTAACTTCTGTGGATTGCCTTTCTTCTGGTTTTGTTTGAACTATACCTTTCCCAGCTTTATTTGCACAGGTTATGTTGAGAGCAAAAATCAAGGTCGCAAGAGCAAAAACACAAATCTGCCTTTTCACCTTCGTAAAAATCAACCCAAAAATAACCGGAACAGAAAACCATAAATAGAACAGCAGAAATAGGCGGGCGTTGTCTGGAGCTGAAAATTTAGGTGCGACCGCTGTGGTCGCAGGAACTAAATACCCAACAATCAAAATCTTCCTCTCATCTCTGTTTGATAAGCTCAGAGAAAGATTAGCTGATAAATTTCCTGATTCAAGCTTTGCGAGAAGCTCGTCTCCGGAGTCATATTTCCCGTTTCCGTTTGAATCAGAAAATATCTGTATTGATTCAAAAATAACAGGGTTATATTCAATGTAGATGGAATTTAAGGTGAAGTTGGCTCCGTTTGCCCTGATTGATATAGGAATCTCTACCTTTCCCTGAAATGCTGTGTATGATACCTGAGATGCTGAGAATAAAATTGCGGGTCTTTTTACACCGAAGCTGAAAGATTGGGGAAGAGAGATACCAGAAATCTTCGGCTCAACAGACATAACACTGCTTCTGGCATCAACCGATTCAAAATACAAAGTGTAATCTGCTGGAATACTGAAAGGATAAGCGGTCGCAGATAAAATTATATTTATTGACTCTCCACCTGGTATTATTGTGTCAAGCGGGACAAAAAACGCATCTGATGTTGATTTCAAAGAGTAAGAAAAAATCTTTACATCTCCAATCCTATCGTTGTTGTAATCTATGAAAAAGTCAACCGATGCATCTGGTATTCCGGAAAGTCGCATTTTCAAAGACCTCAACATTATGGACTCTCCCGAGACATTTGAAACTCTTATAATTCCTATATCTTTCCTTGTACCAAAAGGTATATTCTGAGTTATGCTTATTGTATAGAGAAAAAGTTCGGGTTCAGATGAAAGAGCTGTAACAGTTGCTGAAAAAGTGTCTGAGTCCCCGCCATTATCATAGACCGTTAAAGTTACGATATACTCGCCGGGGGTTTCAAATCTGTGAGTAATTCGTGTGTTGGTTGTTGAAATTTCTGTTCCATCTCCGAAGTTCCATCTGTAAGAGATTATTGAGCCATCAGGGTCAAAGGAAGAGCTTGCGTCAAATTCAACATCAAGCGGTGCAAGACCTTTTTTCGGGTTGTAATCAAACGAAGAACGCGGAGGGTCGTTCTTTGTGTTCTTCACATTTATTTTTATCTCGTCAGAAGATACTGCCCCTTTGCTGTCTCTTACAGAAAGATTGATGATTACTGTTTCCCTTGCCAGTCCCACAACATCGGGTGCTACAAAATATGCGGTTATTCCAGACGGATTGAAGATTTCTACTTTCGGACCTCCCACCTGCGACCAGAAGAATACTAAATTATCACCATTTGAGTCATAACTTAAAGAACCATCTAACACAACAATATCGCCTTCATTCACATCTATGGGTTCATCAAAAAGGTTTCCTGAAATATTCACTCTTGCAATAGCAACTGGTGGCTCATTTATAGAATCAACTACGGTAACAGATACCTCTGCTGTTGATCTTCCTCCGAATGAATCAGCAACAGTCACTTCAAAGGTCAGGATTTCGTTTTTGGTGACAGATGAAGGTGCGGAAAAGCTTGCGGTTGGTCCAGAGCTTGAAAGAGAAACAGTAATTCCCCTCACTTGCCTCCACGAGAAAGTGATCGGGTCTCCATCTGGGTCATAAGACGAAGAGGCGTTCAAGATCACCGTCACTCCCGAACCTTCAAGAACAGATGAGGGGCTCGCCGATACAGAGGCGACAGGAATATTATTTGATACAGAAACACTTACACTTGAAAGCGTTGGTCCAATAACTCTTACTCCTTTTGATGTTCCCGGCAGAACAGCAAGAACATCTGAAGGAGATATTTCAATGCGGAAATCTCTTCCTCGGGGTATCGGCTTTGCGAGGTCAACAGAAAAAATAATATACTCGGGATTGGGAGTTACGACGGGAATATTTACACCAAGTGTTGTTGTTCCATTGTCTGCAGAAAATTTTGATTTGCTCAAAAGGATGTCTGGTGATGATATAACTCCGTTCCCATCTTTATCCCACCAAGCATATATGTTTGAGATATGATTTGATTCATCCATAGAACCGAATGCTTTTACCGTTATGCTTTTTACTTCTGCCTCGCTCAGGTCATCACTTGCTGTAACTTTCATCTGAAAGATAACAACCTGAGTTACACCTGAAGCCGTGTTTATTGAAGACGAAGGAGAAAATTCACCTCTTGCAATAGAGAGATTTCCTTCTTGTTCTACGTAATATATGTCAAGTCCTAAAGTTTCGCTCTTTTTTTCTGAGAAAAATATTTTAGGTCCGCCGAAGAAAACGACCGAAGGATTTGTCTGGTCTCCCGGTAGATCGAGTTGCTGTGGTGTTCCCCACGATGTGCCATCATCTTTTGATACAGAGAAGAAAATATCTATATCAGATTTTGATGTAGGTTTATCTTGCCATACAAGAAGAAGGTTTCCTGATGGAGAGATTGTTATATCTGGTGATGATAGGTCAGGGATTCTCTGCGAGGCGTTGGATACGTTTTGAGTTCTCAGAGAGAAAGTATTTCCACCATCTTGCGAGGATGCGAACCTTATGTTCCCATTTATATCTGAAAAAGCAATAAAAACTTTGTTTCCTTTTACCGCTACTGATGGAGAATAACCTTCAAAGAGTTTTTTATTGGTTGTCCAGCTTGCTCCGAGGTCTGGCGATTTCACATAGCATATGAAAGACCTCCCATTGCTTTCTATACTCTGCCAGACGATATGTATTTCTGAACCAGAAATATATATATCTGGTTTTATTTGGTCTCCCTGAATTCCACATTGGTCTGATGTTGTTTTTCCGTTGATTCTTTCTGAGTTCTGCCAGGAGTTACCGATTTTTTTTCTCAGATAAATATCCCATGTTCTTGTTCGTGAGTTAGGGTCTATTTGGCTTGCATCAGCCCATACCACGTATATGTTTCCGTTGCTATCAACAGCTACCGAGGGGAAAGCTGTGGATACGAAAGAATCATCTGCCAACTCTTCTCCATTGTAAAAAAGGCATATATGCTTTTCTGGTTTTGAGCAGTTTGTATCTTCTGCAACTGCTACGATATTTCCTGACGGAGTGATCGCTACCGCTACTCTTGATTGATCTCCTGCCTTTGATACTAAAACTTTCTCTTCCGAAAACAGAGAGATTATCAGTGTTGCAATCAAAAGCATTTTTTGTTTTTTATTTTATTCGGCAAAAATACTTTTCGTTCAGTCCTTATACTTTATATTAATATCTTTTCGTAATAAGGGGTTTTATTTTTGACTGTGAGAGTACGGAAGAAAATTTTTATCAGATCAGGTTTCAGATTACAGATTTATGGTTATATAAACTCATAGCTTTTTCTATTCCTTCGCTTATCATCGTCATAATCGCTGAAAAAGCAAAATCTAAAATTTTATCAAGTTTTTCCAACTCTTCGGGAGAGAATTCTTCAAGGACAAACTCTGCAAGATTTTGATCTTTTCTTTTTTTACCTATGCCTAACTTCATTCTTATGTTATCTTTCCCAAGATTCTCTATGACAGATTGTACTCCTTTGTGTCCTCCCGCTCCACCGTTTTGAGCTATCTTTATTTTTCCAAAGGGTATAGTTATATCGTCGTATGCTATGATTAAATTTGCATTTTGCAAGTTGAAGTAATCTATGAATCTTCTTATCGGCTCACCAGATAAGTTCATAAATGTCTTACCTTTGAAAACATAAAGTTGTTGACCCGATATTTTTGTCTTGAAGAAAACACCAAAATCAATATCTTTGAATTTTTCTGAAAGCTTTTTTGCTATGAATTCGCCAAGAATGAAACCAAAGTTATGCCTTGTTTTCTCATATTTTTTTCCCCAGTTCCCAAGGCATGCGAGAACAAAATCTCTTTTCATCAACACTTCTAAAAATTACTATTTATGTTTCGCTTTATTCTTTGTTGTTTTTGATAAATTGCTTGTGCTTTGATTTTATTTTTCAAATGTAAGGACGCTTATTCTAACCCATCCGATGTTTTTTCCATCTGTTATTTTCACCCATTCGTTTTGCTTTTCAAGAACCAGAACCCTTGACCCACCTGCTATTTTTCCTGCTTGCCCTGCCTGTTCAGAAGGTCTATCTCTCAAAATTATACTTGTATATTTTGATGTGACTACTGCGTACTCTTCAAGAGGAGCAGGGGGAGTTTCTGGTGGAATACTTGTTATTACAGTAGGTTTTTTCTCCTCCTTCTTTATAATTCCTTCCTTTTCTTTTTCTTTCTCTTGAAGACCTTTTAATTTTTCTATATCTCCTACGAAGGTTATACCATTAACTATTGATTTGAGATTTGGGTATTTTTTGCCGAGGTGTGATGGTATTTTCAAGATGAAAATTTCTGCTGACATAAATCCTATCTCTGCGCTTCTTTCTATGTTGTGAGGAGCAAGAAGGAGAGGGAGGTTCATTCTCTTGATAACTTCTGATGAATCTCGTGCAAGTCCGTAAGTGAATATCTCATCTTCATTTTTTTTCACGAGCAGGTCATACTTTAAATTCATGCTATCTGAAAGATATTTCAAGCATGGCGAGTAGATAGCAAATTTTGGGAGCATATAGCTTGATATTGTTGTTTGAAGTGCAAAAAAATACTCATCAACTTCTGCGTAAAACTCAGAAAGCCTCTTTTCGTAAAATTCTGTTGAAAAATCCGGAGATAGTTTTCTTATGAAACCTGAAAGTATAGCTGCGACTCTTTTGATATACTCTCTATTGAATATAAAGCAGTTTGCGCCATTTTTTATGTCTATGTATTTTGATATATCAATGTGTCCTTCTCTTCCTTCAAGGATTTTTGGATTTCTGGCTGACCAGAGGGCCTGCTGAAGCCATCTTCTCTCAAATGTTCCTGTGTGAATAAATATATCTGCGCGGTTGAGCAACCTTATGTGAAAATCCCGAATCTGAAAGTTTATACCATCTTCTTGTGATTCATCTGCAAGATAGTATATTTCAACAGATGGGTCTGCAACCTGGGAAGCTATGTAATATAGGTCGTAGTTTGAGGTCACGACTACGACCGAAATCAGAAATGTTGCTAATAAATTCATAGCTAAAATTTAATCTGTTAAAGCATAATTTTCACAAATTTTAGCGTAGTTCAAACATCGCTTGCAAATAAAAAATGTTTTGCGGTAATGACGCCTCTGAAAAGTTTCCCGTCCACTGCAACCTTATTTTTGCGATTTCGTAAGCAAAGAATGTTGCAGATATAGATAGCTCAATTATCTGTGGCAAGTTTTGAGAACCACCTTCTTCAAATTCTCTGAGTCGTGGAATACCGAATATTTCTGGTCTCAATCCCACGGAAAAAAATCTTACAGGATTTACATTGAATTCAGAATATAATCCAGCTTCAACATCAAGTATTGTTGGGCTTTGTAATCTCCTCAAAATGTATCCGACACTCATTAAAAAGTATGGTTGAAAATTAAAAGATGCGTCTCCGCCAAAAAATTCCGAGAGGTTATCTGACGCTATCTGAGTACCCTTTGCGGAAAGTCGCTGAGATGCAAAATTTTTCCCAACCGCCCAGAACAAGCTGAAACCTCCTGATATATCCTCCTCACCGAAATAGTTTCTTATTGCAAGAAGATATGTCAGGTCAAAACTTCCTTTGCTTGCCCACGATTTTGTGCTTCCGTCAAAAATCTGCCCTACTATTTCAAATGTCCACGGAAGAGGAGGAAAAAGAGATATTTCAATTCCATCATCTAAAAATCCGTTCTGACCAAAAAAATATCTTACTGTAAATGGTCTTTCAACAAAATTTCTTGTCCAGAATTTCTGTGAATTAGCATTCCCGACCGCTCCGTAGAATCTTCCTAATGTGATTCTGAAAAATGGAAGACCGCGTGTTGAAACATAAACCTCTTTTACTCTGAAAAACTCTCTTCCTACCACCTGTGATGTCAGAAAATCTTGCATCTCACTATCTTTTTTCTCAATAGCATCTGTGAAGAAAGAGAGATTGATAGGTTGAATATCGAGTTCTCCTCTTGCAAACAAAAATCCTCTTCCACCGCTTGCTGAGAGTTCAAGATTTCTTATAGAAAACATGAACATGTTGTTCTTTCCTGTGAAAGCGCTGAAAAGTGAATTACCTCGCAAGCTTAACTCAATAGCGTAGATATGGTTTAACTTTGAAAAAGAGAGTATAAAGATTCCACTTATGAAGATTCTGAAAAAAAATCTCATGATTTTTTGGTACTTTTTCATGCTTGAAAGAATTTTAAAAATTTTCTAAATCGTAAAAATTGCGTTTTTTTGAATTTTTCAGTATTTATTTTTTGTATTTGTTCAGACAAGTTTTCTGTTGCAGATCTCTCTGAAATAACACGAAAGGCATATATTTTTTGATGTCGGGATTTTGGGTTCTCTCTTCCCGAGCCAGAAGTCAAGAGAACTTTTCAATTCATCTAAAATTCCGTCTCTTATATCTTTGTAGTAGAAGTTTTGAGAGAACTCTTTTAAGTTGTCTGCCACAACTTTTACTCTTATTTCAAGCAGTAGGTCTTTCAGGTTTTCTCCCGTCATTTTTTCAATGCAGAGAGCATATATTCCGAGTTGAAGTATATCTGATGAGAAAATTTTATAGGTTTTTCTCGTCTTCAGTTCAACGATTTTTCTTAGCTTATTCTCCGAAAAGATCATAAGGTCTGGTTCTCCAGATATCATAACTTTGAGATCTTGATTTTTTTCTTCCCATATAAAGCCAACTTTTGTTGTTAGTCCGATTGTTTCTCCCCTTGATATAATTTTTTCTAATTCATCTAAGCTTTCAAGTTCGTATGCAAAGTATTCTTCGTGAATTTTTGTTCCTAAAATCATCTCTTCTGTTTCTACTTTGCCGTGTTTTATCTCGAGGATTTTCCTCCACTCGCAAAAAAGAGATGACGATATATCAGAAACGAAGATTCTTGGTATTTTGTTTTTTATAGCAAAATTTGATATTTCTGAGAATCTTTCATATATGCGGTAAAGAATTGTCTTTTCATTTTTGCTCATTTTTTCTCATTTGGTTTTTCTGTTTTTGAGATTTTGAATAAACTTTTCAATATCGCTTATACCTCTTTTTCTTTTGAGAAGTTCTAAGAACTCATCTGAGATAGAGTACGGTTTTGGGACTCCTATTATATTTCCTTTGACAACCTGCCAGGAATATTTTACAGGTTTTTCTTCATAGCGACCGAACCTATCAATTGCTCTTATCTCAATTGTGTTTATTCCCTGTTTGGCTTCTGATATAACAAAAAGTTCGTCGCAAGGAAGCCATCCTGCTGAGTTGAGGTTGCACTCAAATTTTATACCTTCTTCTTCGTCTGCTGTGAAGATGAACTCTGCGTAGTTTGTATTTGTTATACTTGGCGGGGCGGAGAGAAGTATTGTGAGCGGTGGTTTAGCATCTACGGTAAAAGTGAGCTGAGCAGGAGGTTTTTCCATGTTTCCTGCTAAATCTTCGGAAAACGCTTCTATTTTATGTTTCCCATCTTCTATACTTGTCAGATAGAATTTAGAGCTTGAGCACTCGAACCAGAAACCATCATCAACTTTGCACAGAGTATATTTTACCGGCTCACTTGTAAGAAGTTCAAACATTGCCTCGGGAGCCGTGGCGATTTCAGAGAAACCTACTGGAACAATAGTTGTTTTTGGTGGATATGTATCTACGATGAAGCTGTAATCTAATATTTTTCTTCTGCAATTCCCGTCTTCAAAATATACTTCAAATTTTTTTTGTCCGTCTTCTCTAAACTCTACAAATATTCTTGAAGATATGGCGGGACAAGGAATTGAGTAATCTAATATTTTGCAAGAAAAAGTTATTCCTGGAGCGAAAACAAATTCCGCATAATTTTTGTTCCAGTATTTTTCTGGTTTTGTTATAAAGGTCGGTTGAAATCCAAAGTCGTAGCAAGTTGGTTTTTCAGGGTAAGCCAGTTCTGTCGCTGATTTTTCAAATACCTCCTTTTGTACTTCGCCCTTGTGAAGTACTATAACTTTGCTTTTCTCTTTTTCTTCTTGTGATTTTGATTTCTTCTCCGTAACTTTTTCTTCTGTTTTTATCTCCTTTTTTTCCTCCCGAGCAAATTTTTCAGTTTTTTTTTCAGGACACTTAGATATTGCGATACCTATGATTACACCTACGGCTACAGATAGGGTTAATTTTATTAGTTCTTGAAGCTTTTTTCTTCCTATGTTTCTCCTTTCGTTTTTTGCCTCGTTCATCAATAGCCCTCGCAAAATCTTCTGAAATCCGAAAAAATTTTGCGGTACTAAAAATAAATTAAATTTATTATATAAATTTTAAACTTATAATCCCTAAAAGATAGATTAAAAATTATGGCTTTATCAGATAAAGAATTCAATGATATTATAGAGAAGTTTTCAAAACTATGTAGAAAGAGCTTTTCAGAGACGCTCAGAGACCTATGCTCGGAAGCGGGAATTGAATTCAAACTGAACCTTTCAGGTCCTGAAAAAAAGGAGATTTTGAAGGTTCTGCTCAAAAAAGATGAATTCTCTAACTTAGTAGAAGACGATACAAAAAAGAAAATATTAGAATGGTTGGAATCAAAAAGAGGAGGAAGAAAGAAAAAGGAGTCGGACTGATTTTTTTTACCTTTTGAGCTTTCTTTCAAACCATTTTATAACTGGTGGGGGAACGAGCAGAGAAATATCCCCCCCAAGTTTTGCTATTTCTCTGACAAGAGAAGATGAAAAGTAAGATACTTGTTCCTCTGCCATTATGAAAATTGTCTCTATTGAATTATCAAGTTTTCTGTTGGTGAGAGCCATCTGGAACTCATACTCGAAGTCGGAAACAGTTCTCAATCCCCTTAATATGACCTTCGAGCCGACTTTTCTCATAAAATCAACGAGCAATCCTTCAAATTTCATCACCTCAACTCTTGGTTCATCTGAAAAAACCTCTTTTAGCATTTCAAATCTCTCTTCAAATGAGAAGAAAGTGTTCTTTTGTGTATCTTTTGCTACTGCTATTATGAGTTTTTCAAAAACTATAAGCGCTCGTTTTACAACACTTACATGCCCAAGCGTGATGGGATCGAAAGTTCCAGGGTATACCGCAACCTTTTCCGGCATAACAGAAAAGTTTATAATTCATCAAATAGATTTCTGAAAATCAATAACAGAAATTTTCAAATCTGTAAAATGAAAATTTATGAAGGCGGAGAAAAAAGCTTCTCCCGCAGGGGTGGGAGGACCGAAGGAAGTAGTCGCTCGTTTCAGGATAAGAATACCTGCACAGGAGGCAGCTCCTGCTCCCCCGGTCGGTCCAGCTCTCGGTCAGAGAGGAGTAAATATAGCTGAATTCTGCAAAAGATTTAATGAAGCGTCAAAGGTTTTCCCAAAAGGTATTCCAATTACCGCTCACGTCACAGTATATAAAGATAGGTCTTTTGATTTTATACTTAAAACTCCTGTCACATCTGCCCTTATTTTGAAATACGCAAAATTAGAAAAAGGTTCTTCTGAACCAGGAAGAAAAATAGTTGGAAAAATAACAAGGAAAGATGTTGAAGAGATAGCGAAAATAAAACTCCCTGACCTGAAAGTCAATTCATTTGAATCTGCCTGCAGAATAGTAGAAGGAGCAGCAAAAAGTATGGGAATAGAAGTTGTTGATTGACTCTTTACGCTCCCTTAATCACTTCCCAAAAAATATAGATTTAAAAATCATATACGAGTTACGCATACAAAATAATTTATTGAATTATTGTATGTTAAGTGATACAATTGTCGCCCCGGCATCCCCTCTGATACCATCTCCTATACATATAATAAGATTATCAGGAAGTAAAGTTCTTGAAATACTTTATAAACTCACCCAAAAGGACTTCTCTTCAAAAGAACCAAGAAAATCCTATCTTGTCAGAATATATGGAGAAAACGGAGAGGAATTAGATGAGGGATTGGTTGTTTTCTTCAAGGCACCTCATTCATATACCGGAGAAGATATGGCAGAAATCTTCATTCACGGAAATCCTATTCTCACCGATTACATAGTGAAGCTATGTATAAGTTATGGAGCAAGGTACGCAAAAGAGGGGGAGTTTACAAAAAGAGCTTTTTTGAACGGTAAGATAACGCTTGAAAAATCAGAAGCAATAAACTCACTTATAAGAGCTTCTACTCTTGAAGGAGTTAGAAGGTCTTTTAGAGTACTGAAAGGTGAATTTGAGAAGCTTATGAGTGAATTGAGGGAGGAGATTTTAGATGTTGTCTCGCAGGTTGAGGCATCTATTGACTTTCCCGAAGATGTGGATTACGAGCTTACATACGAAGAAATTATGGGAAGGGTTTCTCAGCTCTATCAGAAGATCTACGGAATCATTTCTGAGTGGAAAAAGACGAAAACCCTTATTTATGGGGCAAAATGCGTCATAGTCGGTAAGCCAAATGTCGGAAAGTCAATGCTTTTCAACTCCATAATAGGATATTCAAGAGCAATCGTCTCTCCTATACCTGGCACAACTCGTGATTTTATAGATTCAGATATAGATATTGGGGGAGCGATAGTGAAAATTGTAGATACAGCAGGAGTGAGGAAGTCCTACGACCCTATAGAAAAAGAAGGCATTGAAAGAACTCTGCAAATTGTGGACTCCGCAGATATTCTGATATGTGTCTTTGACTCTTCTGAAAAAGAACCCCAGCAAGACGATGAGGAGATTTTAAAAATTATAAAAGCGGAGCAAGATAAAAAAGTGATAATTGCTATCAACAAAATAGATATAGGAGATGCTGATTTCTGGATTAATCTTTTGAGGAAAAAAATTGAAGAAATTTCAGAGAAAAATATTGATCAGAATCAGATCTCTATTATTCCTGTTTCTGCAAAAGAGAAAATCGGTATAGATGCTATAAAAGAGGAGATCTTGAAATTTTTCTTTCAGGGTGCCTCATATTCAGAAGGTGTTTCAGTGATAACATCAAGACAGAAAGCTATTGCTGAGGAAATTTTGCAAAATGTCCTTACTGCCAAGAACTTCATGATGCAATCTGATTATTTGGGAACTGCTTACTCATTGCGCAACGCTATAAAAAAGATAGATGAAATGCTTGGAAAAGAAAGCTCACAGGAAATCATTGACAGAATTTTTTCTACATTCTGCATAGGAAAATAAATATGTCTTCTCCCAAAGTTTTTTATTGCTGATATATTATCATCAAAAAAATCCGTTTTTTCTCAAGATCTTTAACCCTACGAGGAAAGAGAGAGCATGTATAAGGAAAGAAAGCATTGCGAAACTCAGAGGATTTAATGTATCTCTGAAGAATTTTGATATAAAAAAGAATACAGGGGTGCAGATTATTCCGAACTTAAAAATCTGAAAAGAGAACGGCAGACAAGTCACAGAAGATAATGAAAAAGATATATCAAATATTATCTCGTTTAATTCTTCTTTTCCTCCTTCTTCTATGAGTTCTGCAAGGTCTTTTATGAGTTTGCTTTTTCCCTTTTCGATAGATATTTCAGCTTCTTTGAATTTCAAAAGATTTTCTCCATCAAAAACAAAACCATCATACATTTTCATTTTCCCTGATTGAGAGTTTATTTTTTCTGCCACGAATAGCTTATCTTCCATTGTAAAAACGTACTTTCTAATTTCTTTTGAAAATTTTATAGGAAGAGATTTTACACTTTCTATCTTCATAAACAAAAAACTGCGTGGAGATACATAGAAAAAAAATAAAAGGGAAAGAGAAAAGATAAGAAGTGATAGAGCAAAAAATAACTCAAAGATTGATTTTCCTGCTTTCCCGAAAACTTCAAGGAATACTATACGACCTAAATTCTGTTTCAAAAAGAAAAAAAGAGATGTAGAAAAAGAAAATATGAGGACAAAAGGGAAGATGAAAAGACAAAAAGCTATTGTGAGATTTATATCTGCTACTCCATATCCTGCTGAATATCGCAGAAAAGATAGAGCGAATGTCATTATATAAAAAAAAGAAAATAGAAGAAGAAAGTCGTTCAGAAAAGATAAGATGAAATTTTTTTTCAGTATGGCAGACATACAATTCCCGAATATGGAAAATAAAAAGTTTATAACGATTAATATTTTTTAATGAAAATATCAGGTCTAATGAAGTTGAGAAAAATTGTTCTCTTTTCTCTGGCTACCTTTTTCATCCTATCCTTACTTCAGAAGATAAATATTTTTGCTTATGCTCAAAGTCAAGAAGAAGAGAAATTTAAAGAAGAACTGAGGAAACTCCAGAAAGAGATAGAAATGCTCAAACTCAAAATACTTGAGACCAAAAAATCAATAAAGGTCTTTGAAGATATGATACTTATGGGAACTCTTACAGGAACAAAGATAACCATATACTTTAAAAATGAGTTGAAAGACGCAGAAATTCAGGAGATTTCTGTTGTTCTTGATGGATTCGAAGTTTCAAACATAAAAGATAAATCTAAAATAGATCTGGCGTCAAAACAAGACATCATTATATATGATGAATCAGAAGCTATCCCCGGAAAACATGTTGTTGATGTCGTGTTTGTTATAAAGACAAACAGAATATTCAAGAAAACTCTGAGGTATGAGTTTGATGTTGAAAAAGAGATCGCAACTCAAATTTATGTCAAGACACAAAAAGCTAAGGGTAGTGCAAAAGAAATTCTGCCACAAGACATAGATATAACAGTAAGATCAGAAAAAGTAAAGCTTATAGCAAAGTGAATAGATGAGATGGTAGGAATGAAAAAAACCCTTCTGTTTTTATTTCTTATGGTTTTGTTTTTCGCTGTCAGAAATCTGTATGGAGAAGAGAAAAGCCCTAAACCACTTGATAAGGGAATCCTCCTTGAAATAAAAAATGACCCTTTCTCATCAGACGAAAAAGAAAACAAAGAGAAGAAAGAAAAAAGCAAGTTGACTGAAAACAAAAGTGTGTCGGAAGGGAAAAGAGAGGTAAAAGTGATCGGAAAGGTAATATATGAGGAAAACGGGGAGATAAAAAATAAGCTTGTCATCATTGAGATTGATAAGAAACCCTATATACTGAAAGAAGGAGATGAAGTAGAAGGAATAAAAGTAGAAAAAATAACTGAGCATGATTTGAAGATTGTAGATAAGATTACAAAAAAGAAGTTTGAATGACGAGAGTATAAAATGAGGAAAATGAATGATTTGGGACAAAAAGATGGGGGCTTGCATAAACATGCGAATATTTCTTACACTTTTATTTTTTATAATGCAGATTTTCAAATACCAGAATTTATACTCTGATACAATCCAGAAGATATTTGTTGATGTCTACGAAATAGATATAAAAACTCTGTTTTCCGCAATATCTCAGGCAACAGGGAAAAGTTTCATCATATCTCCCGATATTGATAAGAAGGTGACATCAAGGTTTAAGGGAAATTTTGATGATTTTATGCGTGCGATTGAAGAAATCTATGACATAGAATTTGAAGAATCAAAGAACTTTATAGCTATTTTGCCTAAGAGGAAATCATTAAAAATCGTCAGACCTAAATTTTACCTGAAAAATCTTGCTCAAATTTTACCACAGATAGAAGGAATAAAAGTTATAAAAACAGAAAATTTCATCATACTTGAGGGAAAGGAAAAAATCATAAGAGAGATAGAAAAGTTAGTGGACTCAATAGATGTTTTTCCAAAGCAAATAGTAATAGAAGCGAAAATCTTTGAGTTAAGTAGAAAAGCTGCAAGGGAAATAGGAAATATACTCAAAATAAGCTCAGGTGATTTCATTTCTGGCTTTGAATTCTCAAATAAGCAGGGCTCATTTGTATCAGTAAATACAAAATTGATAGAATACTATCTCAATCTCCTCGAGCAGAAGGGAGAGGCAAAAATTCTTTCGGCTCCTAAAATTCTTGCAATTGAAGGAGAAAAATCACAGATCTTCCAGGGTGTTTCAATACCTTACGAGACAACAACTCAGTTTGTAGTAGAAACTAAATTTATAGATGCCCTTCTTGCACTTGAGGTAACCCCGTTTGTCTCGGAAAACGGAATTGTTCTTGAAACAAAAGTTTCGAGAAATTTCCCGACTTCAGAGTTCAGGTCTTTCAGAGGAGTACCGGCTATATCAAGAAATGAAATATACTCAAAGGTTCTCGTAAAAGATGGGCAAAGCGCAGTTATAGGAGGAATAATAATAGAAAATCAATCATATACCTACGAAGGTGTCCCTATACTTTCTCAAATTCCCATTATCGGTTTTCTTTTCAGAAATACTAAGACATCAAAAGAAAGCAGAGAGATAGTGATAACTCTCAAACCAGAAGTAAAAGAAAACTGAAAAAATATAAAACCGAAAAAATCTGTATAATAAAAAAAGCCATGAAAAAAGGTGAAAACGAAGTAGGTAATTTTGAACAAGCGGAAGGTCAGGAGCAGAAAGAGAGCAAATCAGAGCAAGAAAGTAAAAAGGAAGAAAAACCTTCGTCTCTGCGTGAGATAAGGGAAGCAGTAGGAGAAAAAGAGGAGTATATATCAGAAAAAATAAAGAAAGCAATTGAAGAAGGAAAGAACTTTATTGAGGAGAACGGAAGATTGAAAAGGTTGAAAGATTACGAATTTACCGTTGTTATATCTCCAGATTTAGGAGAAAAAAAAGAAAAGGAATTAATAGATGCAATAAAAGATTTCATAGAAAGAAAGGTAGGGAAGATAATATACGAAAAATCTGAGGGAGAAAAAGAACTTGCATATAGGATCAAAAAATACGATAGAGGAAAGTTTTTTTACATTGAGTATAAATCAACAGGAAGAGGCGAGGAAGAGCTGCGGAAGTTTTTAGAAACCGAAGAATATGTTCTGAGATATCTCATAGTTCGGAAGGAGAAGATAGAAACAAAAGGGCATATATGGAGAGCAAAGATGAAAAAAGAGCTATCTCAGTAAAAATCCGAAAAATAATATTTGATGAATTTTATAGGGTTAATCAGAGACATTGCGGGGATATTTATTTTTTCCTTCCAGCTTTTCAAGGAGATTTTCAGACCTCCGTATAGAATCAGTTTGATATTGAGGGAGATAGAATTTGCAGGGGTAAAGTCGCTTCCGATAATAGCTCTCACATCAGTATTTTTAGGAATGGTTTTCACCCTTCATTCGATCAGGGCTTTATCGCTTGCGAGAATGGAGATGCTTGTCGGTCCATCTGTTATGCTATCTTTTGCAAGAGAGCTTGCAAGTGGTTTTGGGGGACTTATAATAACAGGAAGGGTCGGTTCTGCTTACTGCTCAAAAATAGGTACAATGAAAGTCACTGAGCAGATAGACGCTCTGTACCTTATGGGTATATCTCCTGTTCATTATGTTGCTGTTCCGAAAGTTCTCGCTCTTATGATAAGCATGCCACTGATTTACTTTTTCTTCATAATTCTCGGTATGATAGGGGGAATAATTTCCGCTCAGGCGTATGGAATAGACCCTTCTATGTTTTTGAAAGATGTCCATTCGTGGGTTGGTATATCTGATATACTTCTTGGTATAGCAAAATCTATGTCGTTTGGTTTAGCTATTGGAATCACATCGTGCTACTTTGGTTTTTCGGCAAGAGGAAGTTCAGAAGCTGTTGGAGAAAGAACTACAGAATCAATTGTCTTTGCGACGGTTATGATATTTATCTTGAACTACATAATATCAAGAATATACTATCTGATAAGGTGATAGAGTTTTGTAGATTTTGTATTTCATTTCAGAACTTTTCCTGCTTGTTTGAAAAATATAAAGAGGTCAAGAGCTGAAAGAGGTATTCCAAGTTCTGCTGATATGTTCTCCAATGTCTTTTCACACAAAAGGTAGAGTGATGGAGAAATAGAATTTTTTTCAGGAACTAACTTATGTTTTACAAGGAATCTGTATATGTGTCTGTCTACTATTGCTATGTCATCGTAGCCAATATTTCGCAAAAAGTGGCTTGACTCTTTCATACCAAGACCTTTGAGATTTATAACAATTTCTCTTGCTCTTTTACCGCTCTTTTCTTTGAGAACTTTTCCTATATCAAAGTTACGAGCAAGCACAATATATCTCGCTCTTACTTCAGGATATCTATGCCCCATTTTTTTCAAAATATCTGCTATCTCTTTTTCCTCAAGCTTAGCGAACCCTTCATCACCTATATGTTTTTGGATTCTTATTCCGAGTTCTGCTGATGAATTTGCGGTGAGAAAGCAGAAGCATAGTTCTCCGAACAAACCTGTTTCAAGTTCAATATCTAAAAAAGGTCTGAAATCAAATTTTGTATGCCCACTTATACCCAACTCCTTAAACTCTAAAATCCTTTTTTCAACAATCTTGTTTAAAGGTGTCCCGTCTATGCTAATATTAATTACATCTTCTATTTCCATTATGACTTGCCTTGGTATATTTTTCGTGATTCCTACCATAGAAGGGAAGGAAGTTTGATTTATGAAAGTGGGGATAGATTATCCTATTCTTATTGCTACAAAGAGAGTTCTTCCACCTCTGTTTATCAGGAAAAGAGCGGATTTCTGGTCTTTGAGAATTTGAGCTATTTCCGCGGAAGATTTGACCGATTTTCTGTTCACCTCAACTATTATGTCTCCGGGAGCTATTCCAGCCATTTGAGCGGGAGAGCCAGGTTCAACCGCAACAACTCTTGGACCATCGGGAGAATCCTGAATAACTAATCCAAACTGTTTTAACTCAATGCCTTCTTGTTGTTTTTGTTCTTGTTGTGGTTGTCTTTGTGCAAGCGCTTCTTCTTCCGGCATTTTTGCAAGAGTAATATCAAACGAAAGTGTTTTACCATCTCTTAAAACCTTGACATTTACTCTTTTGTTTATCGGACTTAAAGATACCATAAGAGGGAGTTGTTTGTAGTTTTCTATTTGTTTTCCGTCAAATTCAATAATCACATCTCCTCTTTTTATTCCGGCTTTATCTGCTGGGGAGCCGGGGACAACTTCTGATACAAGTGCTCCTTTTGCCTCACTTAAACCAAGTTGTTTAGCTATCTCTGGCGTCACCTCCTGAATATAAACCCCAAGCCATGCTCTATCTATTTTACCTTTTTCTATAAGTGTGGGAACAATACTTTTTGCCAGAGAAGAAGGTATGGCAAATCCTATTCCAGCATATACAGACATTCCAGACGGGTTTAAAATTGCTGTGTTTATTCCTACAACTTCACCTTTTATGTTTATGAGCGGTCCTCCGGAGTTTCCTGGGTTTATTGCAGCATCTGTCTGGATGAAATCTTCATACCTTGTTATTCCCAAACTTCTTCCTTTTGCAGATACAACTCCAACAGTTACAGTATGACCGAGTCCAAAAGGATTACCTATTGCGATAACCCAGTCGCCTACCTTTAGCTCATTTGAGTCGCCGAATTTCAGATAAGGAAAGTTATTACCGTCTATTTTGAGTACCGCTATGTCTGTTGCGTCATCTATTCCTATTATTCTTGCTTTGAAAGTTCTTCCATCCCACAGTTTTACACTTATATCTTTTGCATTTTTCACAACATGAGAGTTTGTCACTATGTATCCATCAGGAGATATTAAAAATCCAGAACCCAGGCTTGTCATCGGTATTTCTCTTTCTGGTTCTCCGAAGAATTTTTTAAAGAATTCTTCGCCGGGGTTTCTTTCACCAAATGGACCTGGACCGAAGAACCACCAGAAGGGGTTAGCCTGTCTTTCAACTCTTGTAGTGCTTATATTTACTACGCCTTTACTCACTTTCTCAACTATATCTGAAAAAGAAAAGGGAGCAACCGTCATCTTTGATACCGGATTTTGTTCTTCGTTCTTCTTCTCTTCTTCTTGACTTTTACTTGAATCTCCTGTTTTTCCTATCTCTACTTTTTCTTTCAGGTTTTCTAATTTTTCTTTTGTTTCATTTATTATTTCTGAGCCGATGCTGATTTTTCCTAATGTTCCTGATTCTATTCCTTTTACAATAAGATAAATGAAACCTATTACAAGGATAACTCCTATCAGACTTCTGAAATTCACGATAAAATCACCTCCTTTTGTTTTATTTTAGTTCTTTTCAGGTTTTGAATATTAAAAAATAGGAAATTTGGCTTATTTCAAATTTTGTCGAATGGTTTGGGTAAAAACTTTTTGCTCCACATTTCAATAGCGAAGCTATCTGTCATACCCGCTATAAAATCAATAACCCTCTGTTCAAAACTTTCATCTGGCAAGAATCCCTCGCTATCTTCTTCAAAAATATCAGGATGAGAAACATAATATTCATAGAGGTCAAGGATTACTCTTTCAACTTTTGCTGTTTCTTTCATAACATCCGGTGAGGTATAAACTCTTTCGTAGAGGAATTTTCTCAATTCCTCCATAGTCCAGAGCATATCAGAGGAAACCGAAATATCGCCCTTTTCTTTTGATGAATTTATAACATCTTTTACCATTCTATCTATTCTCTCGCCATATGATTCTCCTATTATCTTTGTTATTTCTTTTGGAATGTCCTGTGGTTTTATTATTTGTGCTCTTATTGCATCATCTAAATCGTGATTGAGGTAAGCTATAATATCGCTCACTCTTACAACTTTTCCTTCGGCAGTGACTGGAATGAACTCTGGATTATCAGGAAATATTTTTCCCATACCCTTTGAGTGTTTAAGAATACCATCTATAACCTCAAAAGTCAGGTTTAACCCTTTGCCATCTTTTTCTATTTTCTCTACGACTCTTACAGATTGTTTAGCGTGATGGAAATCTTTAACGATTTTTCTCATAGCGAATTCTCCTGCGTGTCCGAACGGGGTATGTCCAAGATCATGCCCAAGAGCTATGGCTTCTGTGAGGTCTTCGTTAAGCATAAGTGCTCTTGCTATTGTTCTTGAAATCTGCATAACTTCTAGTGTGTGTGTTAGCCGAGTTCTGTAATGGTCTCCCTTTGGTAATATCAGAACCTGAGTCTTTCTCTTCAACCTCCTGAACGACTTTGAATGAAGTATTCTATCTCTATCAACCTGAAAACAAGTTCTTATTTCGCATGGCTTTTCAGGAATTTTTCTTCCTCTTGATTTTGAGCTCGGGATGGCTATTTCAGAGAGAATTTTTTCTTCCAACTCCTCTCTTATTTCTCTTGGGGTTTTTCTCATCTTAAAAAATTTTAATTGAAATTTTCACATTTTTTTTCGGTTTTTTTAGATTTAGAAGATATTTTTTTCAGGTTGCTTTTATTGTGCTATATTTAAGCTTTTTAGATTTCTGAAAAAAGGAGGAAAGCCGATATGACATGGGTATTACTTGCAATAGTTTTAGGAGTAAGCATAGGAGGGGTGATTTTTTCTTTTCTTCTGGCAAGATGGGTTTTGAAACACGATACGGGAAGTCCAGAGATGCAAGCGATTTCTCTGGCTATAAAAGAAGGCGCAGAAGCTTTCCTGCGGAGACAATACAAAACAATAATAATTATATCTTTACCCTTTGCAATTCTTCTCTTTGTCGGATATGGTATAATAAGGGGACACAAGGAGTTTGATCCCGTAGCCTCTGCTCTTGAGCTTGCGTTCTGGATTGCTCTATCTTTTATCGCAGGTGCAATTTCATCTCTGATAGCTGGATATGTTGGAATGTGGGCAAGTATAAGAAGTAATATCAGGGTCGCAGCCGCAGCAGCAAGAAAAAGTTTGCCAGATGCTCTAAAAATTGCTCTGAGAGGTGGAGCTGTTTCGGGAATAATGGTTGTATCAATGAGCTTACTTGGAATAGGTGGACTATTTATACTCATGAAGTTCTTTTCAACTGCTGACCCAATTAAGATTCCACTTCTTATAGTCGGATATGGTTTCGGAGCTTCTTTTGTTGCTCTTTTTGCTCAGCTTGGCGGAGGAATTTACACAAAAGCAGCAGATGTTGGAGCCGACCTTGTTGGTAAAGTTGAAGCCGGAATACCGGAAGACGATCCGAGAAATCCAGCAGTTATAGCAGATCAGGTTGGAGATAATGTTGGGGACTGTGCTGGAAGAGGTGCAGACCTTTTTGAATCAACAGCTGCTGAAAACATAGGTGCTATGATACTTGGGGCTGCTATGGCTTCAAAAGTAGCAGGAAGCGAACTTTCCTGGGTCATGGGAGTTATGCTTTTCCCTCTTGTCGCTCGTGCCTTCGGTATAATAGCATCTATAATAGGCATAATGCTTGTTAGGGCAAAAGGCAACGACGACGACCCTATGCGCGCTCTGAACAAAGGATACTATGTTTCGGTCGTTCTTGCTATGATAGGATTTTTCATCGCTTCACGCTGGCTACTTTATCACCCTTCTTATCCAACAGCATGGATAAATTTCTTCCTCTGCGGTGTAATAGGGGTTCTTACCTCTGTTGCTTTTGTCTTCATAACACAATACTACACAGAAGATAGATATAGACCTGTGAAAGAAATAGTAAGGTCAAGCTATACCGGTCCAGCGACCAATATAATAACCGGGTTATCTGTGGGATTAGAAAACACTGCACTTCCAGCGATTGCCATAGGGATAGCAATAATAGCTTCTTACTACCTTGGCAGAGCGACGGGACTTCCAGATGCCGGTCTCTTTGGAACCGCTGTTTCCACCATGGGTATGCTCTCAACCGCAGGGTTTATACTTGCGATGGATACATTCGGACCCATTACAGATAACGCAGGTGGAATAGCAGAAATGAGCCATCAACCTGCGGAGGTAAGAGCAATAACAGATAAATTAGATGCAGTCGGAAACACAACAAAAGCGCTTACAAAAGGTTATGCAATAGGTTCTGCTGGACTCGCTGCGTTCTTGCTTTTCAGTGCATACATAGACGAGGTGAGAAATTATGGAGTTGAACTTAAAGCAGTAGATATAGCAAAACCAGAGGTCTTTGTCGCAGCTCTCATAGGTGCTATGCTCGTTTTTCTCTTTTCAGGACTTGCAATAAGAGCGGTAGGAAGAGCTGCATACTATGTTATAAATGAAGTAAGAAGACAGTTCCGAGAAAAGCCGGGAATACTTCAAGGAACAGAAAAACCAGAATATGGCACTTGTGTTGATATAGTGACAAAAGGAGCTCTCAAAGAGATGGTTATCCCCGGGCTTTTGCCTGTCATAGTCCCAACAATTACAGGAATTATTTTCAAACTTGTAGGATTAGGAGCTGAATCTGTTGCATCTTTGCTTATGGTTGGAACTATAGCAGGAATACTTGTGGCAACGGTTTTTAACAACGGCGGAGCAGCTTGGGATAATGCTAAAAAATCAATAGAAGCTGCTGGACAGAAGAGAACTGAACAGCATAAGGCAGCAGTTGTTGGTGATACCGTGGGAGACCCTCTGAAAGATACCGCAGGTCCTTCTTTGCATGTGCTTATAAAACTACTTTCTACTGTAACACTCGTTCTCGCTCCGCTTTTTATATGAAATCTTAAACTTTTCTTGTGTCAAAAAAGAAAATAGCGAGGTTAGACCCGGTTTTCAAGGAAATTTTTCAAAAGTCAATATCAGAAATCATAAAGCTTATCACAAGCCAAAAACCGCAGAAAATCTCTTATCTCCCAGAAGAACTTCGCTTTGTAAAGCAACTCAGAACCGACCTACTTTTATCTGTAAAAACAAAAGCCGGCTCGCATATATTCCACTTTGAAATCCAAAACCACCCTGATAAGATCATTCCAGAGAAAATGCTGCTTTACAAAATAGCCATAAAATCAAAATATAAAACAGAGCCGGAGCAGTTTCTTCTTTGGTTTGGGAAAGGCAATCCCCCAAAAGCCTACTACAAAGATAAGAGCACAATTCACAGGTTCAGAGTGATAGATATGAGAAAGCTCGGATTGAAAAGATTTTTAGAAAGTCAGAACCCTTATTTTGTTCTGCTTGGGATAGTTTCAGCAAGGGGCAAAAATGATATAGAGCTTATAAAGGATAGGATAAGATTTCTTGCAAGAGATGAAGATGAGAGGAGAGAGGTTATGAAAAACTTGATTTTGGTTTCAGACATGCTTAAAATAAAGATAGCAAGGGAGATGATACCGAAGATAGAGATACCAGTTGAGAAAACAACATTTTATAAGATTGGCTTTGAAGAGGGAAAGAAAGCAGGAGAAGAGAGAGGAAAGCTCAAGGGCAGGAGGGAAGGAGTAAGAGAAGGGATAAAGGAAGGTTTAAAGGAAGCGATTTTACTTGATTTTGAGTTGAAATTTGGGAATGGGGAGTTAAGAAAAAGCAAGGCAAACGAGCTGAAGAAATTGCTATCTAAAATAGATGATATAAAAAAACTGAGAAAAATAAAGAAAGCTATCTTCTCAGCAGGAGATCCAGATGAATTCATAAGAAAAATCAAGGAGATTGTGAAAACTTAATTTTAAGCTTGAGAATCAATTATCAATCAGGAATAATTTCATCCCACCAGTTTGCGTATTTTTCTGCACTCTTTTTGATCTCAAAACCGATAATTTCAGGAACAGTATAAGGATGAATCTTTTCAACTTCTTCTTTCAACCTATCAAAAACCTTCTCCTTCGTCTTTACAACAAGTAGGAATTCCGGATGCTCCTCTACCTTTCCCTTCCATGTATACACTGATTTTGATATGGGAATTATATTTATACATGCGGCAAGTTTTTTCTCTACAAGGTGCCTTGCGATTTTAACTCCTGTTTCTTCGTCTGGCACAGTTATAAAAACAACAAATCTCATAAATTGAAAGATTTTTTTGAAAAAAACATAATATAATTTTTCAAAAATTCTGAGCAGACATTAAAATAGAGATCGTGAAAAGAGCGCTTATAACAGGTGGAAGCTATGGGATAGGTTCTGCACTCGCCAAAAAATTCGCTGAAAACGGTGTTGAAGTCATATTAATTGCGAGAACAGAAGAAAAACTCCTTGAAGTCAAAAAAGGGATAGAAAAAGAAGGTGGGAAAGCTTATATTTTCCCCGCAGACCTTACCAAAACCAACCTTGAAGAACTCTTCAACAGAATATACTCCGAATATGAATTTGACACCCTTGTCAACAACGCTGGATTCGGGACAATTGGTAAATTCTACAAACTTGACATAAAGAAAGAGCTTGAAATGATTGAGCTTAATGTAAAAGTCCTCGTTGAGCTATCGCACCACTTCCTTTCAAGAAGAATAAAAGAAGGTAAAGAAGGAACACTGATAAATATTTCTTCTCTTGCTGCGTTTTTCCCGATACCCTACTTTGCAACCTATGCAGCAACCAAAGCGTTTGTCCTCAGTTTTTCAGAAGCGATAAGGAGAGAAGTAGAAGATGAAAAAATAAAAGTTATAACAATATGCCCTGGGGGAGTAAAAACAGAATTCCAAAAAAGAGCTGGAATAAAAGACGATATATACTCTCTTCAAAATTATCTCACCGCAGATGAACTTGCAAATTATGTGTGGGAAGCAGTAAAAAAATCAAAAAGCCCCTTTGTGCCAGGACCTGCCAATAAGATATACTCATACATAGTCAGAATAACCCCAATACCACTTATGACAAAGCTCGGAAAAATATTTATGAAGATGAGATTGAAATGAAAAAAAGGATTTTTAAAAATACCAAATCAAAAAAGAAAAACCCAAAGAAAATATACATAAAAAAAGACGAGACAAAAAGTTTTCTCAGAGATAAATTATGCTGAAAAAAGATAAATTTTCAGATAAAGCAGATGTTCTCACAGAAGCAATTCCTTATTTTCTCAAATTCGCGAACAAAATCTTTGTCGTAAAGATAGGGGGGAAAATAGTAGATGATAACGAAGTTCTTGAATCAATAGCAGAAGATATAGTCCTTCTTTCACTTGTCGGAATCAGACCAGTCGTCGTCCACGGCGGAGGAAAAGAGATAAACCGACTGCTTGAAAAAGCAGGAATAAAATCAGAGTTCAAAGAAGGTATAAGAAAAACGACCGATGAGATTATGGAGTTTGTGGAGATGGGGCTTGATGGTATAGTGAACGGAAGAATCGTTTCAGCAATATGTAAAAAAGGAGGTAAAGCTCTTGGAATGTCAGGAAGAGATGGTTTCTCAATAATATCAGAGCCCATTGAAGGAAGAGTCGGAAGAATAAAACGAGTAAACACCAACATGATAGAGAAAATTCTATCTTCTGGATTCATACCTGTTATATCATCTGTAACAGTAACTGAGGATGGAAAAAGCATGAACACAAATGCAGATGAAGTTGCATGCGAACTTTCGATCTCACTCTCAGCAGAAAAACTCATAATACTCACAGACGAAGAAGGAATAAAAGATGAAAAAGGAGAAATAATAAAATCAATATCAAAAGAAAGAGCAGAAGAACTTATCAAAAATGGAGTTATATCTGGTGGGATGATACCAAAAATCAGAATGGCGATAAAATCAGTAGAAAACGGCGTCAGAAAAGTCCATATCATAAGCGGATTTATAGAACACTCAATCCTCCTTGAAATTTTCACAGACGAAGGAATAGGAACAGAAATAATAAAATAAAATATGTGATGAGAGTTTTGCTTGCTTTCAACCACAGCAGAGTAGTTGGTGGTGGAGAAATATACTTTTCCGAACTTGCAAAATCACTCCTTACAGAACAAAAAATCAATATTGCTGTTTTCATTCCCGGAGAAGGAGAAATAAAAAAAGAACTTTCAGAAAAAGGAGCAGAAAAAATATTTACATCCAATATGCCATCTCTGAAAAACTTCCCACAGTTCATAAAGTCCCTCAAAGAACTGCGAGATATTCTAAAGATTTTCTCACCAGATATAATACATGTCAATGGCTCTCGTGCTATGATATACTTTTCATTACTCAAAGCGATGAATTTCAAAAATTCAAAATTCAAACTCATCTGGCATGTCAGAATATCAAAAAAGGACTACCCAGACCCATTTTTGTTTCTCCTCTCAGATGGAATTATCGCGAACTCCTTCAAAACCCTGAAAAAAAGATTCGGATACCTCTCAAAAACCTTTCCAAGAAAAAAAATAAAAGTGATATACAACGGAATAAACCTCTCAATAAGAGATAGAGTAAAAGAAAAAATAGAAAACGGGACAAGAGAAAAAATAAAAAAATTTTTAGGGCTGAAAGAAATTGTCATATCATCTTACGGAAGGTTAGAAGAAGGTAAAGGATTTGATTTACTCGTTCTTGCCTGCGAAAGATTAAAAGATAGATCAAATTTTTCTCTGCTTATCACAGGATACGGTCCTATGAAAGATAAGCTTGAAAAATATGCTAAAAAGACCCATCTCGTTCTTCCAGGGTACATGAAAGTTGAAGATATACTCGCAATAAGCGATGTGGTTGTCTTCCCCTCACTGATTGACTCATTTGGAAATGTCGTACTTGAAGCTATGGCTTGCGGTATCCCCCAGATTGTATCTCGTTTTTCTGGAGCAAGCGAAATAATAGAGAACATGAAATCTGCCTTGGTGGTGAATCCCAAAAATATAAAAGAACTATCACTATCAATAAAAACGCTCATAGAAGACGAGGAGCTGAGAAAAAAACTATCAGAAAATTCTCTCAAAAAATCAGAAGATTTCTCAATAGAAAAACATAAGGAAAGAGTAATTAATTTTTATGAAGAAGTTTTGAGATAAATGAGAGAAAAAGCAGTTAGCATAATAACTATTTCAAACTCAAAAAAAGACCTTGAAAAAACATTTGATTATGTTGTCGAAAACTGCGAGAAATTTCAGGGCAAATGGGAATACATAATTGTCTCCGCAGAAAAAGCCAGCGAAGAAGAGAAAACCCAGGAAGTTCACCTCAAAAAAGAAAAAGATAACATAAAGCATATAGTGGTACGCAGAGGCGGTTTTTCCATTCAGCGAAACATAGGAGTTGAAAATGCAAAGTATGATATAATAGTTTTCATAGATGATGGAATGCGACTTGAAGAAAGCTGGCTTGAAAATATCTCAAAACCCATACTTGATAGAAAAGCAGATGCGGTTATGGGAGCAGTTCTCCCGGAGCTCAAACCTGAAAAAGATTTTCAAAAATTCTTCGAGAACCTTCTTGCTCTCTCCCAGAGCGTTCTCGGATTTCCAGCAGGCGGACTAAAATACTTCGCTCTCGGCTCAAGATTTATTGATTCCTTCTCAACCGCAAATCTTGCTATAAAAAAAGAACTCATTCAAAAGGTGGGCGGATTTGATGAGAACCTGATTTTCGGCGCAGAGGATTCCGACCTCTCGCTCCGAATAAAAATGCTGAAACCACAAGCAAAATTTCTCTACTCCAAAGATGCTATATCTTATGCAGAACCAAGAAAATCAGTTGAAGATATTAAAAAGTGGTTTTTCAGAAGAGGTAGATCTCTTGCGACTTTGAAGAAAAAATATGGTGAAAGTTTTATAAAAACACTTCTTCCAAGGGAGATCATAATTCCCAAATTAGTAATGTCTTTTTCTATTTTCCCGCCTCTCACATTTTCTCTCTTTTCTATCTCTTATCTTGTTAGGTCAGAAAAACTTCTCTTTGATGTAGCAAAAAAAATCCCTGAAAAGTTCTTCCCAAAAAGGTATCTGCCCTTTCTCGTATTTTTCACCCCCTATGTGAAATTCATTATGGATACTTACTACTCTTTCGGCTACTACTATCAGCTTTTGACACAAAGAATCAGAAAATAAATTTTCTGCCTTTTTTCATACCTAAATTCAGATGATTTTATGAAAAAGGTAAGAGTATGCAATATAAACGATATAAGAGATGGAGAAGCGAAGGGATTTGAAATAGACGATACGCCAATCCTTATCGTAAAGCAAAACGGGAAGGTCTATGCTTTTGAAGATGTCTGCTCTCACCAGCACATGCCGATTTCTGAAAACTATGACCTTGAAGAAGGAAAATTGATCTGTATGTGGCACGGAGCGGAATTTGAACTTGAGACAGGCAAAAATCTCTCTCTTCCAGCTCCCGCCCCGATCAAAAAATTTGATATTGAAATAGATGAAAGCGGAAACATAATGATAATAATTGAATAGATAAAAGATTTTTCTCAATGATAGAACTAATATGTTAGATTTATATGCTATCAGGCAGGAGTTTCCAGCCCTTCACAGAAAGATAAACGGTCGCCCTATAACATATCTTGATAGTGCTGCAACATCTCTGAAACCCAAAGCCGTAATTGAAGCAGTAGAAGAATACTATAAAACCAACTCATCTAATGTACATAGATCGCCACACACTCTCTCTCATGAAGCAACCCAAAAATATATATACGCCCACGAAAAAGTCGCAGAATTTATAGGAGCAAAATCTTGGAGAGAGATAATCTTCACTAAAAACGCAACAGAAGCATCAAACATCCTTGCATACTCCCTTGGACTCCACCTCGTTCAAAAAAAAGATAGAATCATAACCACAATAATGGAGCATCACTCAAACATTGTCCCCTGGCAGTTCATAGCAAAATATAAAGAAGCAGAACTTGTTTTCGTAGATATAAACGATGATGGAACACTAAAAGAAGAGCAGATTTTTGACCTCATAAACGAAAGAACAAAAATAATAACAATCTCCGGTGCCTCAAATGTCACCGGCTACTGCCCAAACCTTGAAAAAATCATAAAAGAAGTAAAAAAAATAAACCCAGAAATAATTCTTATTGTAGATGGAGCTCAACTTGTACCACACAAAAGAGTAGATGTGAAAAAATTAGGATGTGATTTCCTTTTCGCTTCGGGACACAAAATGCTCGGTCCGTCGGGAACTGGCTTCCTCTGGGGAAGAGAAGAACTCCTTGAAAAAATGGAGCCGTTCATGTACGGTGGAGATATGATCTCACGCGTCACAATAGAAGGAGCTGAGTGGAACGAACTACCCATGAAATTTGAAGCCGGTACTCCTAATATTTCAGGAGGTATAGGGCTTGGCAAAGCTGTTGAGTTCCTTGAAAAATATATTGATTACTGTGAAGAACACGAAAGAAAACTCTTCAAGCTCGCATTTGAAGAACTCTCAAAAATTCCAAAAGTAAAGCTCTATATCAGACCAGATGGCAAAGAAGATAATTTCATAGGAGTAATATCTTTTAATGTTGATGGTGTTCACCCACATGATATAGCTGATTTTCTTGATAAATACGCAATTGAAGTCAGAGCTGGTCATCACTGCGCTCAACCTCTCATGCAAAGATTGAATATGGAAAACAGCGTAAGAATCTCGTTCTACATCTATAACACAGAAGAAGAAATCCTTTTCTTCATTGATGTCCTGAAAGAAGCTATAAGTTTCTTCACATAAAAATCAAAAATCGCCAAATCTTATGTAAATTCAGGAAATCACCATAAATATCCTACAACAATCTTAATCAGAAAAAATTTTGGGGAAATTCATATAAAGATGACAAATAATTTTAATCTATGAAAATGTATATAAAAGTGAGGGGGATATTAAAATGATTGAACTGCTTTTTGTCTCCCTTTTGGTTTCGCACCATATTGAAGAAGGAAGCCCAGAGCATATAGCTAAAACCTCCGTTGGAGTAGTATCAATACTTTCACAAAGAGATATTCTGACTGAAATTAATAAGAAATTTTCTTTGTTTTTAGGTCCGTTTGCGGAATACTCATTTTTGCAATACTTTTCAATACAAGGAGTTATTCCTTTTGCTTTTGTTGGCAATGAGTTCTATTTTTCAGATATTATCGCAACCGCAAAAGCTACCCCTCGTCTTATTGAAGATTTAGATTTAACTTTTATTTTAAGTTCGGTTTTTCCCACGGGGACCGGTTTAGCAACAAGTGGGCACGTATCCCTGATGCCTGCTGTTGCAGGAGAGTTCCATATACACACAAAAGTTCATATTCATCTCCATTCTCTGATAGGTATGCACCTTTCAGTTGTATCAACTTCATCTGAACATACACACAATAACCATAACACGATCTCAAGCCACAAAATAAATTACGCTTTCCCTCACTCTGAAAAAGAAATTATCGGACACATCGGATTTATGACTATGATTGAAAATTTTCGAGTAGATATCCGTCCTTCTTTTTTCTTCGAAGATTTTGAAAAATTTGCTATTCAACCACAGGTGGGTATTGTAGGCAATACTGCGATAAGTAAAAGATTTGATTTTCTTTTCAACCTCTATGGATTCTGGGCTCTTTCAGGAATAAGAAAAGGGAAAGGGATAGGATTCATAGGATATTTCAAGTTTTAAATTCTCAATCACATAAATTTCACGAGCTCTTCTGTTGTCTTCCTCAATCTCCTCGTAACAATCATAAGAATTGACTTTGTTATGTGATAAGCGGGACGGATGTCCATCCTTTCCATTTCAGCAAAACTGTTCCTTGTTAGTTTCAGGAGTTCGCAATCTGATTCTGCCACAGCAGTTGCAGACCTCAAAAAATTGTCAAAAATTGAAAGCTCTCCCAGGGCTTCGGGACACCTCAGTTCAAATAACTTTACATCTCTTGAAATCCCCAGAAAATTTTTCTTCTTATATATACCAACAGAACCTTTCACTATGAAATAAACTGAATCACCAATATCACCTTCCCTGAATATCACATCACCTTTTTTATAACTTACAAGTTCAAGAAAATTCATAATTTTTTTCATGTCTTCAATTCCAAGCTTTGAGAATATAGGGTTAGCATAAAGCAAACTTATAATCTTTTTTTCGTTCTCCATCAGTTAAATAATATAATTCGGATTTGTGAGAAGATGTTGAAGTCCCTGTTTTCTGATTTTTTAAAATTTCACGACCTTGTGATGTTTCATGAGTTCCCCTTTAACTATGAAAATTACATCTTCACATATATTAGTTGAGAGGTCCGCTATCCTTTCCAAATTTCCGGAGATTCTCACAAGGTGTAGAGCCCTTTCTATTGTTGAGGGGTCAGAAATCATATAAGTTATCAGTTCTCTCACTATTTGTTCTCGCAGGGCATCTATGACATCATCTCTTTCGCAGACCGACTTTGCAAGTTCAGCGTTTTCATCTATAAATGACTTAACGCTATCAGAAAGCATTTTTTTCACCTCATCAGCCATTCTCGGAAGGTCTATCAGAGGTTTTACAGGCGGCTTATCTATCAGAAATATGGCGCTTTGCGATATATTCACAATGTGATCCCCCATCCTTTCAAGGTCATTGTTCATTTTCAGCGCCGTAAAAATAGTCCTCAGATGTTTTGCTCTTGGAGAAAACTGCGCTATAAAACTTATGCACATCTCATCTATTTCTAACTCCAAATTATTACATCTTGGCTCATAATCCTTTATGACTCTGTCAAGATACTCTCTATTTCTTTCAACAAGACCTTTTATGCTCAATGAGAGCATCTCAACAACATGCTCTGAAAACTCCGTAAGCTTCCACTTTATCTGTTCAACCTTTTCATCTATGAGCATCTTCCCTCAAACTTCTCAAAACATAAAGATAATTAAATAATTTTAACTATTTTCAGACCTTAATTTTATTTTTTCAACATCATCAAATCTCAACGCAGTTTTTATCTTGACATATCTCATTTATGTATTTTAATATTGTATCTGCGATTGCGTTCCAGAGAACTCCCGAATGAGCTCTTACCTTTACGACTCTCTCCCTACCTATAAACCTTGATACTCTTTTTATAGCAATAAGAGAATCAGAGAAAATTCTGTATTGAGGAAATTTTTTTACGGCAAACAAAATTGCTCTTGTTTCATTTTTGTTCGAAGTACCCTTACGCTTGCATAAAAATATTTTTTTTATTTTCCCCTTTTCAACAAGAACAACAGAAAAACCTTCATGGTTTCCATCTGTAAAGACACCTGTCACTTCCTCATCTCCTCTTATAGCAAAAATCAGCTTTATAAAATTTTCATGAGAAAAAGGGAAAATCTTCAATCCGTTCTTCCCTATATAAACTGTGAATTCCTTGTCTCTGTCCTTTATTATACCAAGTATGTAAGGATTTTTGTGTTTTACTCTTACAAAGTTTTCAAGCTCGATATCTATCTTTTCCCCAAAAATCTTTTCATCTATCTCCATATGAGAACAGTTTTTATCAGCTCAAAAGCAAAATCATCAGAGTTTCATCTCAATATACCAAAAAGCTTAAAATAAATATATTCCGAATAGAGAAGAAAAAACCAATAAAATACTCTGAAAAACAAATGAGAAAAGAGACAATAATAGAAGAAATTGAGCTCAAAGTCCATGATCTTGAAAAACTCGTTGAATTCTACGAGAAAACTCTGGGCTTTAAGGTCTTTGAGAAGAACAAAGATAGAGCTACACTTGGAGCAGGGAAAAAATTTCTAAAACTTGTCAGAGATGAAAAATCAAAAGAAGAAAACCCAAAGGGTGTGGGACTTTACCATGTCGCATATCTTCTTCCAGAAAGAAGAGATTTAGCCATAACTTTAAAGCATCTCCTGAAGGTCTCCGCTCCGATTGAAGGTTTTGCAGACCACATCGCTACCGAATCAATCTATCTTCATGACCCCGAGGGAAACAGCATAGAAATTTATTGCGATAAACCCCCCGAAGAGTGGATTAAATCAGATGGCGAGATTTTAATGGATACACTTCCGCTTGATATCGGATCCCTTCTTAGCTTAGCAGACCAAGAAAAATGGGAACACATAAGCGATAACACAGAAATAGGACATGTCCATCTTCGTGTCTCAAGCATCTCAAAAGCAGAACTTTTTTACTCAAAGATCTTAGGTTTAGACATCACACTCAAATGGTACGGTGCGATATTTTTATCTTTCGGAGGGTATCACCATCACATAGGCGCAAACATCTGGCACAGCAGTGGAGCAAAACCCAGAGAAGATGACACAAAAGGTCTATCTTACTTCAAAATAAAACTTCCATCAAAAGAGCATCTTGAAAAAGTAATTCAAAATCTTGAGAATTTTCAAATCAAATACGCAAGAAAAGATAATGAAATATTCACCACAGATTTTGATAATATAAAAATAGTCCTGTGCTAATTTTCATGTTTAACTTGAAAAAATTTCAAGGAATATTTATGAAAGCACAATGAACAAAAACAGAAAAGCTTGCAAAATTCTTGCAGAAATTGAAGGAGATAAAACAAAAGTTGAAGAATTATTCAAGATAATAAGCCACCCCCAAAGAATAATCAAAGTTTCTATTCCTTTAAAAAAATAAGAAAATACAGTCAATTTTGAAAATCGATCCTCCACTGATAAAAATAAAAGTGAAAGATGAATTTAATGAACCAAATTTTTGTTTTATTTCTCGCTCTCTATATATTGCCCATATCACAGGATCCCATGGACGAAAAGGTAAAATTTTTGATTGATAGCTGGAAGTATAATTTCGGGTGGGAAACACTCGGAGGTGGATACATAAGGCATATCCTTCTTTTTACCGAAAATCATATAATTGATTTAAAGACAAATCATGTATCACATCTCCCTCGCCCTAATGCTCCAACCATTTTCGTTGAACCATCTTCAGATAAATTGTATTTACTTCCTCTTAATGCGATTTTAAACATTCTGCTTGAGAAAATTTTAGAGAGACCGCAAAAAGAGATGGATGATGAGATGAAATCTGCAATCAATATCGCATCTGAAAATCCAACAGCAGAAAATTACTTCAAAGCCCTATCTTTTGTGCTCGCCAGAAAAAATCTGAAATGTGAAATAAAAGAGATTATACCTTACAGCGAAATAAAAGAAATAGAAACGAAGACCAAAGGAAACGAGCTTCGTATCAAATTCAAATACAAAAACAAAAAATATGAGTTCATATCAAATTACGATAACCCAAAATCAGCCGAAGAAATAAAGATTTCTCTGATGGAAATATTCAGAACCCAAAATCCATCAAAGTAACCCATAGAAAATATTTCAGTAGTTCTTACTCATACTTCTTTCAAGCAGATATTTTCGTTGCAAAAAATGATTTAATCAAAAAAAGATAAAAATATGAAAAAATAAATTTTTTGAAAAAAGGACAAAATTTTTGAGATGAAAATAAACTAAAAAC
>Ga0209394_1000353_pt1 | contig 37735 bp, 36 predicted proteins | sample JNZ201metaG_FD_184122 | JGI IMG/M metagenome (GOLD analysis project Ga0209394, IMG submission 184122) | Hot spring microbial communities from Jinze hot spring, China to study Microbial Dark Matter (Phase II) - JNZ 20120812A (SPAdes) (version 3) ...
AGGGCGGGTTGGCTTAAGGAAGGGGTTGAGCAGCTAGGATTAGAGCAAGAGAATCAAAACATGGAGAAAGAAACTTGGTGGAAAGGCTCTTTGCCTACCTGAAGCATCGCACAAGCATATTCCTCCATAACATCAACGTTAACTTAAGGAATACCATTAGAAAGCTAAGAGAGAGAACAAAGCCTAGCTTTAAATCATCTAAACAGCTTCTAAGAGCTTTTAAGTTCTACTACGACTTTCTAGGCAAAGAAAGCAAGAGATGACTTATTATCATATCATCATATTTAACATTAAAATTTTTTAAAAAAAAAGCAAGAGATGACTAAAATATTAAACTTTTTAAGATAAGAATAGTAACAATACTTTAGGAAGAGAAACAAAACAGGAAAAGATTAAACTTATTCTCAACCTATATCTTATCCGGACAGAACCTATGAGATATCCACTAAATTTATAAGGATGCTTGTGACTTGATATGGGGTAAATATGTATTCTAAAAGGGGAGCTTTAAAAACATCATATATAGCTATAGCAGTTATTGTAGTAATAATTATTGCCGCTCTCGCCATATACTTCACTACAGCACCAACTCCACCTCCAACAACTCCAACAACTCCACCTCCAACAACTCCAACAACTCCACCTCCAACAACTCCAACAACTCCACCTCCAACAACTCCAACAACTCCTGCATTAACTGTGTGGAGGTGGGCTGTTCCTGATCCTGGGAGTATGGGGTATAGGATTACTACTTGGCCAACTTATGTTTTGATGCAAAAGATGCCTAAGTATACTCAGGTTATTCTTCCTTACTCTATTACATCAGCTGCTATAAAGGGGTTATGTAAGGGAGAGTCTGAGATTGTTTGGTGTGGATGTTTTGGGATGATGCAGCTATATACATTTACAGGACCTTATGAAGGTTTTAAGCCTGAGGTTAAGAAGATGCCTGCTGCAGCTTGGTTTGCTACAACAACTGTTATTCACTTCTTAACAACACCTGAGAAGGCGAAGGAGATACGTTCATGGAAGGATCTTAATGGGAGAAATGTTTTCTTAGGTCCTTCAGGATATGTTACTCATCAAACAATCAAATATGCATTGGAGAAGATGGGTATTAAGGTGAACCATATTGAGATGAGTACTGGAATGGCTGCTGAAGCTCTTAGGAAGGGGACTATTGATGTATGCTATATGTATGGTTCCACTTCACTACCTACATGGGGTAAGGAGCTTGATATAGCGATAGATGTTGTAGTTATAAATCCAAGTGAGGAGGATATGAAGCTGATTGAGAAGGCCGGATTTGTAGTTGGAGTGTTGGATGCCAAGAAACTATATACGCAGGATGTTGGTGTAGATAAGATTTACGGTGTGAATGATCCTTGGGGTTATTGGGCTGGACTAGATATTCCTGAGGAGGATATTTACAATATGCTTAAAATACTTGAGGAAAATGTTAAGGATCTTAAGGATCCTGAATATGATTATATTAGGGGGGTGGGATTTGCTGAGTGGCAGCAGGCAGGAGTAAAGGCTTCAATTGGTTATGGTGTTGGTATTAAGATTCATCCTGGGCTTGCTAAGTATCTTAGGGAGAAGGGGTTATGGGATCCTGCATGGGATCAACACATAGCAAAATAAATAAAATAATCTCTATTTTTTTCTTTGCTGCATGTCTTACATATTTAATGTTTTCAGTTCACTACTTCGCTACGGGCTTTGGTGGGGAGGAGCTTCTTGCTATTACTCTTGTTCCCATAGCATTCATCATATATGTACTTGATAGATTGAAACGTAATGCATTATATCCACGTTTAGGATTTAAAGCTAACCTAGTAATAGCGTCGATTCTTGTCTCTTTATGTATCTATATAAGCATATACATGAGAACTGAATACATACCCATGCTTTATAGAGCGGGAGCATTTAACGTGATGGATAAAATACTTGCATTAATTATCTTCATATTGATGATGGAGTTTATGAGGAGGGAGCATTTAATCCTGTTCTTCCTTAATATAGCTTTAGTTATATACTGTGTTTACGGCTATGTTTTCCCTGGAATACTCTATGTTCCAGGTATTTCTTGGAGTAGAGTTGTGGAGTCGTCTACTCTCGAAATTAAGCTTGGAGTTTTTGGAACATATGCTCAACTAGGAGTTTCAATACTTGCTGCATTCCTACTCCTACAGGGTTTTGCTGCAGGGTTTGGTGTTCAGGATTCTATTGTTAGAACGATTGTATACACGTTTGGAAGGTATAGGAGGCTTGTTCCACAGTCAGCTGTTGTTAGTAGTATGGCTGTAGCTATGGTTAGTGGGAGTGGGAGTGCTAATGTTGCTATAACAGGTCAGTTTACAATTCCATTGATGAAGAGATATGGATTTCACCCAAGATATGCTGGAGCTACAGAAGCATCGGCATCTCTAGGAGGATTAATAATGCCTCCAGTAATGGCTGCAGCAGCATTCCTAATGGCTGATTTTATAGGTGTAAGCTACTGGCAGGTTGTTGTTAGAGGGTTTGCCCCTGCAATAGTATACTACGTTACAATTGCTCTCTCAGTATATCTTGTAGCTATAAGATATGTTGGAAAGTCTAATGGGGGAGGAGATGAATCCTTCACTCTACCGAAACCCAGTAGATCAGATGCAATTAATACCCTAATATTCTTTGCATGTATAGTTATTCTATGCTATTTAATGGGTGTTTTATGGATGGCTGCTGAGGCAGCTGCATTTAATACTGTAACAGTATTTTTAGTTTCAACGTTAATAATCCAAATAATATTTACAAAGCCTAAACCATTAACAATAGCTAGCTGGTTTAGAAATTCTGTAGAGAGCTTCGGTAAGATAACTATGGAACTACTTCTCCTACTAGCATCTCTCGGCATTCTAATAAATCTTTTCACAGTTAGTGGATGGATTATGAAGCTAGGCATGATGTTGATGACGATAGGTGGGGAGAATATATTGTATCTAATAGCTATAGCTTTTGCTTTAGGAATATTTCTAGGTCTCGGCTTACCTCCATCAGCAACATATCTATTAGCAGCTGTAATAATAGCTCCAGTAATGGTTAGGCTTGGATTTAATCCATGGGTTGCTCACTTTTATGCATTCTTCCTAGGAATAATTTCAGAATATACACCTCCAACATCTCTTACAGCTGCAGTTGCATCTAGAATTTCAGGCGCAGGCTTTATGGAGACAATGTTTGAAACCCTACGCTTATCCCTACCTGTATTTCTATTAACATTTGCAATATTTAAGTGGTCTTATCTAGTAGTTGAGCCTGGATTAATGCAGCTTTACTCTCTTGGAGTTGTAGCTACTGGATGTATTGGATCAGCATGCTCCTTCTACGCTAAGTATAGTAAGAATAGAGTTCTAGACATATTGTTAAGATCAGTATCAATGCTTCTAGCATTAATAATCCTATTTCATCCAGACCCTACATATACATCAATATCCATCCCAATAAGCATACCAATAATAGTATTAGGAATATATAGAACTAGGAAAATGTATTAGGTAAGAATTTCAACTATCTCTCTAACACTACATTTTTCAATGTTTAATATTTTATCTACTACTTCCCTTCCTACATCTCTATACTTAGACTGCTTTATATTATCCATGAACTTGGTTATTACCTCATCTCTTGTTAGTGGGTTTTTAGGTGTTCCCTTATGCTCTATGACTTCCTCCTCATATGTTCTACCATTCCTCAATGTAATTCTAGCTTTAGCTGGAATTACCTCACTTCCACCATACTTATCATATCCCTTATCATATACAGCTTTAATTCTAGATGTATAATTCAGTATTTCAGGATTTCTTATTGATTCATCTGTAAAGTCCCATAGCCCAACCCATCCTCTTCTTAATGCAACAACTACAGTATATGGGAGGCTGAACTTCGCACCGTATGGGGTTTGAGGCTTTATCTTCTCCTCGTAGGGCTCAACTACAAGATTAATTGCAACCTTAGGTACATAGTATATGCATTCTTCAATATCTTCAAGTTTAACATCATACTTCCTCTTAAATGCTAATGCAACATCTATTGAGGAATGGGTTGCATGACATGTTGGATAGGGCTTAATAGATATGTTTAAAGTCTCCCACTTCTCCCCTAATCCTTCAGTAGCTTGCTTGAGATCGAATTTATCCCCCTTAAGATATGCATTGAATAATCCTTGTCTCCCCTCAAATACTTGTAGTGGACCTCTACATCCCTCCCTAGCTAGTAGTGCGGCCAGTATTCCTGCATGAGAGGCAAAGCCTGGATGCATAGGCTTAACCCATACACCTTCAGGTATACATTGAAGTATTCCTGATGATAGACTTCCAGCTATACCTAAAGCCCATGCTAACTGCTCAATAGATAGCTTCATTAACCTACCGGCAATCAATGCAGATCCGAAAACACCAATAGCTGATGTTGGATGTATACCTCGAATATGGAATAGCCATGGAGCAACTAATCCAAGCCTGGAGTTAACCTCGTAAGCTGCAATTACAGCCTCCAGAAACTCTCTCCCAGATGCATTAGTTATCTCCCCTACTGCTAATGCTGTAGGTATAGCTGTACAGCTTTGATGTATTCCTGATCCTAGATGTGTATCATCATAGTCTACACTATGAGCCATAACAGCATTAGCTATAACAGCATTCAGAGCTGATACTTTAAATCCATATCCAACAACAGTACTTTCAGGGGAGCCGCCTAAAAGCCTAATTACATTAACAACACGTTTAACGTCTTCAAGATTATATGTAGCCATCATAATACCTAAAGTATCCAAGACATGAAGCTTAGCTCTACTAACAACTTCTTCAGGAATATCCTTCAACCTTAAATTATAAGTAAACTCAGAAAACTTATAGGATATAGTTTCACCCATATTTACCACATAACCACTATGCAAGCTATAATTTAAGGCTTTCGTACAAGGCTTACCTTAAAACTTTGAGTTTTGCATTATTTCACCATGTTTCTTAGGATATTTGTTTAACCATATCTTTAAAATCTATGAGTCTTAAACCATAATGTTTAGAATCAGGTAGCTAAGTAATATATTTAAGCCTTTAACTAGTGCTAGTATTGATCTTTAAGCTATTCATAAAGAGTAGAAGTGTTGGGATAAATTATTTCTAGAATTAGGAGTTTAGAATGTATAGCTTTCTCCAGGTTTTAATATTATGCATTTAACTCCTTTACTGGATGCAAGCTCCCTAAATCTTTCAGGATCTGCTTTAATTACTGGGAAGGTATTGTAATGCATTGGAATAACTACTTCAGGCTTAATAAGATCTATAGCTACTAATGCTTCATTAACACTCATAGTGTAGTATCCACCAATAGGTAGTAGACTTATTTTCGGCTTATATAGCTCTCCTATAAGCTTCATATCACCAAATAAGCCAGTATCACCAGCATGATATATTGATGATTCCCTACCAGTAACAACATATCCTACTGGTGAGCCTCTACTAGATGTATGGAATGCTTGAGTCATAACTATCTTCAATCCCTTAAATTCAACGGAGCCGCCAATATTCATACCTATAGTGTTTAATCCCTGTTCTTTAAGATAGTTTGAAAGTTCAGGAACACTTAAAACTTGAGCACTTGTCTTTCTAGCTATCTCTACAGTTTCGCCTAAATGGTCAAAATGGTCATGAGTAACAAGAATTAAATCTACATTTTTAAGCTCATCAATTTTTACCGGCGATAATGGATTTGAAATCCATGGATCAATTAAAAACCTAACACCATCAATACTTAACTCGAAAGCGGCATGACCGAGCCATCTAGCATAACCCATAAAACCACCAAGCAAATATTTTAAGCAAAAATATAAACCCTTCGCTGAGTAGTAAAGAGATGAATTAGCTTGAATGCTAGGCTATATTTGATGAGTTGCGGGGAATTAATGGTAAAAGTATTATGAAGAAAATAGACTATGAAGCTAAACTTATATCTCTTAACATATTTACTTCATCGACTTCATACCTATATTATTTCACACTCTAAATTATTTGCTGTCTGTGTTTTGGTTTTTACTTCCTAATGATACTCATTTATTAATGGGTTCCTACAAGTATAAAAGGGTGATGAAATAATTAGTAGAGAGGTGGAATTGAGGGTTATGGATTATCCCTCCCACCTAATAGATTGGATTCTCTTTAAACATAATTTAGGTTCTCCGGAAATGAGGAAAATATTTAATGAAAAGATGTTTATTGAAAAGATACTTAAAGTTGAAGCTACTTTAGCAGATATTATCTTACTTAATTGGTGCTGGACAATTAATAATACACCTACCACACATGCTTGCTGCTCTTTCCATCTTCTGCCATGGATCCTCTCTTCCAAGAGCTTTTAGAAAATCTTCAGGTATAGGATCTTTAGGTATTTCTACATCTTGACGTCCTAATGCTTTTCTAATTAAGCCACTAGTACCATATCTACATAGAGTCTTATTTATTTTTGCATATTCAAAAACTCTATTATCTATCTCAACCTTTACATACTTATCCCCACTAATAGCATTTGTAGGGCAGACGGATATACATATACCGCATTTCTCTCTTTTACATAGTCTATCTCCAGAATACATAGGACTTGGCTCTAATTCAGCTTCTGTTAGGATTGAAACTAATCTAACCCTAGAGCCTGCGTCAGGTGTTATTAAAAGCCCATTCCATCCAAATTCTCCAAGACCTGCAGCAACAGCGGCATGTCTATGAGAGAAAACACCTCTAAGCTCATAAGGATCTGAAGGCCTAGAGGCAGGAATAGGAATTGATATGTAACCTCTCTTCTCTAATAGTCTAGAAATTCGTAAAGCTGCAAGATCAAGTTTATCATTTAGAACTATATAGCCGAAGTTCATGTATATATAGATACAATTTCTAAGTCCACTATAGGCTTTTTGATTTGCAATCTTAACGCCATCACTTATTTTAATCCCTAAGGAGATAACAGATTTACAGCTTTCTAATATATCATTAGGCCTATAACCATTAGGAGCATTTTTAAAACGAACAATAGGAGCTACACCTACATAATCTATATCCTCTAATAAAGCTAGCTTTTTCACTTCATCGATTAAACTCATATCCTTACTTAAGCATTACCCTATAAAAAGCTTACTGGCTGATGCCTTGCAGTTCAATTCTGAAATTTGTAAATTCAAATTTACATAAAATACAGAAATTCTAATAGGGATTCCCATGATCATAGTATTTAATGGATAAAATACGAGAAACAAGCATTAAGCCATGGAGCTTAGCTAGTAGACATTATCTTGTCAAGGAAAGCTGATGAAACATACCGGATATATTTAATCTACTCATAAATCTATCTTACCTTAACCTTTAGGTATAAAGTAGGTTTAATGAGACTTAAAATACAATAACTTATTTATAGCTAATAATTAAGCTTCCTTAGTATTTCATTAAATATAATTAGAACCGGCCATTATGTCTGAAGGGATTTAAAAATAAGTTGATTTATGGTAGGATACGTTTTGAAAAGTAGTGCATTGAATATAGTGGTGCAGCTGGACTGTGACCTGTAGCTCTATCCTTAGCTATTAAGTAAACTATGGGGGCTTTTGAATACATCATGAATATCGTATCGTGACCTACGCATAGTCCCACAATAACATTCAGCTCCGTACCAACATGGTTTAACATCATTGCTTGAAGTACTGGATTACATATTGATTCATGAGAGCCTGGTTTTAACTTATCTCTCTCCCCTAATCCAATCCATGTCTTATCGATAGAGCCGCATTTACATCCTATAGAGTAGACATCAAACCCCCATGATTCAAATAATTTATCTAGCTTACCAGCCTCCTCGCTTAAACCTATACAGAATGCAATTCCAATCTTTTTAATGTTAAGTCTTTTACAAAGCTCAGCAACTTCCCTAACTCTAGGCCAGAAGCCATATCCTTCCTTCTCAATAAGAGTGGAGAGGCGATGAATATTTTTAATAAGTTCATTTTCATACTCCCTCATAGATTCCTTAACGATATCAGGATATACAGTCATAGGGCAGAAAATAGGCTTTTTAGCTTCTGGATCGCGATAGCAAGGCTTCAATGAACACTTAGTACATTGAGGAGATTTTTCACTCATAACAATCAAGCTTTAACAATAGAGATATATTTAAAGCTTAGTGTTAAATCTAGGATTATGAATGGCTTAGATAAAGTGGAGAAGTTTATTAAGGATTATAATGTTGAAGGAGAATTTTTAAGGCTGGATAGATATACGAAATCCTCAAATGATGCATCTAAAGCAGTAGGAATACCTAAGAACCACATAGTAAAGACAATTATAGTGATTGGAAGCGATAATAAACCCTACGCTATACTATTACCAGGTGATAAAAAAATAAACTATGATAAGCTAAAGAAGATTCTTAAAGTTAGAGATGTAAAACTTGCTAGTTTTGAAGTTGTAAAGAATACTACTGGACTAGAACCCGGGGAGGTTTCCCCATTTACTGAGGAAATTAAGGGGTTAACATGTATCCTAGATTCATCCGTAACTGGAAAAGACATTATAGTTGTTGGTGGTGGATCCCACTATACCCTAATCAGAACTAAGACTAGCGAAATAATACGTACTCTTAAACCCATAATTGCTGAAATATCAAAATGAACTACATTACCAACTCAGAATATGTTGAAAAACGGCATTATGATATCTATAAAATGAATATATTTGGAATATAGGAAGCTAAACTTGGAGGCTATAGAGCTAGGATAAGGAATGACTTCTTCAAAGAATCCTCTACAGGGCTGTAGACGGGAACTCTTTAGAGTCCTAACTGTAAAGTTCAGAGACCAGTTCAAGACAAGGAGAAGAAAGACCGAAGAGACAAAAGCCTTCTAAGGCTTATGACCTACTCTCTGAAGATCCTGCCAAGCAGCTATACAGATGAATACTTTAATACGCCCCGTCTTAACGAAAAACTTATAAATATTCCTATATGGTAAAATAGGATGGGGCTGGTACGAGCATATGTAAGGATTTATGGGCTTGTTCAAGGAGTATTCTTTAGAGCATATACTAGAAGAATGGCTAAGTCGCTGGGTTTAAATGGTTATGTAAGGAATATGGATGATGGAAGTGTGGAAGCTGTTTTTGAAGGGGAGAAGGAGAGGGTAATGGAAGCTGTTAAATGGTGTCATCATGGACCGCCTCACGCAATAGTTGTAAAAGTAGATGTGAAATGGGAGGAGTATAAAGGGGAATATAATGATTTCCACATCCTATACTAATCAATATGCCTTAATACTCTGAATATGTTATGAAGTTTGACCTTAAAAGTATTCCACCTTTAGATATTAGCTTTTCAATAAGGCTTCTACTTGTCTTTGTAATATCTAGATTTACAGCTTCTCTAATAGGAATAACAGCAATTTCAAGAACATCACTGGAGGCCTTAGCATTTTCAATAGGGGTTTTAGGTTTAACTAATACATCAATAAGGACGTAGTGATATTTAATCCTCTTCTTATCATCATATACTACAAGCTCATCAATATTTACAATACCAATAGGATCCCCATTAATACCTGTTTCTTCGTAGAGCTCTCTAATAGCAGCTTCATAGAGGGATTCTCCAAGCTCTAAATGACCGCCTGGAATACTCCACTTTCCAGCTCCTGGAGGATATTTCCTCTTTACTAGGAGGATTCTATTACTTTCATCTATAACAACAACTCCAACGCCAACTTCAGGATTTGTAGGATATTTCATAGTGATCTAATAATTATGGATTATTTATGGTATTGCTATAGCTATTCCATCACTTCTTGGATCAGCTGTTGCTTGAAGAAGGCCATTCACCCTCCTATATAGGGCTTGAACTATTCCAGTAGCTGAGCTATAGTATGGTAGAGGTATGGCTTTTATACTTATATTTGGATGTTTTATTCTACCTTCATAGATTATCTCCTTATTTAACCCCCAATTCGTTAAAACTATTCTAGGAGCATCTATGGCTTCAGCTATATTCATTTTGAAATCGATAATGTTTGAGAGAACTTGAGCATGGATTTGAGGTCTTAAGTTACCTCCAGCACATCCAATAATGCCGAAACCGTTTTGATCTTGAAATCCTAGAATGGATAATGTATGAAGAGGCCTTTTACATGGTTCAAATCTATTCGGACTATTCTCATCTAAACTGAAACCTAAACCCCTGCCTTGAAATGTTACTCCTTCAACTGTTATCAATGAGCCGAAGGAATAGAAGAGACTCTGTATAAACCCTACAATATTACCCCATTTATCAGCAACGGTGAAAAACGTTGTATCTTCACTATTAGCTTTAAAACTAACATTAGGTATGATACTTCTCCTATTTGAAGCATATCTCTTTGATAGTAGTTGATCTATTGGAGCTCTATAGTATACTGGATCAGCTACATATTTATCTCTATCCTCATATGCAAGTATTGATGCATTAACTAAAATATTTACATGTTCACTATTATAGTAACTAATAGATTTAAAGTCGTACCCTTCAAGAATGTTGAGAAGTATTAAAGTTGTAATACCTTGAGAATTTGGAGGTATTTCATAGACTCTACAATCCCTATAATTAATCCCTATAGGATTAACCCATTCAGATCTATGTGAAGCAAAGTCTTCATAATCTACTGGACATCCATAGCCTTTTAAGCCATCTACAAGCCTCTTAGCTACCGAACCATTATAGAATGAGGATAAGCCATCCCTAATAAGCATATCTAAAATATCTGCAAGCATGGGTTGGATAAGTATATCCCCAATATTTAGAGGCTTATCACCCCTTAAAAATACTTGAACCCAACCCTTCGAATACCATTCCTCACTATATGCAAGCCTTATAGCTCCAGCTAAACCACGACTAACTGGAAAACCGTTTCTAGCTAGATTGATTGCAGGCTGTAATAGTTTTCTTAGAGGCATTGTACAGTATTCCTGATAAATCTGAGCCCATGAATCTACAAGACCTGGTACAGTAACTATCCATGGCCCACGTTTAGGAAGCTGAGAGCCAAACATTTTCTTAACATCATTAAAGCTAACGTTCCTAAATGATCGACCAGATCCGTTTAAAACTTTAACTTTACCATTACTATCCACAGCCATAATGAAGGAGTCCCCACCTAAACCACAAGCATACGGCATAGTAACTGATAATACAGCACTTACAGCTATAGAAGCATCGAAGGCATTACCACCCTCTTCCAATATCCTAAGACCAGCAAGAACAGCATTAGGCTCCTCAGCAGCCACAATACCTCTAAACCCGAGAGCTAACATACCTGGCATACTCTAACCATACATAGTATATTATAAACTTATAGTAGGCTTAAGCAATAAATAAACTTTACATTTTCTTTATTAATGAAGTTAGTATGAAATGTTAATGTATAATTGTTATCCTCTTAAACTATGTTAAGCCAATTAAGGATGATGTAGTTAATATTTATATTTCTGTGTTTTTGATTATTTTGTGATTAAACATTTAAAGCTTGTTGCTCCAAGCTGGGATGAATTGTTTGTAGATACTATTAGGCTAGCGGAAATGATTGAGTCTAGTGGTTTTAAACCTGATGTAATTGTAGCTATTGCTAGAGGAGGATGGATTATTGGTAGATTACTTTCAGATTTTATGGCTCAACCAAATATAACAGATATTAGAGTTGAGTTTTACAAGGATATATACGCAACTGAGCCTAAGCCACGTATTACGCAGTCTATTGGAACTGATATTAAGGGGTTGAAGGTACTTGTTGCTGATGACGTTGCTGATACAGGCGAATCCTTAATTATAACTGTTGAATATCTTAAATCTCTTGGAGCTGAAGATGTTAAGGTAGCAACAATCTATGTTAAGCCATGGTCTAAAATTAGGCCGGACTACTATGTTAAGAAGACGGATGCATGGATAATATTTCCACATGAAGTTAGGGAAACAATTGATAAGCTATATTTAAAATGGGCTTCTGAAGGAAAAACCATTGATTGGATGCTTAAAACCCTAGTAGATTCAGGTATGAAGAGGGAATATGCAGAATACTTTCTAAAAAAGGCATCTAGAAGCGATGAAAACTATACCGTAGCTTAATTCTGAAGTTTGCAAATTCTTTTACATGATAAGAAACCTTAATAGGTAGTTTATAATCATAGTATATAGATGAAAATACAGAAGTAATACTAGGTCATAATGTATACGGTGATGAAATTTGCACGTTACTGAGTAATGATGATCCTCCATCAAACTGATAATAAACCGTTATGGAATCCATAGATTTCCATCATCCCCTATTTCTATATTTAAGAGCTTATTGAAAATCTTTAGAAGCAATGACCTCGTATTAATACTCTTATCAACCTATTTAGCCATATATCAGGCATTTCTTAAACATTATTACAGGTATATATACAAATCCATCTACTTGAGATTGTTTCAAATTTTAAGTTTATCATACTTTATATTTCATGTATATTACTATGTATGTAAAGCATTACCACTTCTCAGTTCTCATTGAAATTAAAGTTTTATGCTAAACATTAATTAAATGGAAATTAGAGTTTAAATGTACTGAAATATTATTCAGAAAATGTATTTGTTAAATCCAAACAATATTAAGCTTTAAATAGGATTCAATAAGAAAATCTAGAACTTTATTTCCGGAATGAATTCTTACTAGGTTAAATATTGGTTTAATATGATTTAAAGCAAGTTGCTTATATGTGAATGAAATGTTTAAAGCCTGAATGAAAACTCCATCGAAGTAAGATTTCAGCGGGAAAAGTAAAACTATGATCTAGGTCTCTACTAAACAGGGATAGCAAGCCAGTAGCATAGTTTTACGGATAGCTATAGAGTGGTAGGTGACAAACGCTACTACACATATACCCTAATATTAAAGCAGCTAATTTTAAAAATTCAGATATTAGCTGTGAAGAAAGTTAAATACAAAACTTACTAAATAACTAACATAATAAAACTACTGAATCATGTAGTAATTTAACCTTAAAGTAGATATAAGTGTTAAAGTTAGCAAAATAAAGATGTTCATAAAAAGTATGTAGAGCTATTTGGAGAATTTCTTTCCAATTTTCTCTATATGATCTATTTCCCCTCTTATTTTTGTTATTGCTTCACTAATTTCTTTAGCTTTTTTCCCCTTTTCTTCTAGATACTTTTTAAGTTGATTAAGCTTATTTGAGGATTCATTAAGTTTATCTATTACTTCTTTTAAGTGACTTATTGCCTCCTCTCTTCCCTTCTTTGCTACTTCATTCTCTATGTTTCTTGTTATTTCCTCCATTCTTCTTATATGCTTACCTATTTCCTTAGCTATTCTAGCTTCCTCTATTTCTTTCCTTATTAGCTTGTTTAATTCACCTATTATTCCAGCTATTATTCTCTTAGACTCTCCAAGTAACTTAGCAGTTTCATTAATTCTACCCTCTTCAAGTAGGCTTAAAGCCTCTCTTAGGATTTCATTAGCATCATCAATAGCTTTAGTAATGTCTTCATCAACAGTTATACCTTTTTCTTTTAAGAGTTCCACGGTGTCGTTTAGTTTATTTATGAATTTTTGATGAGTTTGTATTGCTACTTTAAGACCTATTGCAGTTCTTTCCTGAACCATTTCCCTTACTTCCTCACGTACCTGCCTACAAACATAGTTTGCAACTATTCTTAGACAGCCCATAGCCTCCTGTATACATTTCCTAGTTTCATTATATTTTCCCTCATTAATGAAGTTTCTAGCAGATTCTAGTAGTTCACCAGCTTTAGTTAAGTTTCCCTTAATATCTTCTGGAAGCTTAATTCCTCTACCTTCAATGAATTCCTCAATTCTCGTTTTTGAAGATTCCAACTGGCCTATACATTTTTCCAGATTCGTTTTTTGCCTACTATCTGCAGCATGTAGAGTTATTGAGGTAAGTATTGAGGTTACTAGTACTAATACCATTGTTATTGAAGCTATTTTTAATATATTTTTAGTACTCATTAAACCACCACTATAAATAGTGCAAGCAAATATTTAGATGTTAAGTACTTGGAACTGTTCCAAGAAGCAACGTATTAAAATCGTAGTTATCCCATTTTTGCATATCATTAATATTTTACGAGTACTATGAAGATAATTTAAAATGATTACGTACTAGATCTTTATGATTCCTTACTAGTAATAAGCTTAATTTACATAGTTAGAGATTTTCAAGTTTATTTATGCTTATATGTTGATGTTAGTTTATTAATAAGTTACTTAAGCTTCTACTAGTTCTTAATGAATCCCATAGTTTCCTAAATTATCTTGCTTCAGGCCTATGGTGAAATGTAATTTCCTATTGGTGTACATGCCTCTGAATCTCTCATATATTTAAATATTGTTACTTCTACGTGTTATGTATACAGCTGATTTTAAGGGTAATTAGTTATGATTGTTATGTTCTACTTAGTACTTTCCCAGGTTTTGCGCCTGTATGTTTACCTTTATCGATAACAGGTATTCCGTTTACAAGTAAGTATTCTATTCCTTCAGCATATATTGTTGGGTTTTGATATGTTGCTTTATCAATTAGCTTTAAAACATCGAATACAACTATATCAGCCCACATACCTTCACGTAATATACCTCTATCCTTTAACTTAAGTTTTCTAGCTGGTAGTGAAGTCATCCTCCTAATAGCCTCCCCTAAAGATAATAGTATATCTTCCCTTACATATTTCGCTATAACTCTTGGAAAGGTTCCGTAGGCTCTAGGATGCTGAATACCTCCTAAAGGCCCTTCACCTACTTTAATTCCATTATGATCTGAACCTATCATAACCCATCGTCTACTTAGAAAATTTTTAAGATCATCCTCGCATCCATAAAATAGAATTATAGATACGCTTCCATTCTCATCCCTTAAAAGCTTGAAAACAGTTTCTAATGGGTTTAATCCCCAGAGCTCAGCTATCTGGGATATCGTCTTTCCCTCGATAAACTTATTCTTTTCTGTGGTAGCTATAACTATATTGTCCCAGCCGATTTCTGAAGCTATACTTCTCCATCCATTTACGCCATCCTCCATATCTTTTCTAATTCTATCCTTAATTGTGGGATTACTGATTCTTTCAAGAAGCTTCCTAATACCTCCTTCATGAACCCATGGGGGTAAAATAGCATATAGACCTGTTTGCCCAGCAATATATGGATACTGATCAGCAGTTATATTAACTCCACTTTTCCTCGCTTCCTCTATAGCTTTTATAATCTCACTACTTCTACCCCAATTTTTCCTACCCATAACTTTAATATGGGATATTTCGATAGATACGTTGGCTTCCCTACCTATTCTTATAGCCTCCATAATAGCATTCATAATGTTGGATCCTTCATCCCTAATATGGCTAGCATATAGTCCATCATACTCTCCAATAATTCTTGCTAACTCTACCAGTTCATCTGTTTCCGTAAATAATCCTGGAGGATACGTTAATCCTACACTCATACCGAAGGCTCCTTCCTCCATAGCTTGCTTAACCAGCATCTTCATAGAGTCAAGTTCACCTCTACTTGGCTTATATGTTTCAAAACCCATTACAGCTATTCTAATAACTCCATGACCTACTAGGGGAACCATATTTACTGAAATACCTTGATTTGCAACTTTCTCATAATATTCTTTAAGAGTCAGCCATGTCCACGGTAAGTATTCAGATATCTTACCGAAAAACGAGTCTAAGTATTGTTTAAGTAGTGAAAGATTATTTCTATTAACTGGTGCAGGAGATAAACCGCAGTTTCCTACGACTTCCGTCGCTACACCTTGATATACTTTACTATTAGCCTCCGGGTAAATTAATGCTGTTATATCTGAATGGGAATGCATATCAATAAAGCCTGGAGCTACTATAAGTCCTCTAGCATCAATTACAAGATCTGCTTTAGAAGTAGAAATTCTCCCTATCTTCACTATTCTACCTTCATATATTCCAACATCAGCTCTACGCCACTGAGTACTAAGCCCATCCACTATAAATCCATCCTTAATTAGAATACTATACTCTACAGTCATTAAGTCTAGAGTATGTTGAGATAAAAATACTTTACGTTTAAGTTTACGGATGTAGTAACTTGGTATATTATGGCTTTCTTATTAAATTGCTAGATTTAAGTTTACCTGTAAACTTAGATTTAAAAGTATTGTAATTGATGGCTTAAGGTTTCATAGGCAAGGTTTACAGCTTAAACTATTTAAATACTGTTTTAAGGAATTCCTTGTACTTATCTATTGACTTGGTTTGAAGTGGATTTATATTTTTTGCTTTAGCAATCATTACCGATAATAGTCCAGCTATGTGTGAGCCGTAGATAAGCTTTGTAAGCGGTGAGGATCCTTTAAGTTCAAGGCTTAATACTTTAAACTCTAAGTCTCTCAGGTAGTTTAGGATAAAGCTTCTAAGCATATACGTGTATATAGACTCATCTTTAGGATCAAGTATTAGTACTTTAAAGTTTCCCCTAGATCCTTCATATCCTACTATGTCATTATGAAAGTATTCAGGTATTATTTCATACTTAGCTATCATTTTAGAGTTTTCATTAAGCTCATTTTTAAATCTTACAGCTAGGGGCTCATATCTTACATCAGCTATTATTATAGGTATTGAATCTATAAGTATATTAGATATTTTCCTAGCGTCTTCTATGTTTCCATTAACATCTTTAAGTACGTCGATGCTTTCATTAATCTCCCATTCCTCAACAATATTTACATCTAACATTAAAAGAATTCTTAGTAGTGAGTATAGTAGTAGGGGAAATGCTGATCTAGGAGTATAGCCGCTATCAACTTTAATATAGGTGAAACAATTATCTAAAGCTATCTTCTCCAGTAATCCACCTGAAGATATGGCTATGATTTTAGCATTATACTTAATTCCATGTTTAACAGACTCTATGGTTTCAATAGTATTGCCTGAATATGAAATGGCTATAAGTAATGTTCCACTATTAATCCATTTAGGAATATTAAAATCCTTAATGACGTGTACTGGAATATTAAGTCTTCCAGATCCTAAAGCCTTAATAAAATCTCCAGCAATACCTGAGCCCCCCATACCTAAAACAGCAATATTATTGAATGAATACGTTTTAAAGTTTTCTACGGGATATTTTAATGCTTTAGAAGCCATATCAAACCAGGAAATATAATAGTCCAGCATTACAACACCTATTTAATCAGGTATCTTTATGGAGCATGGTACACCGGATGAGCATTTACCACATGCATCACATACTCCACCAATAATATCCCTATACTTCCTATCATTGTCTTCAAGCCAGTCTCTACATTTAAATTTACCAGTATCCCAACTATCCAGAGCATTTACTGGACATTTCAAAACACATTCCCTACACTTCCCACCTCTCTTAGTAATACAATACTCAATTTCAGGCTTAGAATCTGGATTTAGCTTTAAACTAGTTAGAACAGTTCCAAGTCTAACAGCAACTCCCTTAGAAGTTATGAGGAGGTTATGTATTCCAAAGGTTCCTAACCCAGCAATATAGCCTGCATGTCTATGACTCCAATGTGATTTAAGATTATCCCTATCATAGTCATGGGTTGCCTTAAGCCCAATGGATTCAAAACCTTCAATACGTAGAATATTAGCAGTTTTCTGAACTAAATAATCAATCAGCTTGTTTGTTAGAAAGTATTCCCTAAGCCACTGAGGGGAGGGGTCTTTACCGGTAGAATTGCTTTCTACAGCTTCAAGACTTAACGGTACTGCAAATACGATAATGCTTTCAACATTTTTAAGAAGCTCTTTAGGATGATGAATCCATGGATGAATATTCTTAACCCTAAGCCATAATGGATCATTAGCTGATGCTACTCCCAAAACAGATGGTAGTCTATAGTTAACCCCCATATTAAAACTGAAAGCCCTTATTTCGTTATCAATTAAAATTTTAATATCTTCAGTATGCATGAAAACCATAGTATGAGGGTATATTTAAATATTAATGAAGCTTACTTTAAATCCATAGCTACCATGCTCTATTTCAGTATCCCTACAAGAACTCTATTACCTTACCAAGAATTCTATAGGCAGCTATATTTAAGTATCAGCTTAGTCTATGTTTGTTGGAGCTGTAATAGAGGTTAGATTACTATAACTATAGTTAATCAAACCAATACTCAGCTTCTACAATTTCTCTAACTCTGGATTACCCAAGAAATCTCCACAATCCCTTCCTTGGCCTTATTATTTCTATTCTCATACTCTTCAATTAAAGCATCACTTAGTAAAACTTCGTATTCTCCAGCTACACTAATAGCTTCAGCTCCCATCCATGGGCTTACTCTATCTGAAGCTACTATACGAACATTGACATAGCCTAATACTTTAACACCTACAGCACGATACTTCTCAATTCGAAGAGCTTCTAGCGGAAATCCAAGCCTCTTAGCTATGGTGATGGGAGCATGGATTTCTGAATGATCACTTTCATAACCACTATTTACAAGAGCTGAAGTCTTAACAATATTATTATCCCTTCTAACCTCAACAGGTAACCTAACACCTAGAGCTTCTCACCCTGTGAAGCTTTTCAAATCTCCTTTTTAATTTAGCATATTCAAGACGGGATGAAGTAAACTTTCCAAGTCTTTTCATAAGGGAATATATTCTAAGATCCAAGTATACTTTACGATTTACTATGACTCTATAAACTTATGAAGATATATGTAGTTGATGGCTTAAGTTTATAGACCACTATGAGCTACTTAAATAGGTTTTAAACCTCCTAATTTGAAATATACTCTACTTTTCTAAGCTTTCATGATTTATTCTAAAACTTCAATATGTAAGGATTAAACTACCCTTATAAATTCGTATTTTCAAGAGGCTTAAGAACCTTGCAAGTAATATATTATGGAGATGAAGAAGTCGAAAGTGGAGATAAGGGGATTATTCTATAGTTTTATATCATCATATATAGTGAATATGCTTTCAGGAGTATGTCCTGAAAAATCGTTTCTATATGCATTGGAGAATATTGAAGATGAAGTTGATATCGATAAGAATATTAAGATTAAGCTATTAACCGGTACCCCTATTTTTAAAGTAATAGATGATTTAGAAAGAATATTTAATCCTTTTGAGGTTACTATGACTAAGTTTATTACAAGGGTAAGTATTGAAAGTCCACATAGCCTTAATAGTATTGGTAAAATCGTAACGAAAATAGTTTCAGTAATGTATGACTGTATTAGATATGAGGAAACCAAACTTAAAATAATGAAGTATAGAGTTAAAGCAATAATTACGATTATTAGCTTTGTTTCAGGAATGATTGTTAATGTTCTCCCACATATTATAGCTCTCCTTATTCATGGGGCTGTAATAGACCCTGTAGTAAATACACTTCTCACAATATCTCTAGTAGCTAACCTTACAGTTTCCTCATTTATAATTTCAATAATAGTTATGAATGAAAAACCGGAAGTGGATTCAATAATATCGATTTCTAGCTTCATTCTTGCATACATAATAGCTAAATCAATATTTAGACTTGCATGAAACATAACGAAATAATTCTTACTAGCTATTAAGCTAGAACTATTAGGTAGAGATGATGAAGAATTGGCTTTAATCATAGGGTTTAATCATATGTTTTCATTCTTAAATCTTGAGAGAATATTTAGTATTTGCCTATCAAGTGGTGGATGTTTTCTTCTCCTATTCTTCATAGGTTTTATATAGGAACCAACAGTATTGAATGATTTTAACGCTAATTCGTCACCTTCACCCTCAATATATCTATCCCAGTCATTAAAATGTTTAAAGTCATGTGGCCTAGCCATTTCCAGCGTAAAATCAAGTATTCTATATGGATCAATACATACACAAACCATATCTAAGCTTCTATGAAGGCTTAAGGGAGCTGTAAAAAGCCTCTGTACATCAATTTTATTCTCAACCTTTAAGCTCCCAGCATTATAGCTTAAAGCAACATCAACAATTCTACTATGAAGCCTTAAAATAACATATTCAACAATAGCATATGCTAAATCTAATGGATGAATTCTTCTATATATATCTTTTGAGAACGCTAATGGATGTATATGTACATGACATCCTCTACCACTCCACTTAACAATAATAGATCTTTTTAAACCCTCCCTATCTAGAAATCTAGATATTTCATCTACAATAGCTAGTGTTGTTTTCCAATTCTCCAATGTATTATCTACATCCCATGTAGGCATGCAAGCATTAATATTTGAAAGATCAGTAACATCCTCAAAAACCTCAATTCTAGAATACAAACTTATAGTTGCATATATTGTTCTCGGCTTAAGCTTTTCAAGAACTTTGAAGATACTTAAAATATCATTAACCCCATCAATCTTTAGGGGTTTACCCCTAAGGTAACGTATAAGTATTTGATATCCACTACTATTCTTTTCCTCAACATGTACTCCAACCCATCTACCCTTACAAAACCTCACAATATTACTGGAAACAATATTGCTTAAATAATGTCTAAATACGTCAACCATATAAGTAGTAAGCAGTAGAGTAGAAATAGGTTAGTAAATGCTTTCTAGAATACTTTAGCTTAACTACGCTTACATGGAAACCTATAGATCCCACTTTAATACTAAGTATAAACATATATTTTCAGGCAGGGTTAAATCGGAATTTAAGGATGCTAACTGCTTATCAGTACTTACCATATAAGTTAAACATTGCAATACGGTATAATGTTCTTCTATAATATGAATTTACGTTTAAGCTAAATAGTATTAGTTAGCTTAGATTATCTTCATTTTTATATCCTCCATAAATGAATTTAGGATTTCAATTATACTTCATGGTGAATTGCTAAGTCTTATGGAATTTCAAGTATTTGTTTGAGAACCATTAATCTTAGGTAGAAGGAGGTTTGTGAAAACTTTATTAAATATGTTGAATGCTCTATCATCATAGAGACATAAAATAACCTTAGCTAGGGATGTGGGTTTATTGGAGGATTCCATTAAGACATTAGCCATAATTTCAGCACATTTTTCAAGAGGATATCCATATACACCTGTAGATATTGCAGGTAAAGCTATAGTGTTAAGCTTTAACTCTTCAGCTTTATTGAGAGCTGATCTTACAGCTGATGAGAGCTTTCTATCACTATCCTTTTCACCGTAGATTGGACCTACAGCATGAATAATGTACTTAGCCTTCAATCTTCCAGCGCTAGTAACAGCAACACTTCCAACAGATACTGGACCGTGAATCCTTACATACTCATCACTTTCCATCTGTATAATGTATCCACCCTTCCTAACAATAGCTCCAGCAACACCTCCACCATGTTTAAGATGAGGATTTGCAGCATTAACAATAGCGTCAGCTTCAATATTTGTAATATCACCTTTCACAATCACAACCTCTAACCTATTAAGAGTAAATTTAGAATGCATAGTTACATATTACATCTAAAAACTTAAGAATTTAACTCTAAGCTAACATGACTTACATGTTTTACTAGCAGGAGGAAAAGACTTCACAACTAGAGATTATTGGCTGGAATTGTGGGGCTTTATACTAGTAGGCATTGTTGATTATGGTTTATTTCTGTTTAAGATGTTGATGTAGGGTATCGTCTACTATTATGTATTCTCCTCTACTTTCCTTCCGGGTGTAGCTGTATTGTAGAAATCTTTTAATGTAGATTGGGGAATTTTGATTCAGAAGTAGTCTTCCCTATAGTAATTAAGCAATTTTTAAGGAGGAATTTCTTACCTCATGCTTAACTACCTTAAGTTCTAGCTATATCTAGGGAAATGATTTAATTTTAATAAGTATAAAACTCATGTAAAACGGTTTCTCTAGAACTTAAAATATTTGATATCATACTTAACAGTTAATCCTATTACTACATAAATAATGTTTCTCTAATGTTGAAATATACTTATTCGCTAAATTCTTAGGTCTCTAATAAACTTTAAGTTATTAATGAATATTGGCGAATAAGGATGTATAACATTAAATAGCTTCACCTAAACTCTCAGAAGCTCTACAGGCTAATAGTCTATACCATTCTGGAGTACATATGTTATTAACTCTTCTACTTGCTGTATATGGTTTAATGTCAAGTATAGGTGTTTCGTTGAAGAGATCTAAGCCATCAACATGTAAACATAGATCTTCACGTCTAATAAGCTTAACTATTGTTAGAGCTATAGGGTTAGGTCTATGTGGGGAGTCAGTACAGAATACACCTACTTCAGGTAGGTCGCTAATTTTAATATTAAATCTTAAGAATCTTTTAGGTCTAACCTTAAGAATTCTACGTTGATCATCAGTAACCTTATGAAGATATGCTATAAGTATTAAATGTGAAAATCCATCAATACCGTGAAGTCCATCAGCATACTCTCTAAAAACCTCAATAACCCCCTTAACACCACTCCATGAATTTCTAATAGTTTCATCATCAACATCTACATGTACAACGCCTATAGGTTTAATCTGTATGTTCAATTCAACCATCCATTAAACTCTTAACTTAGCTCCAACTCCACCTACATGGTAAACATTAGGGATTTCCTCTTGAAATCTAGCTTCAGCAACAATTCCAGTACAGTGTAGGGGCATTACAGCCTTAACATTTTGAGTAAATATAAAGCTAATAACATCATTAATTCTATCTCTTGAAGAGTATAGTAGATGTAGTCCACCAACAATACCATAAATACCCTCAGCTTTAGTTATTTCCTTAGAGTAGTTTACTATGTTTTCAAGTCCAGCGTGACAGCATCCTATAACGATGATAAGTCCCTTACCATCAACATTTATTATGAGGGCTAATTCATCAACAACATCATCACCTACAATTTTCCCATCAGCAATCCCATAAAGTCTACTAGTACTAGTAGGACCCCATAACCTAGGTATTTCACCTGTTAATACAATACCTGGAGTAATACTTACTGATGATCTTACTGGAATTAGATTACAGCCTAAAGTCATAACCTGCTCTCTAGTTTCAGGAAAACCTATACTTCTAAGTCTAGGAAGGATAGCTAGAGCAGGCTCAAAAAGGTCTGGATGAGCTAGTACCGGTATGTTTCCACCTCTTAACTCTAGAAGCTTTTTAAGACCTCCAGTATGATCATAATGTCTATGGCTTAAAACTACATAGTCAACATCTCTAATATCAATACCTAGCACATCAGCATTTTCACTAAGCACTCTACCTGTCGATCCAGTATCGAAGAGTATGTATGTTTCCTCCTCACCTAAAGCATAGATGAGAATTGATAAACCATACTCAGCAGTTAAATACTTATTTCTAGGTAGAGGAATACTATTATCAACAATTATATCTAGTTCCACAGTTTTAACAGAATCTGTACTATCCATAACATCCTAATTGAAACCTAACTAATAAGTCTTCATACTGTAGCTACATATTAAGTGTGAAGATATTAAGAATAGTAGTAGCTCTAAAGCTAAGTCTGATTAATGATAGATGATTAATTCCTAATTACTGCTATAAGTATAGGCTATCATAAATTTTAGGTTTTAAACCATACTTCATTCTAAACATCGCTATAAGTCTATCAGCTGTTAATTCAGCCAATAATACAATATCACTTGGAGATAAATTATAGCTAGTAATACCGGTATTGTAAGTTATTGAGGATCCTGGAGGGATATCGTCTTCACCCTGCCAGTAAGCTATTTGAATACCTATCCCTCTAGCTACTGGGAAACAGCATGCCCATGTAGCGTTTGGATGCTTAACCATAAAACCATTTAGGCTATTAACAATAGAATTAACCTGCTCTACACTAACATCTATAAGTTCACTAGCTATGAATTTCACTATTCGTCCCTCATATCTCTTAATAGATAAACCTCCAGGAAGCCTTAATGCATCAACATAATCATCTGAAGAAATAGCTACAGGTAAACTGGAAATTATACTATGTAGAATGCGTAAAATCAACTCGGAATCTTTTACCCTACCATTAAGAACATCGTTAACAGTAATGCTTATAGGGGATATGTTAATTAGCATTCCTAAAGTATTAATTTCTACTAGACCATTTCTAACACTCCAACCAATATCACTAACATAATGTAGCAATGTATTAAAACCCTTCTGATGAATTATATTTAACAATTTCAACTCCATACTAAACCTTATACATCTAAACATTTATCTCTTACGTATATTACTAACTAAAATCAGTAATGATTTAACCGAATCCGTAATTATCATTCAGCAAGACAACATTTTTAATATCAATAAAATAATATATTAGTTAAAGAAGTGAATTCAGTGTACTGGATAAACTACTGATTTAACGAACCTACTTAAATTTACTTTAAAATAACTTAAGCTAAACATTATTTGCTATTAGATTTAGCATTAAGTTTAAATAATACCTTTAATAGAAGGCTTTGTGAAACTCTCAAGACGTGTCCTAGCAATTAAGCCTTCACCTATACGTAAACTTATAGATATAGTTGAAACAATGGAAGGTGTTTTAAAGCTTCATGTTGGGGAACCTGATTTTGATACACCTAAAAATATTAAGGAAGCTGTAAAGAAGGCTTTTGATGAAGGCTATACTCACTATACATTTACTGCTGGAATACCTAAGCTAAGAGAAGCAATAGCGGAGAAGCTTAAACGGGAAAATGGAGTAAATGCAGATCCAGAAAATGAAATAACAGTTACTGCTGGAGGATATGGAGCATTGTTTAGCGTTATGTATGCAGTTATTGATGATGGAGATGAAGTACTTATTCCTGAGCCTGCATGGCCTGCATATAAGGGATTTATTAAGCTTGCAGGAGGAAAACCTATATCAATACCTTTAAGCCCACCAGAATATAATTTAGACATTAAGCTAATAGAAGAGAAAATAAGTGAAAAAACAAAAATGATAATAATTAACACTCCAAACAATCCTACTGGAGCTGTCTATAGTGAAGAGAAGCTTAAACAGCTAGCTTATCTAGCTATTAAGAATGGCATTTACATATTAGCTGATGAAGTATATGAAAGAATAGTATTTGATGATACTAAACACTTCAGTATAGCATCAATACCTGAAGCAAGAAATTATACGATATCTATATATTCATTCTCAAAAACATATGCCATGACAGGATGGAGAATAGGATACGTAGTAGCTCCAGAGGAAGTAACATCATCCATACGTACAATACATTCATACATGATTTCCTGTATAAGTCCAGCAATACAGCTGGCAGCTCTAGAAGCTTTAACAGAATCTCAGGATTACGTGGAGTACATGGTTAACGAGTATAGAGAGAGAAGAAATATAGCCTTCAACCTCTTAAATGAAATACCCGGTGTAGAATGTGTAAAGCCTAAAGGTACCTTCTACCTATTCCCCGACTTCAGTAAAATAGAGAGAAACTCAGTAAGTCTTGCTGAAAAACTACTTAACGAAGTAAAAGTCTCAACAGTTCCAGGAGTTGCTTTTGGAGAAGCAGGAGAGGGACATCTAAGAGTATCTGTTGCAGCTTCAAAAGAAACAATAATAGAAGCTATAAAGAAAATAAAGGAGTATATTAGTAATTCATTATAAAATAAATACCTAAGAAACTAATCTATTCTACAACTGGAATAATTTCAAAACATCTTCTAAGAGGTACAATCTATTTCTAGCAAGATTTAAACATGTAGAAGTTAACTTACAACTATACTAAACTACTAATATCTAGCTTAAACGTTAACTATTATTAAGGTTTAAGATTCTAAGCTAGTAGGCCATAGTTAAGCGAGATGTTTAAATAGTTGTAAGTAAAGTATAATAATTGTGATACAACTATTTATAAATAGAGAGGATGAATTGAATTTTCTTGAAAGAAAATATCTAGAGGATTCTGCTCAACTAATTATTATTTATGGTAGAAGAAGAATTGGTAAGACAGAACTTATTAAAAAATTTATTCAAGGAAAAAACAGCGTATATTTCCTATGTACTCATGATAGTCTACAGGAAAATCTAAAGGGGCTAAAAACTAAATTCTATGAACTTACTGGTAGAGAATACTTTTTAAAACTTGAAGTAAACTCATTTTTCGACCTTTTCAAATATCTAATCGATGAAATTAGGGACAAAAAGGTAGTTATAGTACTTGATGAATTCCCATATCTAATTGAAATCAATAAAGGTATTGTTTCAGTATTTCAGAAGATATGGGATGAACTTTTAGTAAATAAAAAAATTTTCCTAGTAATCTGTGGATCAAGTATAGGCATAATGGAGACAGAAATTCTTAACTATAGATCTCCACTATATGGAAGAAGAACTGGAGAGTGGAATGTTGGACCTCTTAGATTTAAAGATATAGCCCTAATGTTTAAAACATTTCCAGTTGAGAACCTAGTTAAGCTATGGGCTATATATGGAGGAGTTCCCTTCTACTTAATTCAAATAGATCCAAAAAAGACCATTGAAGAGAATATAAAGTTGAAAATATTAAGTAAAGGGGAGGTTCTCTACAATGAACCGATAATTATACTTAGAGAGGAATTTAGAGAACCAAGAATATATATGCTCATTCTAAAATATCTATCAATCGGATACAATACTCAAGGAGCATTAACCTCAGCTATAGGAATAAATAAGGGAAACCTATCAAAGTATCTTGCAACCCTAGAGGAAACGAAATTAGTAAAATATGTTTTACCATTAGGACAAAGAAAGAGAGGAATATATATTATTAATGATCCCTTCTTCAATTTTTGGTTTAGATTCGTATATCCCAATCTATCTGATTTAGAGCTTGGACTTGTAGATGAAGTTTTCTCCAGAATCTCCACTCAAATAAACTCATATTATGGATTAATGTTTGAACAGTTAATATTCGATTTAGTATCAAGAGGAGACATAGAGCTCCCCCTCCAATTTAATGAAGTTAGAAAATGGTGGTATAAGGATAAGGAGATAGATCTAATAGCTTTAAATGAACATACAAGAGAAATCTTATTTGCTGAATGTAAATGGAGTGATCAAGTAGATGCTGAGAGAACCCTTAAGGGTTTAAGATGGAAAACACAATATATTAACTGGCACAATGAGGAAAGAAGAGAATACTATGCAATATTCGCAAAGTCCTTTAAGGAAAAAATAGAAGAACCAAGACTAATACTCTTCGACTTGAAGGATCTGGAAAAGACAATAAGTAGAAGATTAAATCGTAAGCATGATATTTCAACGTGTTATACATCTTAAGTTAAAGGAACCCTTAAGTCTTCAAGTCTAGTTGACAGTTAGTTACTGCTATCTCTCATAGCCTATCTTCAAGAAACAATACTGCCAACTAGATCATAAGCTAGTGTAGTAAGAAACTTAAACTACATGAGTAATGCTTACCTATATAATAGAATCTTATATGTAGGATCAAGCTAATAATTATCTTGCAATTAAGTTTGCATTAAAGAAAGCATTTGAAGTTTGAATAATAAATTAGTTTACAATATTAAGAATTCAATATGTAAGTTATTTAAGATAAATATATGGTGGATTATAGGATTTATTAAGCTCTACTTTACGGCAGTAAACACTATCTTAGGACGTATTGGCCAGCCTTCCATTACCTCCCCACTTTCAACTTCGATTTTTACCTTTAAGCCTACCTTAACTTTATCTATATCCTCCTTAAGCATTCCTATAATTTTAATGTTGTTTTTAAGCTTCACTACTGCAACCACATATGGAGGTTTAAGGCTAGGGGGAGCTACATGAATTATCGTGTATGTAATTATCTCACCCTCTTTCTCCAACTCTATCCATACAAGAGATTCTGAATAGCAGCTTGGACATATGGGTCTAGGCGGGAAAACTATTACACCACATTTACTGCATTTAGCTGCTACTAGCTTCCCCTCCTCAAGCTTCCTATAGAAGTTTTCTATTGTGGTTTCTGAAAGTTTAATGGAGAACTCCATTCAGTCACCTACTACATATAGTTACTACAGCTGATGCGCCTGGTCCTCCTAGATTATGTGTAAGACCTATCTCCGCTCCTCTAACCTGTCTTCTACCTGCTTGATTAGTTAACTGTAAATATATTTCATAGAGTTGAGCTGTACCTGTAGCTCCTACTGGATGCCCCTTACATTTTAATCCTCCACTTGTATTTATAGGTATCTTACCTCCAAGCTCAACAACTCCCTCCCTAATCATCTTAGATCCCTCTCCCTTACGGCAGAATCCAAGATCCTCGTACTCTATAAGTTCAGCTATTGTAAAGCAATCATGAACCTCAGCTACATCAACATCTTTAGGCTCTATCTTAGCCATAGAGTATGCTTGTCTAGCTGCTTCAATATTAGCTTGGAAAGATACATTTTCAAAATCCTTCTCAAACGCTAATATACTCCCACATGCAAACCCCTGACCTATAATGTTTACAGGCGTATCAGTAAATCTTCTAGCTATTTCCGGTTTTGTTATTAATAGTAGTGAAGCACCATCAGTTATTGGGCAGCAATCATAAAGCTTAAGAGGCCAAGCAATAACCCTAGACTTTAAAGCCTCCTCTAAAGTTATTTCTTTCTGGAAGTGAGCTTTAGGATTTAAAGCACCATTCCTATGACTCTTAACAGCAATTCTAGCTAAGTCCTCTTCTGTTGATCCATACTTATTAAAGTGGGCTACAGCCATTAATGCAAAAAATCCTGGAAATGTTAATCCATGCCATTGATCAAAGTGGAAATCATCAGCAGTAGCAAGAATACTTGTTACTTCAGAAGTGGATCTATGAGTCATCTTTTCAACACCGCCAACAAGCACTACGTCATGTAGACCAGAAGCAATCATAGCTACTCCAAACCTTACAGCAGCTCCAGCAGAAGCACATGCAGCCTCTGTTCTAATAGCTTCTAAGGGCAGTAATCCAGCCCATGTTGAAACAGTAGCTCCACTATGTCCCTGCCTCTCATATTCACTACTCATCATCCCAAGATATATAGCCTTTATATCCTTTTTAGGATCTAGATTAGGACATCTATCAATAACCTCCTTGAAGGCCTCAAGGAAGAGTTCTCTCCAATAGAGGTTATCACGCCTACCAAACTTACTCATTCCAGCTGAAACTATGGATGCAAGAGGAGGCATAAAATAACCCTTCTAAACCAGTAGACTTTAAGAGAGTTTAAAAATTTTAGCATAATCATACTATTATTGTACATGTAAGCTTACTTACGGATTACCACTCCATAAGGATCTAGACTTCTAAGTATCTTAAGCTCCTCGTCTGTTGGTTCAGGTGTTACTTCAATTCTACTTGGAATTTTTATTGGAAAACTACTATTTTCCTGTATATTTTTCACATTTACACCCGGATGTATTGATAATAAAGTCATTTTCTTATCTTCGTCGAAACCATAAATCCCCAATTGTGTAACAATTCTCCATGGTCCAGTATTACGTGGTAGTCCAGCTTTTTCCCTAGCACCTGGCCCTGTTAAGTAGCCAGGTGTTGTAATAAAGTCAAGCTTCTCAACAAATCGTAGTTTATCTTGCCTCATTAAAACAATTATTCTCCAGCAAAGAGAGCCGAAATCATTTGCCCCACCACTTCCCGGTAGTCTAACCTTCGGCTTATCATAGGGGCCTATAACAGTTGTATTTATATTTCCATGCATGTCTATTTGCGCTGCACCGAGAAAAGCGTATTCTCCATATCCAGCTTGAATGAATGACATAACATAATCCATGCTTGCCGTCATTATTGCCTTATGAGCTGTCATGGAGTCCCCTACAGATAATGGTATGGTTGGAGGTCTAGTTGGGCACATACCGCCCGCCTCATAGATAATAGCTAATTTTGGAGCATGAGTGTTTTGAGCTAGAAGCGCTGCAAGTATAGGCATACCTGTACCTGTAAATACTGTTTTTCCATCCTCTAAAAGTCTTGAAGCTGCAACAATCATCATTTCAATTTGCGTATATTTAGGATTAGACATAATCAACTCCCCTAAGACTGTATCCATGGATAAACAAATTTTGCTCTTCCCTGTTCAAGCTTTTTAAGATAGTGCAGTTTTTCTACACCTCCTACAAGTTGAAGATACTGGTTGAAGTTATTAACACTATACACATATTTATTAAAATATTCCTTCGTTCCCTCCTCAGTCTGCGTCATTTTCAAGTATTCAGCAATATGCTCCTCATCAAAGTAATAACAGTTCGGCATATTACATGGGTGACATCCATACGGTACTTCAACAACAGCATCTACGTAAAAGTATGGTATACATGTCCGCCAAGGCTCTTCCCTAATCTTTTCGTTTGGAATTATTTCCTCAGTTGTTACTATTAGTCTCCTAGCAGCTCTTGCAAGTTCAAAATCCTCAACTAATATACCATCTATTTGACAATTCCCATATTTATCACAGCGATGAACATGTATTAATACTACATCCGGGAAGCATGCAGGAATGAGGCATATGGGCCTACCAGTAAAAGGATCTTTAACAATTTTTGCTGAACTGTACTTAAAGGTATCAGTACCCATCATTATGTAGGCTGGAATCCAAGGTAAACCTGAAGCAGCAGCCTTAAATCTCCATTGAAGTGCAGCATTACTCCATTCTGCAGCAACCTTCACTTGACCAGTTTCAACAGCTCTTCTAGATGCAGGAGATAAACCACGTAATTCATGTCCGAAGGAGTAAGCTACCTCAACTTTACTTACACATCCAGCAGCTATGAGAACATCAAGATCGTGAACAGCCGTTTTCCCTGAAACAATTAAATTCCTTCTCCTTTGTCGGATAATTTCATAAATCGCCGCCATTGGAACCCTTACATGTCCAAATCCTCCTATTGCAATATAGCTACCATCCTGTATAAATTTCGATATAGCTTCATGGAGATCCATAACTTTATCCTCCATGCTTAAACATTTATTTTTTCGAACCCATTCACGATGCTCATCAGGATCAAGCCAAGCTAACAATTCCCCTCTCCCTTCATCAAGTACTTCCACATTCACCACCTCTCTTTTCTAACCCTACGACCTAAACCTAACTTATAGACATACATCTTTCAACCCCCGGCAGATATCTACTTAATCTGCTATATATATTTTGAATTTACAAGAGGACATGACAGCTTAGAAGCCATATAAGCTCTCTACTTGGTATTAGGGTTTGGTAGGGGTCTTTAAGCTTCAGAAGAGATAGGGCTCCATTAGATGTTAGGATTCTGGTATAGTATTCTACATTCAGATGTTTGAGAAGAATTCTAGAGTGTTATCTGAGGCCCATAAGGCATTTATTAGGACGGCTATTGATAGGATAATTCAGGAGAAGATAAATATTAATCCATAGAATCTAGGATAGCTTTAGATATTTTAAGTATTGTATAGTTATGCGTCAATATTATGGTTTAGTCTTTAAGCTTCCTATTTGATAAGAAGGAAGTTAGAATTGATTGTTGATGATACTATTATGAGTGTTAGGTTCTAAAATAGGATTATGTATTTACTTTCGAGACTATTGAGAAGGATTCTTTACATATGTTTGATTTTGCAATATGTTTACATCTCTCATTCCTTAAAATCAGGGCTATTTATGGCTTTAAGATAATTGTATTGAGTAATATGCTTACTACTATAGCATGTAAAATATTGAGTTTAAGTATGATATAGTTTAGAGTAGGAATAGTGAGTAAAATACAATATATTAAGATAAAATTAAGCTATTCAATAATTATATATCATGAAGGATAAATGTGATGGTGGGCATGTATCCATTTTATAAGTCGATGACTTCATGTTAAAACATGGATTGATAAGAAGATAAAAGCTAGAATTCATAGAACAATACTGAAAATAGAAGGTGATAAACATGATTAAGTTAACAAAGCCCATAATATTTAGATAAAGCTTATATGATTGCTAGTATTTAAATTATTAATGGATTTGGAGAGGTTTATTGAGGAGTGGAGAAGAGAAGATGAAGAGGCTAAGGAGATTAGAGGAAGAGAAGTAGACTGGAACTTCATAGAGAAACAAAAGGAACCAATAAAAACAGCATTAAAACTACTAATAGAAACAGGAGATTTAAGACTAATATCGAAAATTACAGGAATATGTATTGATAAATTAAAACAACATAAGAATTAAAGCTAAAGTACTATTAGTACTTTAAGTAGACGTAGAATTAAGGATTACTTTCATAAAGCTTGTATGAAATCTATACTTTACCTCTTAAGTTGCAATACAGCTTTACTAAGCTTAATAATCAGTTTTTCATGCTGTAGATTATTTCACCTAAGAGTAAGCTAATACATAAGTATTTGCTATGAAATATTAGTTCTAATATCTCAGTATTTTCAGGTAGGGCTATTGAGAGATTCATTGAAGCAGCTGGTTGAAGTTGAATGCTTAGATGTTTAACTATAATGATTAAACATAGCAGTATAAAATAGGAGTTTTCATAGTGAATTTGAAGCTAGATGTGAAATCTTAGAGCATTATATATTAATCGATAATGTGTTCTAATATTTTAGTATGTATTCTTCGTTATCTAAGTAGCTGATACATGCTATATATACTAACTAGGCTATAGGTTTACCTGTTAATATTGGTTCAGCTTTAATTTTGGTTTTAGTCCCTATTACTGATTTGATGAGTTTTAATGCTTTCCTTCTAGATAGTGTTCTATTATTATTGCCGCAGAATGGGTCGTAGATGCATCTTGGACATCCATCATCACATCTACATTTGCTTAGAATTTGGTAAGCTATTTTATGTGCTTTTTCAAGTTTCATGTATAGTAGCTTAGTTAATCCTGATCCTCCAGGTGTTGAATCGTAAATTACGATATGACCGTCTGGATAGCTTATTCCTCCCAAATCATTTATGCTAGCGCCTACTACAGGTCTAGCAGCATGTATTATAGCATGCTCTAATGCATGTATTGCCTCAGGCTCTACATAGTCAGCATACCTACTAATCATTATCTTTGTATTGTAGGACCATGATACTGGATTATCTAGAAACTCTATGCTTTCCGGTTTCTGGTTTACTCCTCCATATAGACTATATGTAGCATAGCCTATAACAGTCTTTGTTACTAGACCGCTACCGTAAACTATGGGAATTTCATTCTCTATTCTTTCCTCCTTAATATCTACATTGTCGATATTAGCATCGTATAAGGGTCTAGTATAATATGGCCATTCATAATCTAAATCCTTAACAATAGCTACTCCTCTTTTAATGTTTAAATCAGTAACTTCATATATTCTTCCTTGATGTAGATATATAGCATGGGGATGTAGGTCGTGGAGGGCTGCTGGCAATTCCCTACGACCAATTATATTCTGCCCGTCAGATATAAGGATTTCAGGACCTGCACTTCTAAGACTTCTCTCCCTAAACTCCCTCCAAACTCTACTAGTTGGCCTATATGATTCGTTACGCTTAGTTAGGTAACCCTCATTAACAAGCTCTTCAATAATGCTTCCCCATTCATTAGGTATTAGGTTTTCAGAAATCTTAAAGTATTGTAGAGCTAGAGCTAAAATATGAGTTTTAAGAATCTCCATATTGTTAGGCTCGAAAACTATTGGTGTCAATTCTTGGGAGTAATATTCTTTAGGCTTCCTTTCATAGTAGGCATCTATAGGATCATCTCCTAAAATAAGGAATACATAGCCAACCCTACCACGTCTACCAGCTCTACCAGCCCTCTGTAAATACTTAACATAGCTTGGTGGTGGTGCAGCCATAACTACAGCATCAAGAGAACCTATATCAACACCAAGCTCAAGAGTTGGTGTTGATACTACACCATCAATCATACTGGATTTGATAGCTTCCTCAACTCTTACCCTATCCTCTCTTAATAAGCCTGCTCTATGTACAAGAATTTTAGATCCATTCTCTCTAGCTATTCTAGCAACAACCTCAGCCATTTGCTGACTATCAGTAAACGTAAGTACTTTAAGACCTAGAGATGATAGTATTGATATGAGTTTACCTGTAATAGTCCATCTACTTAAACCCCCTGTACTAACTAGAACGTGATATGCTAAACCCCTCCTTCTAGAGGGGCCTTGAACTACATCCACATCCTCATTGAGAAGCAGTTTACCAAACTCACCTGGATTACCAATAGTCGCACTACTAGCTATAAATTGAAGGTTATTATCTAGTAGTTTTTTAAGTCTTTCAATAATCATCCTCATATGCGATCCAAGGACCCCCTCATAAACATGAGCTTCATCAAGAACAATTACCTCAATACCTTCAAGAATTCTTCTAAATCTTGGGGAGTATACTAGTCCAAAATGAATCATGTCTGGATTGGATATAAGAATGTTTGGAGGATTTTCTACTATTCTTCTACGTTCACTTTCTGAAGTATCACCATCAAAAATATCAGTTCTACAGCCTGAAAGAAAGCTAAACTGTTTAAATCTAGTAAGCTGATCTCTAGCTAATGCTTTGGTTGGATATATTACTAAGGCTCTTAAACAATCTTTAAGAATCCTATCAATAACAGGAATTATAAAAGCTTCAGTTTTCCCAGTTGCAGTTCCAGAAACAATGAAAACACTACTACCATTCATAATCTTTAAGTAGGCTTCATACTGGAAGCTATAAAGCCTTTCAATACCGTAATCTAGAAGAGCTCTAGATAGTATTGGATGAATACCTATTTCATTAATCATAGGTCCATATTCAGGATCACCTACAGCTTCACGCCTAACATAAACTATCCTACAATTCCTTGATATTCTCTGAAGCTCAACGTTAACACTGTCTATAACTTTATTAACCAATTTAACCCATTAACTAGTAAAGCTTAGCTAAATAAATCTTACATGAATAGTTAAGTTGTTAGGACTAGAGGTCTACGCTCAATAATTGCCTGAGTAACCTTCCTCCTTCCACTTTCAAGAGATCTCCAAAAAGTTCCTCTTGAAACCCTCATTCTTCTAGATGCTTCATCCTGAGTTAAACCTTCCAAATATACTAGCCGCATAGATTCCAATTCATCAGGAGTAACATATATAGGTTCCCCCATAATAGGCTCATTACGTTCATTTAAAGGTATAAACTTAACTGCTTGAAGATTAAAACCGATAAATCTATGTATTGGAGGCCTTCCAGGACCTCTTCTCCTCCAAGACCAGAAGCAGGGAGAGCAACCGTAAGCCATCAATAACACCTAAGTATACACTATATAAAACTTATAAACCTTATTAAGATATTAAATTTTCCCGCTGATTTGAACGAAATATTCTAGATATTCTTTAAAGGGGTAGTATGACTTAGCAATGATCCATAATATTTAAAGTGGTAAGCTATAGTAATGCTTAACCATCCTACTATAAGCAAAGGTTGATGGGATAAGTTAAATAATGTTTTATACTTCTATGGTTTACTTTGGTTTTTACTGAATATGTTTTCAATCTTTTCAACAATACTCATGAAGGCTTTAGCTGCTGGTGTTTCGTAATATTCAACTATGAAGGGAACACCCTTATCCGATGCTTCACATATTCTCTGGTCTAGAGGAATTCTACCGAGAAATTCTATACTCATATCCTTAGCTATTCTTTCACCACCACCATACCTAAGTATGTTTATTTCTACCCCACATTTTGGACATATAAATCCACTCATATTCTCAATAATACCGATTATTGGTAGGTTAAGCATTCTACAGAATGATACAGCCTTTCTTACTACTAGCTGAGAAACCTCTGATGGAATTGTTACTATAACTACTCCATTTATGCTTGGTATGGATTGAGCAATGGTTAAAGCTTCATCTCCGGTTCCTGGAGGTAAATCTACAAGTAGGTATTCAAGATCTCCCCATACAATCTCTGCAAGAAACTGCCTAATTGCTGATGCCTTCATAGGTCCTCTCCAAATAACTGGAGTTTCATCATTTGGTAGAAGATAATCCATGGAAATGATTTTTATACCTAGAGGACCTATAGCTGGAAATATTCCAGGTGGACCGACTGATAAAAACTGTTTTCTAGCATTAAGAATTTTAGGTATGCTAGGACCGGTTATGTCAGCATCTAAAACACCAATAAGATTTGGTCTACCATGCCATGCAAGAGCTAATGCAAGATTTGCTGTAACAACACTTTTACCAACACCACCCTTACCACTTAAAACAACTATTTTACGCTTAATCTTACTCATTCTAGTCTTTATCAACTCGTTAATCTCACTGATTTCCCTCATCTTCTCCTCATCACCACTCATATAATCACCTAGTAACTAAATCCACTCATATTTAGTGGAATATATAGTTTTAGCTAATACTAACCTCCATAAATAGGGTAAAGATACTCCTAGGTATTTTACAGCTTAGTGAACTATAAGTGATATTTTGTTCTTCATAGTTTATATCTCCAAGATTTTCTATAATAGTAGTCATTTTATATGAAGCGCCCAACTTAATAGAGTAAAATTATTTTTTAGTAATTCTTCTTAATTCTTCAATTCTTGCTTCAACACTTTTAAGTTCATCTTCAATATCTCTTAAATCCATTTCAAGATCTCTTTTATATTCTTCAAGCATTTTAAGTTCGTCTTCGGGGCTTATAGGTGGATACATTGGACCTGGCTGTGGAGGATACTGCTGTATTGGGGGATAATGCCATCCATGCCATGGATAATACATTGAGCTTAAACATCTACGCCACCATCTTCTAGGATACCAGTAGCTCAAACTTACCACCAAGTATATGGTGTCATCCACGGTACTGGCCTATACCATGGCATAAACCAGAATGGAGTATACCCCCACTGCCATGCATATGGTCCGAATAGCCACCAGCATGCTCTCCTACCATATAGCCATCCAGGTCTCATCCATGGTGGTAGATAGCTGAATGGACCTCTACCAGGCCAAGCTCCAAGCCAATACATATTATCACCTCTAATAATCTAGTAACAAAGGGTTATATAAATTTTGTGCAATAGCTAAAAATTCAATTTCACATATCGTTTAAGTAACTTCAGCACATATAAGAGTATCTATTAAACAAATAGCCTTAGTTATAATAAGCTTATGGTATTTTCTATTCATCCCATTATAGATATAGCTAAACTTTCAATAGAGGTATATAGATGTTCTACATGATTTTAAGCTTTTATAATTAATAAATGCTAAACCATACTGAGCATAATATCCTAAGCATTATTGTTAATAATTTACAATTTCAAAACCATAGTAGAACAATTTAACAATCAGCAACCTATAATTGCTCATTAATTCCTCCTATGGGGCATAATTATTACTCCATTACCTCTAGTAAGTTTGCTTTTACTTTTAATCTTCCAAGTTCATTAATTCCTAGTATTCTTCTAATTATTGATGGTACTATTACTAAGTCTAAGCTAGTTAATGCTGCAACTGGATATCCTGAAACCATAAATATCAATTAATAAACTAATTATGGTCTGGGTTGAGAGCTTTAACAGCTATGAAGCATAATGGCTTAAATACTGTAATGGACTTCCTTATAGCTCTATCCCTTTCTGGTAGTGGTAGGGGTGGGCTTATTATAGTATCAGCTGATGATCCTCAGTCACATAGCTCACCATATGAGCAGGATACTAGGCTTCTAGGTAGGTA
>Ga0209394_1000354_pt1 | contig 37719 bp, 33 predicted proteins | sample JNZ201metaG_FD_184122 | JGI IMG/M metagenome (GOLD analysis project Ga0209394, IMG submission 184122) | Hot spring microbial communities from Jinze hot spring, China to study Microbial Dark Matter (Phase II) - JNZ 20120812A (SPAdes) (version 3) ...
CAAACTTCTTATCATAAAGATTCTCTTCAAGCATAACATAGAGCCACGCTAAGAATACGCCCGCATCGGTTCCAGGCCTGAGCTGAAGCCAATAATCAGCCACTCTAGCCTCCTCAGTAAACCTTGGGTCTAATACTATAAGGTGAACCTCCTCACCGCTCTGCCTTCTCCTCATTATAACATTCCATTGCACAGGAAGAGACTCCGATGGGTGTCTACTGTCTAAAACTATACATTTTGAATTTGCTATGTCTGGGGTGTGCGTATTGGCGCCATAAATACAGTACTGCATTGAGACATCACATGTAGAGCATACTGTGCCGGGCGAGGTTATGTTTCCGGGGTTCCCTATAGCAAAGGCGAATCTGGATCTAGCCCAGTAAAGATCGGTTCTATAGGTTCCCTCAACAAAGGCTATGCATTCTGGGCCATATTTATCTATAAGCTCTCTCATCTTCGCGGCTATTTCATCAAGGGCCTGAGTCCAGGATATTCTTTGCCATTGACCTGAGCCCCTCTCACCAACGCGCTTTAGCGGATATAAAAGTTGGCCAGGGTGATAGATGAAATCGACCATATGTCGTATCCTTTCCTCGCAGACAAAGCCTCGGCTCACAGGGTGCTCTGGGTTTCCAGTAACCTTTAAAAGTCTACCAGTCTTCTTATCAACGTATGCCAGTAAACCACAACGACACCAGCATCCAGGTTCGCCACTATGGCAGCCAATTTTTTTAACTATAATTTCCTCACTCACCCTTCCACCTCAAGAAAGGTATTAAATTATTTTTAATTTCGCTAAAATGTTTATTAATCTTGCTTATAAAAAGGTTATTAGACGCCGTGCTGGATCCTTGCTATTTTTCTCAGCCAAGGACGTGGGTTAACGGAGTGTTGCTCTAAGCCTAATAACTTCTCCTCAACGTTTAATGCTATAGCCAATAATTGGGTGAAGTATAGTATGGGTATATTGCTTATATCCTCGTATTTTTGCATAATTCTCTCCTGCATTTGATCGAGGTTGAAGTGGCAGAGGGGGCAGGCAACAGCTATTACCTCTGCGCCGCTGGTCAAAGCTGAACGTATTATTGCATGCGAATGTTCTATTACGGAGTCTAGAGAGATCGCACCTAGATATGATCCACAGCACTCTGTCTTATATGGAAAGTCTACTGGTTCACAGCCTATACTCGCTAAGAAATCCTCAAAGATGGATGGGTTCTCAGGGTTATCTAATCTGATCTCCTCGTAGGGTCGAAGGAGAAGACAACCGTAATATGGAGCGACCTTTAGTCCTTTCAGGTCCACCTTAATAATGTCACTTAGTTTATCAAAGCCAATTTTATCCCTCAGGATCTCAAGAAAATGGTAAACTTTCACTCCCCCATCATAATCTTCGCCAAAGAAGGAGCTAATCTCGCTTCGCCTTTTTGGATCAGATCTAATTAAGGAGTTCGTTTGCTTAAGTACATTATAGCAGAGGGCGCATGTAGTCATGACCTCGTTTCCGAGTTTCCGCGCATTTAAGAAAACTCGAACTGGGCCATACATATCTATAATATTTTTTGTGAAAAATGCCCCGCAGCAGATGCTTGGTATCTCTATGATCTCTATACCAAGAGAGTTAGCGATCGCCTGCATTGGTAAGGTAAGGCCTGTAGTTTTTGATTGAGAGAGACAACCAGAATAATAAAGAATTTTCATGTCTTTTTACCACCCATTAACATTAGAAGTCTTTCCCTAGTGAAATATTTTCTTAGACGTACAGTAGGGCTATAAAATGGTAGATGCACCATGCTATATTTGCTTCGAACAGCCACAAGCGCTTGTATTGGAAGAAGAGAGGATAGCTCCGGGGAGTACTCGATGAAATCTTCTCTCTTCGATGATAAAACTATTGTTCTGTATGCCTCCATTATTTTTGCAATGTCTATCATCTTTGGGCATCTAGATACACATGTTAGACAGCACGCGCAAAGCCATATAGCTTTTGAGTCCAGTAAAGCTTCGGGTCTCACCTGAACCAGCCTTACAACCTGATGGGGTTTTATATCCATGGCATCAGAAATTGGGCAGCCTGCCGTACACTTACCACATAAATTACATGAGAAAACGTTCTGTCCACTTATATCAATAATCTTCTTCATTAGATCAATACTATCGCGATAAGCCATCTTATTATCCCTAGCCATCTCCGTAATGAGCGATCTCATTTTTATTATCCAAAAACTTTATTTATAGTTTTTGTCCTTCTTAATGTAATCTGTGTAAGCCGCTTCACACCTTTTAAGGTGACCACAAGATGGAGATGCCAGAAAAGCTAAGCGGAGCTAAAGTTGCTAAATCTATTTGCGGCGTCTGTCCATTTAGATGTTCTATTGAAGCTTATGTAAAAGATGGAAAGCTAATTTATACACGTGGCAACCCAGAAAATCCAAATACAAAGGGCAAGAGGTGCGTGAAAGGGTTTGCGAGTATATGGTTTGCGTATGATCCTGATAGATTAAAGTATCCATTAATGAGGATTGGGGAGAGAGGGGAAGGAAAATTTAAGAGGATATCCTGGGATGAAGCCTTTACAATCATAGCTGAGAAGCTTAAAGAGATAAAAGAGAAGTATGGGCCTGAAGCTGTTGTCTCTTTGGATCACGTTCAGGGGTGCACATGGCACTATAAAAATTTTCTATATCTCCTCTACGGTACACCGAACATTTATGATCATACAGCTGCATGCGATGGAACTTTCACCACGGCCTGCATATCTATCTTCGGAAGTTTTTGGGGGATAGAAGACTATGCAAACTCAAAGTACATCTTAATATGGGGGAAAGAGCCATTTGAGGCGCCTAGAATCGTAGGCTTTCTACAGGGTTTAATGGAGGCCAAAGATAAGGGCGCGAAGCTCGTCGTTGTTAATCCTAGATTATCTAAGACCGCCGAGAAGGCTGATGAATGGATCCCAATAAAGCCAGGCACAGATGGGGCAATGGCTTTAGCTATGGCTAAAACCATAATTGATGAGGAATTATACGACCGAGATTTCATCGAGAAGTATTGCTATGGTTTTGACGAATTTAGAAGACATCTTGAGGAGAAGGGATATACGCCCGAATGGGCCGAGGGCATAACTGGCGTATCTGCCTCAACCATAAGGAGAATCGCTAGAGAATTCGCGACTACTAAGCCAGCTGTCTCAAGCGCCTATCATGGCTTTGCCTGCTATACAAACGCCTTCGATGCTATGAGGGCTGTACTATTATTGAATGTATTAACCGGAAACGTCGATAAACCTGGATCTTTTCTCTTGGTAGGTTCTCCAGGCGGGCTTGAGCCCCCACTCAAGCCGCCTTTCCGAGTTCCTGAAGATAAAATTGCTAAAATAAATAAGCCATCCCTGCGTGAGACCCTTGGCTTCGTACTTGCTCCGGACTTCCCAACAGCCCTATTACCGAAAGTTATACTTGAGGGGAAACCTTATCCAGTTAGGGCCCTAATTCTCTCTCAAGTTAACCCAATAATGAGTGATGCAAATACAAAGCTTTGGATTGAAGCCTTTAAAGCACTTGATTTTATAGTTGCCATAGATATTTATCTCAGCGAGACAGCAATGTATTGCGATATAGTTCTGCCAGACGCATGTTATTTTGAGAGGTATGATATTTTACAGGGATTTAATCATGCCCCAATGGTCTTATATTCTGAGCCTGCTATTCCTCCGCCCGGGGAGGCAAAGCCGATCTATGAGATAGTGAGGGGCATAGCCGAGAAGATGGGTTACGGGGAGTATTTTAACTGGAAATCTGAGGAGGACTGGATGAGAAATATGATTGAGGGATTACCATTTACATTAGAGGACCTCAAGCAGAAAGGCTTTTGGATAGGAGAACCACAATATAAAAAATATGAAAGTGGATTAAAGACTCCCACCGGGAAAATTGAAATATATTCTGTTCTTGTTGAGGTTGCTGGTTATAATCCACTTCCAGAATATAAGCCTCCAGCAGTGATGCCGGACGAGAAATATCCATTTAGATTAATAAGTGCAAGGATGCCCTTCCAATCAAACCTTGTTACGCAGAATATACCAATGTTGGCTGACATTGAGGGTGAAAACTGGGCGGAAATAAACTCAAAGGACGCTGAAAAATATGGTATTAAGACTGGCGACTATATAATTATAGAATCACCATTAGATAGCATTACTGTTAAAGCTAAGGTGACCGAGGGCATAGTTCCAGGCGTTGTCGCTCTTGTGCACGGCTTCGGCTTTGGACACTGGGGTATGGGGAAAGTAGCTAAGGGGAGAGGAGCGCATATTAATAGGCTCATAGATACACATATTGATCCAGTTTCGGGAACCATAGCCTATAATGAATGTAAAGTTAGGGTGAGGAAGGCATGAGCTCGACGCGAAAAGGCTTTTTTGTGGATTTAGACCGGTGCATAAAATGCCATGCATGCGAGATAGCTTGCCGCGTCTGGAATGGCATAAATGTGCCATCCTACAGAACGATTATAGAGATTGAAAGTGGGACATACCCTTTTGTCGAGAGAACAAATGTGTCAATAGCATGCATGCACTGCGAAGAAGCATATTGCATGGCTGCATGCCCGGCTAAGGCGATATATAAGCGGGAGGACGGAGTAGTATTAGTTGACAGCGAGAAGTGTCTTGGCTGTAGATTATGTAGCTGGGCTTGTCCTTTCGGCGCACCAAAATATGGGTCAGATCTAAAGATGCAAAAGTGCACCTTCTGTAATGATAGACCAGATTGGATGCCAAGGGCTTGCGAGGAAGCTTGCCCAACAGGCGCCATAGTGGCTGGAACAATTAGTTATCTCGAAAAGATAATTAAAGAGAGGAAAGTTAAAAGGATCGCCTCCCAAATAAAGGGGAAAAGAGCCTTTATGTACATTTTACCCTGATAAACAAGATTATTTGACGCCGCTAACCACATAATATTTTATTTTCCCAGCCAACCACAAATTTATAGAAATTCTTTGTAAATCCCTTACACTTTGTTCTAAATAATTGAGGGAGGGCGAATAACTGTTAGTCTCATTGTAGTTTATTTCCTCCATTAAGAACTGGTGTATCTGATCTATAACGATCTTTGTAACATCCTCCACTTCAATATTTTTTAGACCAGCTTTCTCGAAAGAAAGAATGTAATCATTTAGTGTTTTTGCACCTGTGATGCAGCCGCTATAAAGAACAGTATTAGCTAGATCTATCGGCAGTTTCTCCACTAAAACTATATCTGATATGACGACTTTTGCTCCGGGCTTTATGACCCTCCTCATCTCACATAAAACTCTTAGCATATCTGGAACGAGGCATAATGTGCATTCGCTTATCGCTGCATCAAAAAAATTATCCCTTAAAGGTATCCTTTCAGCGTCAGCGATAATAAAACTGATTTTTTGGTCTAAGCCAACCGTCTTAGCGAAAACGTTTGCGTAATCAACCATTTTACGCGATAGGTCTATTCCAATGACGCTCGATCCAAAGTTTGTTGCTATGTAAATTGCGGTTTCGCCAACGCCTGAAGCCACGTCAAGGACTATTGAGTTCCCTCCTATATTTGCCTTCTCAATTAATCTTCTGGTTGTCTCGCTCCCCCCAGGATGATAACTCAATGGAATAAAGCTTTTTATAGAGTCTTCAAGCCTCTTCTCGTAAAACTCTATAACAGAGGATTTACGGCAGCAAAAGCTCCCGCTCATTTCTAAAGTCTCCTCAGTAAACTCCTTATTTTTTCCCTTTCTTCACGGGTCATTTTGCCTAAGCGTGAGATCCTATTCACTAATGTTTCCAGAAAACTGACTGTCTTATCATATTGCGGAACAGTCGTAACCATTGACTCCAACCTAAGCGGGTTTATACCATAACGTCTTAGTTCATTTTTAAGGCTAACAACGTAACGCCGGAGCTTCTCGCCTGCAAATGGGCTGTCCTCCCCCTCTAAAAAGGCAATTCCATCTGCACCGTAGGCAAACGCATTCAGTATATGCTTTATCCCAATACGTATGCAGCTGGGCACAGAAATCGGCCAAACATTTGGGGTATATGTAAACCTTCTTACACCAGCAAGATCAAGCGAGGCATAGGCAGTGTTTTTCTCAACAAAAACTATTATTTTCGGCTCCGCAGTCTCTCCCTCGCAGACCCCTCTAATCTGCCAAATTAATTGGTCTTCAGTTGAATGCGCGATGTCAATTGCTCCCTTGGGACAGACATTTACGCATGCACCGCAACCTATGCAGGCAACTGGAACAACGCTAATTCCCCCCTCAGTCTTGTTTAGTGCATTGGTTGGACATATATTTAGACATTCACCACAGAGATTACATTTAGCGGCATCTATTCTGGCAATGTCCGGTGGGTATTCAACTTCACCAGCCCCAAGGAAGGATGCAACCCTAGACGCTACTGCAGTTGCCTGCTCAACTGACTCACGTATATCTTTCGGCCCAAGTGCGCATCCACAGGCAAATATTCCCCTTCGAGTGCTGTCTACTGGGTCAAGCTTATAATGTTTCTCCAGCAGAAAGCCGTCTGTGCTAGTGCTTATTCCCAGCATCTTTGCTAGCTCGCTCGTCCCAGCGCTCGGAACTATCGCCGCGGATAGAACGACCATATCAAATTTTTCTTCGATCTGAACGCCAGATATGGTATCTACGGCTTTGACTATTAAACCATCCTCTGTTGGGACGACCTTTGTTGGTAATCCTCTAATAAACTTTACACCCTGATCCTTCGCTCTACTGAGGAATTCCTCATAACCTCTCCCAGCGGTTCTTAGGTCCTGATAGAAAATCCATGGATCTGCATTTGGCACAGCCTTCATGAGAATAATAGATTGCTTAATCGCAACCATGCATCCAATTTTGCAGCAGTATTCTTTTGAGCCCTCCCTGAGAGCCCTACTTCCAGCGCACAGGATGAAGGCTACTTTCCTCGGAGTTTTTCCATCGGATGGTCTCATGAAGCCCAAACGCATAATGCGCTCAAACTCCAAATTTGTTACAACATCGGGGTGTCTTCCATAGGCATATTCTCCAAGTATCCTTGGGTCAATTAAGTCCCATCCTGTAGCAACTACTATAGCTCCTACATTAAGTTCAATTTTACTTGGCTGTCTAGAGAAATCTATCGCCCTTGGGCCGCAAACTTCCACACATTTATAACACTTTATACATCGGTCGACGTCAATCGCGTATATTCGTGGAACAGCCTGCGGATATGGTATATATATGGCTTTCCTTAACTCTAGATTTTCATCAAACTCATTCCAGATGGTCACCGGGCAAACCTTTGCGCATTCATCACAACCAGTACACTTACTCTCATCTACGTATCGTGGCTTAACTTCCAGGGTCACGATATAGTTTCCTGGTATGCCACTTATTCCGACAGGTTCAGCCATAGTTATAACTTTTATATTTGGGTTCTGTGAAACCTGAACCATTCTAGGCGCCAATATACAATATGAACAGTCAAGTGTTGGAAAAGTTTCACTGAGCTGGGCCATATGGCCACCAATGCTTGGTTGGCGCTCGACCAGATAGACTCTATATCCTTTTGCTGCCAGCTCAAGCGAAGCTTGAATTCCAGCGATCCCCCCACCGATAACCAGCACATCTCTCTTAACCTTCACCTTAATTGGCTGTAACTCCTCAAGATACCTTGCCCGATAAACTCCTCCCCTTATGAGATCTATAGCCTTAGCAGTGGCTTTCTCAATATCTGTATGAACCCAACTGCATTGTTCTCTTATGTTAACCATCTCCAGCAAATATGGATTTAATTCGGCATCTGCAAGGGTTCTCTTAAACGTTTCAAGATGTAGCTGAGGTGAACATGCTGCCACAACAACCCTTTTTATTCCTTCTTCCTTAATTCCCTTTTTAATCAGGTTTTGCCCCGGTGTGCTACATAAATAGTCGTAGGATTCAACTATCTTAACATCCCGTAGACGCGAGGTTGCATCTTTAACCTTCTCAATGTCAACTGTTCCTTTGATGTTACGCCCGCAATGACAAACATAAACGCCTATCAAGGGAATCTTCCTCAGAGGTTAACTTAAAAACATTAATTGAATATAAAAAAATAAAAATATTTTTGTTTCCCTCTGCAAGATAATTTAATCTTAAGAGGAGCGATTTGAATGGTCTATAGAACGGCGTATAAGAGTAAAACACGGAGTGAGCTTATTTTAAGAAGGTTCGCGCTATCCGCACGCCAAACATTAAGATTAAATTATGATCTATGCATTGGATGTAAAGTATGCGAGAAAATTTGTCCAGAAAAAGCTGTTTCAGAGGCCTCTCCACCTCTCGTGGCGGATGGTAGATTAGTGAGGAAAAATCGGATGGATATAGATGCAGGTAAGTGCACGTTCTGTGGTGAGTGCGTTGTCTTATGCCCACTAAATGCAATCCTTATCGAAGTCAATGGTGTGGAGAAAATTCCTGTCATTGAAAGCAATGCTTTTCCAAGTCTTTTGAGGGATATAAATGTAAATGTAGGACTATGCGACATTACGTGTAAGCTGGCATGCGAGGAGACATGTCCAACAAAGGCAATAAAAATAATCTTAAGCGAGAGTGAGACCCCAGGAAAATTAAAAATATCTGAGGTGCGCATCGATAGGCGACTATGCATATACTGTAAGAAGTGCCAAGAAGCTTGCCCTATGAAGGCCATTATAGTATTGAAGCCCATAAGTGGTTTAATTGAGATAGACACGAGCTTATGTCCAGAGAGATGCCAAGCGTGCGTCGACATTTGCCCAAGCAAATGTATCATCATAAGGGAGGATGAAAAACCATCTGTCATCAAAGAGTTCTGTATTTTCTGCGGTGCCTGTGTAGAAATCTGTCCTGCGAAGGCGATAGCCATGAAGAGAACAAGGGTTCTACACTCAGAGATAAAGTCTGGTGCGTGGAATGAAGCATTGGAGAAGCTGACCTCACGTGACGTTCTTATCAAAGAAATTAGTACAAAGCGTGGAAGAAAAATAGCTGCTCTGGCTTCTCCATTCAAGATAAAATCTATTTAAATAAAAAAATGGATGGCTTTTATATATTAGTAGTCTCTTTTTAGGAAGATATACCCAAGGTAAACGTCCTTTTCCTCAAGTTTTACCTTTATTTCCTTTGTTTGATAACCGGGATACTTTAGTTCCACTAGATATTCTGTGTGTGGTTCTAATCCGTCAAATTCAAAGCTCCCAAAAAAGTCTGTGAACGCTACTTTAAATTCATTAGTTTTTAGGTTTGTGAGGCGCACTTCCACCCCCTCAGCGCAATCATCAGTGTCTTCAAAGGCCACGCTTCCGGCAATGAAATACTTGGTCATTTTATGGAGGTTAATATAGAAGACCTTTGGTTTCGTTCCATATTCTGGATGAAATGGCTCTGCTAATCCATCCCTCAACTTTTTGCTTACCTCGCTTTTTTCATCATCTAAGTCGCCAAATATTAGCGCCCCGCTTGGGCATACATCTACACACCTGGGGTTCTTTCCAGCCTCAATTCGATGAACGCAGAGGGTGCACTTTTGCGGAAGTTTCTTTTCATCATTCCAGGAGACTGCGCCATAGGGGCAAGCGTTTACTATTTCCTTCTGTCCAACAGCCTTTACTGGATCTATTATCACTATGCCATCATCCCTCTTATACACAGCGCCGTTTTTCGCGACCTTCATACATTTTGGGTCCTCGCATTGCATGCAAAGAATCGGCATATAAGATACTTTCACATATGGAAATTTTCCCCTCTCCCTTTTCAGCAATCTTATAAATGTTTGCCCCCTTTTCTTTATGGACGCTGAATATGGCGGATAAATATTATCCCAAAACTCGTCTTTGCAAGCGTTAAAGCAGGCGTAGCAGGCTATGCATTTATCTATATCTATGATCATAGCCCACTTCGTCATCCTTCACACCCCCTCCCACCTTACAATCTCCACTAAGCATGAGTTTGGCGCCATACCGCTCGCATTTTTTGACATTAGGCGTGAGGGTGTTAGGAGATTTATACACCCGCCCCGATCAGGAGATCCTCCGGGTTCGTCTACAGGATCGTAAACCGCACTCCCCTCATAGGAGTGCACAACGCCAGGCCTGACCCTCTCGGTGACTTCAGCGATACATATTACGGCACCCCTATCATTGAAGACCTTAACTAAGTCGCCATCTTTAATGCCCCTCTTCGCAGCATCCACGGGGTTTATTCTAATTATCCAGTAGTCATAACCATCCTTACCCTTCCGTCTATGATCTGGAATATCGTTAATCCAGCTATCTTTTCCATCATATTGCGTGAAGAATGAGAAGCGTGGGTGCGGGGATATCAGCTGAAGTTGATATTTCTGTGCGAGCGGGCTCTCACATCCCTCCCAGGAGGGAATATATTTTGGTATGGTTGGTCTTTCTGGATCATTTGGATCAAATCTTTTCAATGTACTCGCTTCAAACTCTAATAGACCAGAAGGTGTCCCCAAACCATATCCATCTGGAATGCCCATGAGTCTCCCTCCAGGAAGCCCCGGATCAGGGGTATCTCTTTTTCTGCCCTCAGCAAACCACCTCAGGGCTGGCGTCGACTTATATGGCTTTGGAATGGGCACGACAAAGTATCCCTTCTTAAAGAACTCCTCCCAAGAGATATACTTCGGTAGATCTGAAACCTCAAAAATCCTCTTAACCCAATCCAATTCGCTCATACCATTCTCTGTATATTTTTCGTAGAAGCCAAGCCTCTTTGCAACCATGGAAAATATTTCATAGTCTGACTTTGACTCGCCCAGGGGCTCTATACACTTCATTTGAAGAACAATTATGCGGTGATTAGTTGAATATGATAGATGTGGAGTATATCCGCCGGAAGATGCCCATTCGCCAATATCCCATCTCTCAAAATTTGTGCAGGCCGGAAGTATCAGATCAGCAAACTTCGCTTCGCCCTCAAACCAAATAGCCTGAGAGACAACGAACTCGAGCTTCGGGCTCCTATACATCTTAACCCATCTATTCGTTTCAGTCATAGTAGAAATGTAAGAGGTGCCATATCTCCAAAACATCCTTGCCAATGGGAAGCCGTCTTCAGGATATTTATATTCTCTAAATTGGGCTTCAGGAAATGCCCCGGCAAACCCCTTTCCCCTCCATCTTACCGGTGGATTTAGAATTGCCTCTGGAATAAGGAGTCTCAGGACATGCTGTCCCTGCGGTTCATTCACAGTCCATCTGACAGGTATCCTAGTAACCCCGCGGGAAAGAAGTGTCGCGGCCGCGGTATTGGTTGCATCGCCAGAGATCCCACCCTCCGCGTATCCTGGGAAATAAAATTTCCCATTATATGGCACTCCCGCGGTTGTCCCCCATATGTTTCGGCCCGGCTTACCTAGCCCCTGCATAGCGGCTAATAGAACCATTATTCTAGCCCACTCATGGCCATAAGCTGCCCTGCATGCTCCCCCCATTCCACCGCGCCCACATGCGAGCATGGTTCTCCTCTTAGCCCACTCTCTGGCCAAGGCCCTTATCTCCCGAGCAGGGACGTCGCATATCTTCTCAGCCCACTCAGGGGTCTTCGGGACACCGTCCTCCTCGCCAAGAACATAAGCTCTCCATTTATCGAAGCCTAGTGTGCGCTTCTCAATGTACTCTTTGTCATATGTGCCCTCCTTAATCCAGGTATAGGCTATAGCTAGAGCTAAGGCCGTATCAGTTCCAGGTCTAGGGGCAATCCATTTATCCGCGAAGTTCATTGCTGTCCAGTTGAAGAATGGGTCTATGAAGACCATTTTTACACCCAATTCTTTAAGCCAGAACCTCCAGGGAACCGACTCATGCCCGCCATAGGTGCCTAGGGTCGCATGTGGGTCACAGGACCAGAAGACTATCATTTCACAGTATTTTAAGGCGTCTTCTAAGAGATCATATTGCTCCGGTATACCAAGCCTCCAAGAGAAACCCCAGTGGTGCATAGCACCCCAGAACCATCCCTCCCAGCTGTCCGGATTATGGTCAGCGTAAGTTGCGCCTAAAATTGCCATAAACCTATGATATGCGCTTGTCCTATAGCCTACATTACCCCAACTGTGATGTGAGGAGGCCGTGGTTAATATCGCCGCAGGTCCATCTTTTCTAACTATACGTTCAATCTCAGAGCACAAAATATCCAGCGCTTCATTCCAGCTAATAGGCTCGTATCCTGACTTCCCCCTATTTTCTGGGTTCCTTTGTCCATTTGGATCAAAATCCACCCTCTTGAGGGGGTGGAGTATTCTGTTTGGAGCGTAAACCTTAGCCCTCACAGACAATGACCAAGAAGAAATAAGTGCCTTTCTTGGCGGCGAAAATATTTTTCCTCTCGCCTCAATGGCCCAAGACTCAGCATCGTCGGGGCTCAATTCCAGTGGTTCCACGCGAACTATTCTTCCATCTTTCACGTATACAAATACCGGACCGCCCTTCGTACAATTAGTATAACGTTTTTCTTCACTCATACGATTTATTCACCAAGAGCATTACTTCCAGCCTAATAATACTATTCGCATCTTTTAATCTAATAAGCCTTTTTAAAAAAGGGAGAGATACGGAAAGAAATAGCTCCCTTTAATGAGACTAAAAAATGCATGGAAGAATAGTATACAAGAAGAATGTTATTTACCTAAAATAGGCTTTTTTCACTTATGGATTACTCAAAAGTTCTTTCGAACTTTCCGCTAGAACTATTCTTCCGTTTTCAAGCACATAAGATCCCTCAGAAATTTTAAGTGATAAATGGATATTTTGCTCAACAAGCAGGTGGCTGCCCCTCGTACTCGTTTATCTTCTTTTAAGATAATTTAGGCGCTATTCTAAGTGATTGTTCATCTAGTAGAAGCAGCTTGAGTCTAAGCATCAATGCTCTTCCAATAGCAAGCATCTGCTGTTCTCCACAGTTTAATGTTCCCGCACGCCACTTTCTCCTTTCCTTTAATCTCGGAAAAGCTCAAACACTCTTTCGAGAGTTTCTTCACTTTTCTCCCAGGCCTCCTTTAAGTAAGCTCCCATTTTTAAGATTCTCCTCAACAGTTAGATGCGGGAAGAGTCTCCTACTTTCCATTACATGTCTGACTCCAAAACTCGCTCTTTTATACGGCTTTAAGAAAGTTATATCTTGATCAAAGAGCTTTATTTTACCTTACTTATAATTTTCAAAAGAGTTGTCCTTCCAGCACCCTTCGGGCTGATCAGACCGACAAGTTCTCCCCTTCTCAACCTTTAGATCGACATTATCCAGAGCAATAACGCCGCTAAAATGTTTTGACAAGCCTTAGCTTCAGCAACGCCATTTTGGAGTCTCCACGCATATTTAATATGCCCAAAGGTTTATTTTATTATTTTTTCTTTTACAAACCCCCATATTCCTTTTCTAGCAAAGAAGAATATTATCATGAAGATCGCTCCAAATAATATTAGATCCATGCCAGCTCTGAATCCTAACGTAATCCGCAAATACTCTCCAACACCAATTCTTATGAACGAGCCTATTAATGGACCGATTATTGTGCCAGCCCCGCCTATAATAGTAATAAGGACTGGATCTATTGAGGTAAATAGGGAGAGGACTCCGCCAGGCTCCATTGAAGGATCTATATATGTTATATATAATGCGTAAAGGGCTCCTATGAAACCGCTAGCGAAACTACATATAAACATCGCCAATAGCTTTATTCTGTAAGCGTTTACGCCTAAAGCCATAGCCGCATCCTCATCTTCTCTTATGGCCTGAAACATTAACCCATAACGAGACTTAGAAATAATATATATCAAAGAGAACAGTACAATTGCTATTGCCAGTGAAATATAATAATATGGAAGCTTTTCATGAAAATCGATCGTGAAGGAAAAAAATGATACTGGTGGGGGCGAGGGTACAACAATGCCAAGTCCACCTCGGGTAAACTCCGAATTTAAGACCAAAAGCCTAATCACCTCAGTCGTTGCCAGCGTTGCTAATGCAAAATATGGGCCTCTCAATCTAAAGCATATTGCGCCAATTGCCAGACCAATAGTGGCGCCTATGATCCCCCCAATAAACAGGGCTGGCCAGGGATTTTCCTTAAAGAAAGCTAAGTAAAAAGTAAGTATTCCCGTTGTATATGCACCAGTACCGAAGAAAGCAGCATGCCCAAGCGATGGTTGCCCGGCGTATCCTGCAAGTAGGTTCCATGTTTGCGAAAAAGCTGCAAAAAGCAGTACTAGGGTTAAAATGTGAATTAAATATGTTTGAGAGGCAATAAAGTATGGTACTATTGTTGCGACTATAATTGATGCAAATAATAGTATATTTTTGGGGGTAATTATTCCGCCGTATTTCAACCTCATCACCTCATCCCAAAGAGACCCTGTGGTCTAAATAACAAAACTAGTATAAAGATTATAAAGCCAACAATAGGAGCTAATGAAAACGTTACGTAGATTGTGAAGATTGATTGCGCTATACCTATTATTATTCCTGTGAAGATGGTTCCTGCGACGTTACCCAGACCCGCAAAGACACATATAATTAAACTATAAAGCGTTAATAAAACGCCTAAATACGGATAAATATAATAAATTAAGGAGAGAATTGCCCCTCCAGCGCCAGCCAGAGCTAATCCAATCCCACCACCTATTAATCTAATCCTTTCCGAGCTTATCCCCAGAGATTCAGCGGCATCTGGGTCCTGACTCACAGCTCTTATAGCGGTTCCAATTTTTGTCCTTGTCAAGAAAAGTTGAACTAGCACTATCAGCGTCAGAGTTAATCCGAGCGCTATAAGATATTTACCGTCAATCGAGATTAAACCGATTTTATATACGCCGAATGATACTGGTATCATCCTATAATCAGCGCCCCATACAAACAGCATAACGTTTTCTATGAATATTGATAAACCAAACGTTAAGATTATTGATCCAAGCATCTCGCCAATAATATACTTAAAGATAAACCTCGTAATGATCATGCCAATAACGAAAAACAATGCAAAGGATATGGGGATAGACACCAAAGGTGGGATATTGAATAAAAGAAAAAGCCAGAAAGAAGTATACATCCCTATGACGGTAAAATCCCCATGAGCCAAATTCTTTATGCCCATTACGCCAAATATTAGGCTCATGCCCATGGCCATAGTGGCATATATTATTCCCAGTATAAACCCATTAAATATATTTGATACCCAGAGATCAAGCATAAAGCACACCACTCAAAGATGGCCGAAAATAGTTAAATTTTATAGATTATAAGTTTTTCGCAAAAATACTGTCGCGCATTTCCCCTAAAATTTATATATATGAATTATTGAAAATTACTTATTGAGGGAATTTTATGGCAAAATTTGGGAAAATCGAGGCCGCCCTTATTGTCGCTATTATCGCGTTGATTCTTTCAATAGCATCTCTTGCATATACCTTTTCGGTGCTTGCACCATTAGCCGCGCTCCCAGCAGACATATCTAAGCTATCCGGTGATATATCTGGTATAAAGGGTGATATATCCAGTCTTAGGGGTAGGGTAAGCAGTTTAGAGGAGGCTGTTAAAGGGTTAACTCCGACCCCACCAACTCCACCAACGCCACCACCTCCACCTTTACTTGAGGGGTGCGAGCTAAGGGTTGGAATAATCCTGCCCTTAACTGGTGCGATGGCCGCCTTTGGGCAATCTGGATTGCGGGGAGCGGAGATGGCTACTGAGGAGATTAACGCCGCCGGCGGCATTCTGGGAGCCAAAATCAAGTTATTTATAGAAGACTTTGGCGGTGATCCTAAAGTCGCAGTGTCTGCTACGGAGAAAGTAATAACTGTAAACAAAGTGCACGTCATAAGAGGGTACTTTACGAGCTCTGGAGCTATGTCTGCCATGCCCACGGCCGAGAAGTACAGAACACCTTGTCTATCTATTGGTAGCAGCGCCAAGGAGTTATGCGAGCAGGGATGGAAATACTGGTTTAAGACCCCGCCAAACAGCACAATGTTCACCATAGTAGCAACAGAGTTTTTATCGAAGGTAATTGAGCCGAAGCTGAAGTTAGGAAGACCGTTAAAGGTAGCTGTTCTACATGAGAATACTTTAATGGGCGTATCTGACAAGGATGAGTTCTTAAAGCAGGTTAGTGCTAAGGGGCTTAAATGGGAGATTGTAGCTGTCGAAGCCTATACTGCAGGCGCTTTGGACTTCAAGCCCGTATTAGAGAAGCTTAAGGGGCTTGCACCAGATGTCGTGGCTGCATCAGGATATTTAACCGACACTGTGTTAATCGCAAAACAGTCGCTTGAGATCGGATTCAAGCCGATATGGGTAAGTATTGGCGGGGCTGGCATGCAGACTCCAGAACTAATTAGGCTGGCTGGTGAGGCTGTTAAGTACTGGTTTGTGGCAAACGAGTACTGGTACGATAGGGCTTATCCGAACGCCGAAGCCGGTAGGAAGGTTTCAGAAAAATTCATGGAAAGATATGGTGTTCCGCATGACTTCCAGAGCTGGTCTGGTTATGCTGGGATGTATATGCTTAAAGAGGTTATTGAAAAGATGGCAGAGAAGTATCCGGATAGAGTCAAAAATGCCTTTGTGAAAGATGATGTGGGAGAAATACGAGAGATTATTAGGGAAGGTTTAGCGACATTAAGGATCTGGATAGATTGGCTGGGAGAATTATACTTCGAACCGAATGGGCAGCTAGCGTATTCGATAACTGGTCCAGTCATGGGCTGTACAATACTACAAGTCCAGCCAGCAAAACCAGGTGACCTATGGTCACATGAAGGATTAACATTCCATACAGTATATTCACCAGTATATGCAACAGCGGACCCAATAATACCACCTAAGTAAAAACCAAAATTCCTTTCTTCCTTTATCTTTTTCTAAAGCGGAACGAATAAAACTCCATCAAATATTATAAGTAAGGAAATAATAGGGGAGATTTGAAGATTAAAGGAAAAACGTTGCCAGAATGAGCTACAAAATTTCGAAGAGGACCGTGCGCCTTATACTTATTGACGCTTTACTTTTAGCTACCGGGGCTTCATTCAATTACTTCAAATCATCCCCTCTAATGCCAAGCTTGATTAGGGAATTCGGTTTTTCATATGGTCTAGGAGGATTATTTTCTGGGATATTTGGAATATCAGTATTAGTATTTTCGATACCAGCTGGTCTTTTTCTCCCAAGGTTAAATTTGAGAGGGGCTATAATGCTTACATCTTTTCTCTCGATTGTTGGTTCACTAATGGTTGGTTTAACTAACGAAATCTATCTGCTCCTTCTGGGAAGGTTCCTTGAGGGCATCGGAATGGCATTAGCGTTAGTTATCTCACCACATTTAATAACCATATCCCTAACCAGAGATTACGCCGCCATCGGTATGGGTCTGCTTATGCTCTTCAACCCGCTGGGCAATATACTTGGCATGACTATTTCCCCCATTCTTCTGAGCATCTTCGGCTGGAGAATCGCTTGGCTCTCCGGAATTTTTTTATTCATGATTCCCATTCTAATCTCATTAAAGTTAAACCAGACAGAATATAGAATTTCTACTCCAATAGCTTCTTATGTAAAGTGTTTAAGAGAGAAAAATTTATATCTTCTGGGGATTCTGCAATTGGGATTAACGTTTTCAAGTATGGCTTCTTAATGTGGATGCCAACCTATCTTAATGAGATGCGCATGCTTGATATTAAGTTTGCATCATTTATTAGTAGCCTATTTATGGTTATTGGTGTCCCTACCCCATTACTAGCGAGCTTGCTCATAAAAAGGATTAAATCGCGCAAAAAATTTTAGCTATCTGTTTTGCTGCTTGCACCATCCTCTTTCCGTTTTCAACACAAATAACCGAGCCATTCCTACCGCTCCATATAATCCTACTAGGCTTCTTCATTGGCCTCATTCCCACACTCATAAACCTGTGTATGTCAGAAATATTTGGCCCCTTTCAAGCGTAGGTTTCGGCCTATTTAACTTGATGAGGGGATCCTCAATGTTCTTCGGACCAATGCTCATGGGCGTTATAAGAGATGCAACTAATTCTTGGGATTTATCCTTCTTCTCCTTATCAATATTCACAGCAATGTCTCTTGTCGCTGCCTTTCTGATGCATGAGCCGTATTCACCCTCTTTTTAACAGGGCTCATAAAAACGCTGACATGTAATAGGCTAAAATGTCTTGACGGTAGTAAACAGCTGCCCTAGCTTTAAAAATAATTTTGCGCTGACTTAAAGTAGCTGAAACAAAACTTTGCTTAATGAGAAAAACCGTAAGACTTAAAAAATGTTCAAGGAAGATGAGTAATTAAAGGGGAGAGAATGAAGATGATTCCAACAAGTTTCTATAATTTTCTGGTAGAATCTGTTCCATTAAAAAACTTTTCCAGTCCTTTGAAGGAGGTCTCAAAAGAAGAGATCGAGAGGATAAGAAGATCGAAGGATGAGATAAGGGTTGAATATCTTCCCTCCGGGCTCGGCGGGTTTGGCTATTCCCCGCCTCCAATGGAGGTTCATGTGAAGAACAATAAAATTATACGAATTTTACCTTGTCATTTTCCAAATGATACAAGGGTATGGGAGATAAGAGCAGAACGAGGGGTGTTCACGAGACCTAAAAAAGCTGTCCCCCACCCTCATATGCTGGCGTATAAAAACCGCGTTTACTCGCCTACCAGAGTTAAATACCCTCTGAAGAGGGTTGACTGGAGCTTCGATGATCCAAACCCGCAAAATAGGGGGAAGTCTGGCTTCGTTAGAATAACGTGGGATGAGGCAATAGACATAATTGTGAAGATGATTAAGAGGATTAAGGAAAAATATGGTGATACAACACCAATATTGGTGCAAGGTGATGGGCATGGACAATCGGGCTTCTTGCATACAATGCACTTTTATGGCCACATGCTCTTTGATTACCTAGGATCTGGTTGGACCCAGCAAATTAGAAACCCGGATAGTTGGGAGGGCTATTACTGGGGCGCTAAGCTGGTGTGGGGTTTTGACTCAACTCTTGGTGAGCCATATCAGGATGGGGCTTGGGATAATGTTCTACAATATGGTGAAGTGGTAATATTTTCTGGATGCGATCCAGAAACGACGGCTGCGGGCTTCAGCTCGCACGTGTCGCATTTATGCGAAGCTTTGAAAAAGGCTGGTATTGAGATAATCGCGATATCGCCAGACCTAAATTATAGTGAGGCTGTCTGGGCTGATAAATGGATCCCAATTAACCCATGCACAGATGCCGCCCTCTATTTAGCTATAGCATATGTTTGGTTTAAAGAGGGACTCTACGACGAGGATTACGTTAAAACTCATTGCGTGGGCTTTGAGGAATTTAAGAAGCATGTTTTAGGCGAGGATGATGGGGTTCCAAAGACCCCTGAGTGGGCTGAGAAAATAACTGGGATACCACAATGGACAATAAAGGCGCTGGCTAGATTATGGGCTAAAAAGAGGACCTCGCTTGCAGTCGTTTACGGGGGAAGTAAGATTAGAGGACCTTATTCTCATATTGCGGGTAGAATGGAAGCCTATGTTTTAGCGATGCAGGGGCTTGGGAAACCAGGAAGACAATTCTTGAGATTCTGGGTTTCATCGAGACTTAATATAAAAGACATATCATTACTTCCATCCTACCCAGAGGTAGTTGAGGAAGCGCGCACATATATTGAAAGGACTAAGTATGCGTTTAAGGTGCAGCCTCCGCCAGCGGTTCCCCTCATAAAAACGTTGGTTCCAGATGCCATATTGAATCCCCCGGTTAGATGGTGGTGTTCCGGCGCCCAATTTAATGTTGTAGAGGATCTTTTCGTTAAATATAAGTATCCACCAAGGGACGATCATCCGGGCATCAGAATGATTTGGAATGAGAATGCTTGCTACACGACGTGCTGGCATGGATATAAATTTATTGAGGCTCTCAGAAATCCGAAGATAGAGTTTCATTTGGTGATTCATCCTTGGTTTGAGAATGATGCATTGTTTGCAGATCTCGTCTTACCCGCGCTGACAGATTTTGAGGTTGAGGATCTCGTTGTAAGCGCTCGTTCAGAGGTCGTGGGAATAGCATATCATAATAGATGCATTGAACCTATCGGCGAATCCAAGAGCGACTATGAAATTCACCGCATGATTGCGGAAAGATTAGCAAAAGAGTTCAATAAGCCTGAATTAATAGAAAAGTTTCCGGAGCCAGAAACAATTTTAAAAGAATTCTACGAGAATACCCTCGTATTTAAGAGATATGGGGTAAGCTGGGAAGAATTTAAGACTAAAAAGAAGATAGTTATTTATAGTCATCCTACATGGGAAGAGTGGATCGAAATTAAGAAGAAATTTGGTTACGATGTTTATGATTCGTTCATGAGTAAATTCTATAAGGGAAAGAGCGCTTTAGAGACACCGAGTGGCAAAATAGAGTATCAGTCAACCTTAGCCTTAAAGCATGCTCCTAATGATAATGAGAGACCCCCAGTCGCTAAATGGATTGAACACGACGAACTACCTACATCACCTAAAAGGAAAAATTATCCATTTATTGTCTGCTCTAACCATCCAAGATATAGATTTCACTCGCAAGGAGATGAAATAATATGGTTAAGAGAGATCTATAAGGTTAAAGGGCCCGACGGGTACTTATATGAGGGGGTCTGGATCCATCCATCTGATGCAGAAAAACTAGGTATCAAAAATGGAGATATAGTGATGATTTATAATGATTATGGATCGACTCTTGCTGGAGCAATAATTACTGAAAGGATCATTCCAGGGGCGATATCAATTGACCATGGCGCAAGAGTCGACATGATTAGTGTTGACGACAGAATTGATAGGGGAGGAGCAATTGACCTCTTGATGCCAACACCGTCCTTTAAATACATGCCAGGAGAAGAGATAAGAGTCCCAGAGCAAGTTTGCTCCGGCATCCTCGTCAACATTAAAAAGGTCAACATAAACGAATTAATGAATAAGTATCCTGAAGCCTTTAAGAGAAAGATGCATCCAATAATCGGCCCAATAACAGAAACTTATCTCATTGTTTGAGGTGAAGAAAGTATGGGGAAAATCTTCATAATTGACGTGAGCAAATGTATAGGCTGTATGAGCTGTGTTATATCCTGTAAAGACGAGTATGTTGGAAACGATTGGAGCCCATATTCAAAGCCGCAGCCAGAATATGGGCAATTTTGGATAAAAGTTGATACAAGAGAACGTGGGTCTATACCAAAGGTTAAAGTTTCATATATACCAATTCTATGCATGCACTGCGATAACCCACCGTGCATGAAAGTATGCTTAACAGGCGCCATAACTAAGAGACCTGACGGCATAGTGCTAATAGACCCAAACAAATGTAATGGATGCAGACCACTAGGTATAGATAAACCTCTATGTGCAGAGGCATGCCCATATAACGTGATATATTTCAATAGCGAATTAGGAATCGCGCAAAAATGTACAGGATGCGCTCATTTACTTGACGATCCAGATTGGAAATATGGGCCTAGGTGCTATGACGCGTGTCCTACGGGGGCGATAATCTATGGGGATGAAGATGAAAGCAGAATTAAGGAGTTAATAAAGGAGGCAGACGTGATAGGGCGGGAATATGGCACGAAACCAAGAGTATATTATTTAGGCTTGCCTAAACCCTTTATCGCAGGATGTGTGGTGGATCTCAAAGAAAAAGAAGTAGTGATTGGCGCCAAAGTCACTGCTCTAGATCTATATACTGGTAAAAAATATGAGGTATATACAGATGAGTTGGGGGACTTCTGGTTTAAAGACCTTGAATGGAATCATAGATATTTGATTAAAATTGAGAAGAGCGGGTATAAGGATAAGATTCTCGGCGTATATTTGACGAGTAAAGATATAAATGTGGGGACAATAAATTTAGAAAAAGCCTAAGATAGCAATTTTTTAGCCTCTTTAATAATTTCATCAATTTCATCTTTTTCCATGCTCATAAACCCTCTTGTTATCCTTCCAATAGCCTTATAAAACGTTGTATCAGAATTCTCGATTACGTCATTAGCAAATCTCGGAACCCATTTTAATAAGTGTTCAGTTAAGAAAGCCCTTTGCGCCTGAAGATTTTTTAGTAAATTCTTCAGGTCTCCATCTTCTATGAAAGAGATTGCTTTTCTGCATAGATGGGCCATAAAATATAGTTGGAGCGCGATGTGATCATAAGGTTCCTTAAATTCTGGGGACTTTATGAATCCTGCTTCCAAGAAAAATTCCGCTGTCTCATCCTCTTTATCGAGCATGCTACCGCTTAGATAGGCTGATTCTGAGGGGTGTGGTATTCCCTTTTTCTCACGGAAATATTTAACTCCCAAAAATAGGTTCGCATAGTCAACAGCGAGTCCCAACATGATTTCATCTAAATTCTTTTCATCTATCTCGTTAAAGTATTCATATAGTTGCATGAAGCCTTCCACTATATCAGAATTTATGCCTTCGATCAATTTACATTTTAGAAATAATTCCTTGCGCATAACGCACTCTTTGATCACTAGTTCATCAGCTTCTCTTTCATATATCCTCCCTAAGAAGCTATACAGCTGCTCCCGCCCCATCAGACATATAATTAGTCTCTCTTTGGCGTTTTCATCAAGGTTTGTCATGGAGATTACACCAGCACACCTTACGCTACTTTACAGTTAAGATATTTTCCAATTATAAACAAAACTACTATTCAGATGAAGATTTAGGCTTTATTATACACCAACTCTTTCCTATCTTTATGCAAACTTTCCATCAAATTTTCTAGTCACCAACACAATCCCAGTAAGACAGAGGGCGCAAGGATTTAATCAATTAATAAAGAGATAAAATGGCAAATATGGTTGTGGCGCATCCTACTCAACTTTTATTTCTCAGATTTTAGTGTAAATCTATCCTTAAATTTACCTATTATTTGCGCTATCGCGGTGTACTCCATATGTTCACTGCTTAAACGGGCCGGCTCGAACTCGCCCATCCGCCTTAACATCACAGTATATTCCAAGCACTCTCTTCTCGCTAACTCAAAGGCTGGATCATCAAAGAGGTCTGCAATTAAAGGTTTATTCTCTTCGTCTCCAGATATTTTTCCGTCAGCTATTTGAAGGCCAAGGGCGACTATCCTCGGCGGGCCATCAAAGATCGTGCACTTAGCATCTCTTAAACTGACTGGCATCACTGGCCCCCAGTGGCTTCCGCGCATCCACCCGGCTGCAAGATAACTATGCATGAACGGTGTTAAAATCTCGCCGACCGCTGGTAAACCATGCTGGGCGCGTATTATTGCGACTGGATCATCTTTACCAACGTATCTTCCGGCGATATGAGTGAGACTGGTTATACTAGTGGAAGCGCATATTAAATTGTCTTCTGCGCGCCAAATCCTTGAAATTACGTAGCGTTTGACCTCACCTATCAATGCGACGAGCTCATACATCTCCTCTGGGCATTTCAGCACTATTTTCTTGTTCTCTGCAATATCAGTAACCTCAAACTTGAACCCTCCTATCATAGCTGGATCTATTACTAGGCCGGCAGTATTCATTGGGTCAGCAAACATCTTGAAGAGTGGTAGATTAAAGACTCCGGTGGCAGCTTTATCGGCAGCAAGGATGATTATTGGCTCAGATTCCCTCTCCTCAATCTCCATTTCCGCTACACCGGGGCCAAGCCCGCTAACAGTGCCCGTGAATGCATCCTTTAATAAATCTTGCCCAGCCCCGTAGAGCTTAAGTTTCTTAGCTTTATTGGCAGCTTCTTGAAAGGTCTCCCAGGCTAGCCGGTGGATCTCCTCATTTAATTCACCCTTATCATGCACCATAAGGAGCTCTATGTCATCGCCAACGTTAAAGACATAGAAGCTATTTATTAGACCTTTTTTCTTAGCCTTTTCCATCCTCTTTTCAGCAATATTAAGTATTGGCTTAGGGACTACGTGGTGTCCAGCCAAGGAACCAACATCACATTTTATTAAAGAGACAGTTGTCTTTCTTCCCACTACGAGCACCCTAAAACCATTTTTAATTCACATAAAATAAGTTTAGGTATTTTAATTTTTATTAAATTTTCGAAACAAAATTAGGAGACTTACAAGTATTATGTGAGAATGTGTTTCCTCAATTACTGGGGTGTTTTTTATGGGTCTTAGTTGCTGGATAAAATAATGAAGAAAACTGTTAAAAATGAGATTGTGGTTTTTATCTTTCATATATGAGAGGCAGACGGCTTGGGCGTTCTTAATCCTCCTCTATCCATACTAGTATCTTTTTGTATTCTGGGGATCATGCTCTATAAAAGAGTAAGGCTTGGGATAGCATTAATAGTGACACCTATAGTTTTAGCTTTATTGGCGCTTGATTGGTCTAGTATCCCAAGATTAATTTACGCCACAGTGGATCCACTTGTGCCAGAGGGTATTCTTGCTCTTCTAATTATTATTGCGACTTTTATTTCATCTTGGTTCAGTTATCTCTATAAGGAGACGAAAGAAGTTATGATTTTAAGTGAGGGATTAAGTAGTCTTACTAAAAGACCGAAATTTACATTGTCTTTTCTTCCAGCCATAATAGGTCTTATCCCAGTTCCTGGAGGCGCTTTACTCTCAGCACCGATAGTGGACTCAGAATCCCAAAACCTTGGTCTAAGCTCAGATAAGAGAGCCTTCATTAACCTTTGGTTTAGACATATTATTTTTCCAATATATCCGCTGAGCCAGTCTCTCATAGTTACAGCCGCTTTGACCCGTATCCCGCTTCTCACAATAATCTTACTTCAGATGCCAGTTATCGCCGTGATGATTGTGGTTGGATACTTAATAGGTTTGAGGGAATCTTCTTCAGAGAATAAGAAACCAGGAATTTTTAGAAAAGTTTCGAAATGGACTCTCTTCTTATCTTTTCTGCCCATCTTAATAGCAATTTTTCTGGCGGTCATTTTGGGCGCAATAAACCATATACTGTTCCAACAAGGCCTTAATATCGTAATAGCGTCATTTATTGGCTTAATGACCTTGGCTGTCACATCACGCTCCAGCTTTAAAATCTTCATCAAGCCTCTGTCGAATTTATGGATCTATGATGTAGTATTTGCCACTTATGGTGCTTTTCTGCTTCAAAATGTTATAAAAAATATTAATATTGTTGATCTGCTAAAGCCTATGATCCTGAATGGAGTGCTAGGTGAAGTATTGTTATTAACGATTATTCCGGTATGCTTGGGTTTTCTAATGGGTTCTCCAATAGGTGCAGTAGCCATTACCGCTCCAATTCTTTCTAGCTTCTCGGTTTTCTCGCCGAAATCCGCAGCCCTTCTATATGCTAGTGTATACCTTGGGTATATAATTGCGCCAACCCACTTATGCTTCGTCTTCACAGTTGACTATTTTAAGAGTCCAATAACCAAAGTATATAGATATATTATACCATCATTTATTGTAACCTACTCGGCAGCTCTACTCCTATATTCGCCATTTTTGAGGATTCTAACCTAAGAATAAAATTAAAAGAGCATTTTGAAAAATACATATAGCAAAAAGAAAAATTGTTAAGTTTATGGCGCGTTAACACTATTGGATTCCCAGATCGCGCAAGACCTCTTTTGTATGCTGTCCTATTTCTGGTGGTGGAGATTTAATTTCCAGCTTAAATTCTGAGAACTTTAGAGGTATACCGGGTATCTTTACTTTTTTGCCTTTATATTCAATTTCAACTATCATGTCCCGGTGAAGTAGTTGCGGGTGATTTAGAAGGTCTAATGTTGTGTTAACTGGTGCGCATGCTATGCCAGCAGCAACAAGAGCATTTTCTAGATCTTTTGTCTTCCAGTTCTTAGTTATTTTCTCAAGCTCCTGAGCGAGTTTTTCTCTATTCTTAGCTCTACTTTCCCTTGTTGAAAATAGAGGGTCATTTACTAAATGATCTGCTTTTAAAATCTCGCAAAGTTTTTTCCATGCGTCATCTTCGTAGGCGGCTATAAATATATAGCCATCTTTAGTCCTGTAAACTTGATAAGGCGCTCCGATGGGTGCCGCTGACCCCATTCTCTCCCTAATCTTGCCAGTAAGGGAGCTCCATGCTATCCAGTATCCAGCCCACATCGCTGAGACGTCGAGCATTGATATATCTATATACTGCCCCTTCCCAGTCTTTTCCCGATAAATCAGCGCTGCGAGTATCGCTAATGCTGCGTAGGCTCCAGTCCCATAATCAACTATTGATGCAGGTATCCTCGATGGTAAGCATGGTTCTGGATCTCCGGTCATCGACATAAGCCCAGACTCAGCCTCTATTACCGGGTCCCAAGCTGGGCGCTGATAATAGGGGCCTGTTTGCCCATAACCGGAAATTGAACAATAGATTATCTTCGGATTAATTGCCTTAACGCTCTCATAGTCCAATCCAAACTTCTTCATTGTTCCAGGAACAAAGTTTTCAATTAAGATATCGGCCTTTTTCACTAGTTCGAGAGCGATCTTCTTCCCCTCTTCAGTCCTTAGATCAAGCACTATTCCCTTCTTATTTCTGTTGTTAACTATATATGCCGTCTCCAGCATATCAACCCAATATCTCGCCCGATCCCCCCTAGGCGGCTCAATTTTAATCACCTCAGCGCCCAAGTCCGCTAAAAGCGCTGCGCAATGTGGTCCAGCAACTTCATGTGTAAAATCAAGGACTCTTATTCCTTCCAGCGGCAACTTAACCATGATTCTCCCTCCGTGATCTCTGATTCTCTTTAGATAAAGCAGGTAATAATGTTTTCGTTTATAATCTAAGATAATTCTTAATTAAGCAGGGCTCCTTTAACCTTAAACTTTAACTCTCATAACCGCTTACGTGACTTATATATGAAAACGCTAGAATAAAATAAAGATTATATTATTTAATGAACGTTATTTCTTATTAGAGGAGTGATTAATATGATTGGCGAGAAGGAAAAAGAAAAGTTAATGGAAGCATATCTCCACGGCTTTCTTGACAAAGCGCTTCTAGGAACTCGAGAAGATGCTTTAAGGAAGCCTATAGTGAGAATATTTGGGAGGGAAGTTGAAGTATACGACTTGTCCCATCCAATCAGCGAAAGAACGCCAACATGGCCGTATGGAGCCGCGGGCATTGAGACTTCGAGACTTCGTTCCCATGCACATGATCGCGTTCTCGCTGTGAGACTCACGCATACTATGCATATGGGTACGCATATGGATGCGCCTCTACATGTGGAGGAGGGATATCCATCCATCGATGAGATGCCATTAGAGCGATATATCGGAGACGGAGTAGTTGTATCGATTCCCAAAAAGGAGTGGGAAATAATAACTCCTGAGGACCTTGAAAGAGCCGAGCCGAAGATAGAAGAGAACGACATAGTCATAATTAATACTGGCTGGCACCACTATTATGGAGACTATACTAGATACTTCTGTTTTGGGCCAGGTCTCTATAAAGAGGCTGCTGAATGGTTTGTGAAAAAGAAGGTTAAGGGCGTTGGCGTAGACCTGCAGGCTATGGATCATCCGCTGGGCACACGGCTTGTTCAGACTGGTGGCGGCATGCCGCCTCTCGAGCCCTGGTTAATAGACCTTTATAAGAAGATAACTGGGAGAGATGTCTATCAAGATTTCCCATACTGGGAGCCATGCCACAGAATCCTATATACGCATGGGATCTTTGGGATAGAGAACATTGGCGGTGAGGTAGACAAGGTTACTGGCAAAAGATGCGTTATAGCAGCCTTCCCGCTTAAATGGGTTGGCGGGGACGGTTCAATGGTTCGGGTAGTAGCAATAGTTGAGAAAAAGTAGGTGGATGAAATGCTAGACGACTTATTTAGGCTAGATAATAAAGTGGCTGTAATTATAGGTGGAAGAGGAGGTATTGGAAAAGGTGTAGCCGAGGGCTTCATTCAGTATGGCGCGAAGGTCGTAATAGCCAGTAGAAACCTAGAGGAACTTGAGAAGATAGCTAAGGAATTACGCGAGAGCTATAAGGCTGAGGTTTCAGCAATGCAGGTTGATGTGACAAGTGAGGAAAGCGTAAAGCGCCTTAGAGATGAGGTTGTAGCTAAACATGGCACCGTTGACATTCTAGTAAATGCGCATGGCTATAATGCAAAGGCCCCGGCTGTAGATTTTCCGCTTCAGGAATGGGACAGGCTCTTCGACATTAACGTTAAGGGCACTATGCTTACGTGCAGAGAATTCGGAAAAGTTATGATTGAAAAAAGAAGAGGGAAAATAATAAACTTCTCTTCAGTTAGGGGGATCAGGGTAACTAAATGGCCAGGTAACCTCGGCTACTGTACCACGAAAAGCGCTGTAGATATGATAACAAAGGCATTAGCGGCGGAATGGGCCCCCTATAATGTTAATGTAAATGCGATTGCGCCATCATGGGTTGATACTGGCTTCTCTCCAAGCCTAAGCGACCCAGCTAAACTGAAAGTTGCCTTGGAAAGCATTCCACTGGGCAGAATAGCCACTTTAAAAGATATTGTCGGCGTATGCATCTTCCTAGCTTCGCCAGCCTCAGACTTCATAACCGGGCAAATAATATACGTAGATGGAGGATTGACACTTATAGGATAAAAATTGGAAAGATAAAATCCCTTATTTTCCTTTCCAGACTGGTTTTCTTTTTTCTAAAAAGGCTCTTGCCCCCTCTTTTTGATCCTCTGTACTAAATAATTGCGCAAAGATCTGCGCTTCATACTTAAATCCGTCAGTTAAACCTAGTTCTAAAGATGCGTTTATCGCTTCTTTTGCCGCCGCTAGGGCTATGGGACTTTTCTCCTTAATCTTTGCAATAAATTCATTTACGGCGTCCATAAGTTTATCTGCTGGAACAACCTTATTAACTAAGCCCATTCGCTCCATCTCTTTTGCTGGAATCTTTTCTCCCGTAAATATGAACTCCTTAGCTTTTTTCTCGCCGATAAGTCTTGGCAATCTTTGAGTTCCGCCGCCTCCAGGAATTAAGCCAATATTTATTTCTGGCTGGCCAAAGACAGCATCCTCAGAAGCTATTATTATATCGCATGCCTGAGCTAGCTCAAAACCAGCGCCTAAACAGTATCCGTGAACCGCGGCTATCACTGGCTTTGGAGCGCTCCTAATTATCTCGGAGAGAACTAGCGCTGTCCCAACCTCTTTTGCCATATTTAAAACATCAAGCGGTTTCATCTCTGCCATAGCGCGTATATCTCCTCCAGCGCTAAAGGCTTTTCCAGATCCTTTTATAACGATCGCTAGGATACTGCTATCTTTGCTTGCGTCTTCTAAAGCCTGTTTTATCTCTCTACGCATTTCGAGGTCAAGGGCGTTATAGCGCTCTGGATTATTTAAGGTAATCCAAGCAACAGAATCCTTCTTCTCATATATAATTCGATTAAATGTTGAACTCATGCCTCCCGCACCACCAAATATTTTTCTAAGAAGATTCTATTTATTACTTTGGTTTTTCCACAATTAGTTCTAAAGCAAAGCTTAAAATAAATATTAAAAAAATAATATCTTCTTTAAAGAGGGAAGGGAGTTATATGAAAAAATCTGTTCCGATAATTGAGGGTCTTTTTGAGTGGCCCTCAGAGAATCCAAGGTTAATAGCGACAAGATGCCCACTTTGCGGTAGTATGCAGTTTCCTAAGTCTAGCGTCTGCAATAATCCTGACTGCGACCATAGTGTGCCCGTAGAACAATGCTATCTGAGCACCGAGGGGACTTTATACACATATACAGTTCATGCCTATAGCCTGCGGGAGCCATTTGAGTATCATAAGGGCCCATATATTGTCGGTGCTGTCGAGTTGCCAGAGGGGCTGATTGTTGTTGGAAGGATTAAAGTAGAGGATGAAAAGATGTTAAAGATAGGGATGAAGATGAGGTTAAAGGTGGATAAACTTTATGAGGACAATGAAAACATATACTTAAGTTACTTTTTTGAGCCGGTGGTGGAAGGATGACTGAGAGTGCAATAGTTAGCGCGTCTATAATGGAGTGGGTTGAGGCCGGTCACCCAACTCCTTTGCTGATAGACAGGTTAGCAGAGGTTACTGTAAGAGCTCTTAGGGAAGCAAATTTGAGGCCGCGTGATTTGGATGCCATAATCACAAATACTACTGCAATACCATTTGATAGCCCATCCTACATAACAACTAGTGCGCAGCACTTTGCCCACAGACTTGCGGAGAGAATTGGTGTTAAAGGGGCTCAGTGCATTAATGTTTGCGCCGCATGTGCAAGTGCCTCCATAGCTTTTGCCCTTGCCGACTCATTAATAAAGACTGGAGCAATAAAAACGGCGCTTGTAGCAGGCATCGACAACTCTCCACGAGGCTTCTATTTGCCAGGTCAATCCGTTCTTGACCCAGACCCATATGCTGCTGCAATAAAGGTTATTGGGGCGACAAACCCGGCCTATTGGGCCATGTGGGCTCGTAGACGAGCATATGAGATGGGCCAATCAGTTGAGAGTATAAAAGAGCTCATGGCGTTAGTGAAAGAGATACACAGCAAATATGGTGCCCTGAACCCCTATGCAAGATACAAGAGAATTTTCGCTGCTAAGGATGTTTTGGCATCACCAGTTGTCTGCGACCCCTTGCATCTTTATATGATATGCGCAACGAGTTCTGGCGGCGGAGCTGTGGTAGTTACTGAGATGGAGAAGGCAAAGAAGATAACTAATAAACCAGTAAAAATAGCAGCTTCCACCGTGGGCGGGCCAATTTACGGCGAACCCATGCCAAGGCTGAGAGTCTTTTCAACGATGAATATTGAGAAACCCTTCACGGAATGGCGCTTACCTATCGAAAAGGCATATAAAATGGCTGGCATAACATCCGAAGATATAGACATTATAGAATGTCATGATACAAGCTGCTTCCACACGATAAACTGGATAGATCAGATAATGGGCTGGGAGAGGGAGGAAACCGACAAGCTGATAAAGAACAGAGAGATCGAGCATACTGGTAGACTTCCTGTAAATCTAAGTGGTGGGACAGCCTCATTTGGAGAGGCGGTGATGAGCCAGGCCTTTATGATGATACATGAATTATTTAGGCAGCTAAGGGGAGAGGCTGGAGAGAGGCAGGCGAAAAAGAACCTTAAAATCGGGATCTTCACGGCCTACGGGGCATATGGGGCATATGGGTGCGCAATACTTGAAAAAGCCTTCTAGGCTAAATATGCTCCATCAAAAATTTTGCAATTAGATTACCCACTTCACCACTTTTTATATCCTCCGAGGAATCCCGTGTTCCTAATACTAGGTCTAAAACATGTTTAGTCTGGATGCTTGGTTGCGTGCTCCAGAAAATTTGTGCGCAAGTATAGCAATAGACCACCATTAAATCCGCACCCGTTGAGTAAAACTCTTCAGCCCTCTTTGATGAAAGATTTAATGTGAGATTCGGGTCGGCAATAGAGGCCATCCCACCAGCGCCGCAGCATAAACTTTTCTCTCTTGAATGCTTCATTTCTATAATTTTATAGTTTTTAAGTAGGTTTCTAACCTCTGTGGCAAAGATACCCTCAGATCTATCTGGGCAGCTATCGTGAATAGTTACCTTTAGGTCTGAGATGCTCATCTCTTCAGTAAACGTTTCGCCCATAATCTCATATATGGTTAAAATTTTGTATATGTTGGGAAGAGAATGTTTAAGGTGATAATAGCACATCGGACACGCAACTATTATATTTCTACATTCATGCTTTGTAAAGTAGTTTTCTAATTTCAGAAGCCACTTTGAGGATCCTTCAATTAAGCCTATGTCCGCTAATGGTTTACCACAACATAAATCGGTGAACCCAACGTTACAAAGCTTTTCTACGAGTTTCCAATAGATCTTCTTAACGGCCTCCGGAGAGTAAGATGACATAGAGCAACCTGGGAAGAAAATATACTCAAAAGAGCCGTTTTCAGGGATGCTGTAATTTATTCCCTTATATGTTTTGTAGGCTTTTGGGAAGAAGAGAGGATCATCCGGCATGAAAAGTCTATAATATATCTCGTCGATTATGTTTTTTGAGAAGAGTTGTCTAGCATAAGAAATTACTGAGGGGAAATCAAGGTTTTTCGGACAAACACTTCTACATAGGCCGCATAAAAGGCACTCCATAATATATCTTTTGTTTTGGTTTATGCCCCCCAGAAGTCTCCTAACAATATCTTTTGGCGTTAAAGAATACTTTGATAAAAATGGGCATTCTTCAACGCATAATCGGCATTCTATACACTCATCAAGGATAAATTTAAGAGAATTATTATTCATTAGCAACCCCAACCTTTTCTTAAATATAGGTTACGACTCTTCCCTCTTCTGTCTGCCTTATTACTATGGGCGGTTTAATTGATGTAATCTTATCTATCATCCGCTTTATCCTCTCAATATATTTTTTCTCAATCTCTAAATCAGTTTTAACAACTCTCTTTGCAATCTCTCCACAATAATTACAGTCACCGCAGCCAATTATACATGGTGGGTCATTTTTTATAAAGTATTCATACCATCCGTCGAGTGATCGATTGTCAATCGAGATTCTCAATAGAGGTAGGGGCTCCTCACTTAAATCGAACATATTCCAGCAAAAGTGTATATAGGAGTTGTCGATGAGGGCATATATGTCGCCATCATACCTCCCGGCGAGATAGGCTTCAATAAGTTTTAATAGATCATCTGCTGGCAAGCCTCGCCCGGCTATCTTAATATAATCTATGCCTATTTGGGCATAATATTTAATATCCTCAGGCCTAATCCATGGCGCCTTGAGGATCTCCTTATGATCACTTAACCTCTTGAGGGTGCACCGCATAAATGGGTAGGGCTTATAGGTGAATCCTATTGGATCATCTATGGGGCACTGTGATACATGGGCTGTTATAGTATTGTGATATGTTCTAAATGGGCATCTTAGTAAGCAGCCATTATTGGCTATAATTTCCAGCTTAGCTTTACATTTCTCTCTTATCAATTTGAGCAACTTGAAAGATTTATTAAGATCCTCACTTAGCGTAAGTCTCGTGGCCCCTAAACTCTCATATATCAATGCCCGGTTTAAAGAATCTATATAGCATAGAGATGAAGCGTTAATCTCGAATTGCGGGAAATTCTTTGCTACATATTCAATAAGGTATGGTATAGCGATAATAAGCGTATCAACCTTAAACTCTAAAAGTTTCCTTAAAAGGTCATTTAGGGCCGCTCTCCCCTCCTCCATATACTCGGCGAGACCCATGCATACAGGGTTTAATGTATAGGCGAACCTAATCCCATAAGCATGAGCCTCCTCTACATGCTGAGCAAACCTATCCTCATCAACGTGTGGGAGAATTGTTGCAGGCCAACCAGTCCCAAGAATGGAAAACTTAAATGAGCCATAAATCTCATAAACACGGGATCCAGTGTCACGGTACTTCTCGTTTAACCCGTTTATCCTCTCTAGAAAAGAACTCTCAAATGTTGTTGGAACACAAAACTTAATAGTAGTCATATTAAACACTCGCTCATACATAACTTGAGCAAACCTAAATTTTAATTTTCTGAGGATATTTAGATTCGGAATTCTCTGGAACTATTATTCAGCAATTCTCAGAAAGATTTAAATCTTATTAATACCTAAACTTAGGTAAATTTGCTGGGGGTTTGCAATGATATTTCTGCCAAGAGCATCTTTACCTCCGAAGCTTCAGATAATCGTCAGAAAAGTTGGAGAAAAAGATTATGAGATAACAACTGAGCCTAAGCTGGAGCCGATGGTTTTCGCCACATTCGTTGTAACATTTAAGCAATGTGCAAAAAATTGCATAGTCAAGCTCTCCGGCGGCAAGCTCAACCTTTCTGGCGAGACCCCTGACTTTAACGCGATACTAGCCTGTATAAGCAGTCAATCACCAATACCAGTTGAGCTCCAAATAACTTAAAAGATAGACCTGTACAATTTTTTCTTATCAACTGACGTTATATTATATAGACAGAATGGTATGAGTCTACCGTTCTCTCTAATCTCATGGACGCAGCACTTACTTAATCTTTCAAGATCCACCGTCCAGGCATCTTGAGCAAAGTGGCACCCCACCGAGAAAAATCCTTCCGGCCTTAAGTATTCAAGCAGTATTCTGAGAGATGAGCCTGCAGATTGCGGCCTAAGATTCCTTGCAAACTCTCTTGAGATATTAAGCTCGTCCGAGATCGCTTTTAAAATATCGTCGAAATCCACAAATCTGTTAGTTAATGAGTATTTATTTATTAAATCTTCTATATCAACTAGTTTAGTTAGGACGTAAAGATCCCCATCCTCTTTAAAATATGCATAGAGGAGTGATGAGCATCTCGGATCTGGGCATGGAACTGGGATAAAGTCGGTGGATCTTATTTTCCCACCGCTTCCTTCCTCAATGCTCATCTGAACATCGCTTATGGTGACCCTGTTCATTGGATCGAATATTCGTTGTGGGTGTCTTCCAAGGGCTGCAAATGGCTGGAAATTAACTCCTATCACCCTTCTCTTAATAGCATACTTAATAATATCCCATACCTGACTGTCATTAATGCCCCTTATAAGAGTTACCGCCAGAGTTACGCTCAAACCTGCCTTTCTACAATTTTCAATCGCCTTCTCCTTAATTTTCATTAAGTCTCTTCCCCTTATTGCACGATAGACCTCCGGTGTTAAACCATCGAACTGTAAATATACTCCACTAATCTCATTGTCAGCTAAATCTTTAGCTAATGTTGGGTTTCTCGCAATCTCTATTCCATTAGTATCTATTTCAATAAGCTTGAAGCCTAAGTCTCTAGCTAATCCAACGATTTCAACCAAGTCATTTCTAATAGTAGGTTCTCCCCCAGAGAACTGAATCGCCGTAGGCCTTCCCTCGAACCTTAAAAGGTTCTTAAGGATCTCTTCTATCTCCCACATTGAGGGATTCCAAGATGGTTTTTCCTGTGAATCGGCAAGGCATACTGGGCATAATAAATTGCACCCATCTGTAACTTCAAATATTGCTAAACATGTATGCTGCCTATGAGAGGGGCAGAGACCGCAATCAAATGGGCATCCCTTTTCAGTCTCTTTAATATAAATCTCATTTGGTTTTTTGCCCATTCTAGAGAATTTTAGGGATCTTTTATATAGGTTCAGGTCACTCCAAAGCAGAGCTATTATAGCTCCATGCTCCCCACAATTCTTTTTCATATAAACCCGTTTTCCATCGGTAACAATCTTGGCTGGAATAGAATTTAGGCAAAAAGGACATAAGCTCTTGGTCTCGCTTAAAATCTCCATTAAGAATAAAGAAGATAACACTAATAATTAAAGGTTATCTCGAAAAGATTTAGAAATAAAATTTCAGAATAAATAGTAAATATCGTGTAGAGGGTAAGGCTCTCCTAGCTAATTAATTTTAAGCCCATTTCAGTGGTCTTCCATTTTCCTTCCCAGCGGAGTCCACCTGCCTTCTCTAGCTCCCAGATAAAATATGCTGGCCAAACCTTTGTCTTCTCATATGTGGCTTTGAGATCTTCAAGGACAAACCGCTCTATCTCATCCTTCGTTTTTGGTTCACGGCAGAACTTAAGAATCTCAGCGTAAATACTTCCATATTCAGGGTCACGCAAAAGATCATATAGTGTTTTTGTAACTATTTCGCTCATACTTCTCACCCAACTTATCTATTTTAGTTTTATATAAACAATAGAATTTATTTGTTTTTTGTAATTTTACAGCAAGCTCTTTTTAGTTTACTTTATTGGTCTTGAGCGACATTAACCTCAGGCATAGGATTGCTAATGGAAACTGGTTCTTGAAAGAGACGTAACCAGTATAACTCTCGTGTTTTCTGCAAGCAGCAAAAACACTAGCTTCCTTCAAGCTATCGAGGGGCGCTACGTCTATCGGTCTCTTCTCCCTAATTGTTAAAAAGTGTTAAATCTGTTATGCCTAAGATACTTATTCGATGAAAGGCTTAGTTTTTACGGGGCATCTAAATTTTAAATGAGACCTTAGCCAAGCATATGGACAAGTTTATACGGATGAACCATTCTATTTATAGGGAAATTTAAAGGACTGACTATGGACAAGAATAGAGCTATTTTCGTTGCCATTGCAAATGCTACCTATGGATTGATAACAAATACTATTCATTGTAGGGATGAGGGACCGGATTTATGTGATAGGAAAATTGGGAAAATCGCTGGGCGCTTGGCTTCAAGCTTACCGTGTGAGTGTAAACTGCTGATGATAGGCTTCCAGCCAGTAATAGCCTACAATCTCTCAAGGATATTTGGGAACTTTCGAGTCACAGATATGGATCCCGCCAACATTTGGGGTGTGCGATCAGCTTATGGCATCAATAGGTCTAACGGCACCACAGCATACGTTCTCAGGAAGCGACGACCAATTTATGGGCTAGTGACATTCTGGCCAGTGCTAGTCTTCGTCTCAGCATCAATCCACGGAGCCACCATAAAAATCCTCCATGAACTATTACCTACAAGAGTAATGGCAGCCTACGTCCAGACAGCAATACTAATCCTCTTCATCACGCTCTCCTTGGTGACGCTCATAGACGCTGTAAGAGCATATATCAGAAGCTTGCGCGCACAAATAAGGTCTAACAGAGCATGTTAAGGGAGAATAATATAGAAAAACATAAGTTCTTAGGTAAGTTTGTAATAATTCCATGCTCTGGTGTCGGGCAGACTGTTGGCACATATCTCGGCAAGCGGCTTACGTTGTCGTGGACAAGATTTGCCAAACGAGACTCTGCTCCTCTGCCTACCAGCGTTCGTAACTGGTGTTGAGGAGGATGTCAAGATGGTTAAGGAAAACCCTAACAGAGTTATCGCCATTGAGGGGTGTGATCGTAAGTGTATGAGTAAGATCTTGGAGGGGCAAGGGTACAAATCAGCGGAGACAATTATTGTCTCCCACACGATTAAAGAAATGGACCTAAAGATCGACAGAATAAAGATGTGGCTAATAGAACAGTTGAAGCCATCAAAAAATTGAAGGCAGATAAAACGTAGATGGTTCTCTCCTTAATAGTCTCAGCTTTATTCCCACCAATATAAGATAGATGCTATCAACGAGGGATAGATGTTAATTTAGTGGTATAAATTTTTACTGGTAAATTGGTGCGGGGGGTGCGCCCCAAACCCCTAGTTCTGGTGCCCTTCATTTTTTTAATGGATTTATTTCCCATGGTCTGGGCACCAATAATAATTTGTTTTCGATCTAGCAGTTAAAGATTGCTATTGTTATATTAGTGCCCTCACGCTAGACGTTTACTAAATGTATGGTGAGTTCTCTTATGGGATGATGCTATCAGCATAGCTGCTACCAGCCTGTCTTAATTCATGTTTAAACTCAAGAGGATAGCTGTCATTATTACTGATTTCGTGAAGAAAAACCATTCGGAACCAGTAAACTTTTGAGAAGCGTATCCAATAAACTTTTAACGCTTTAAATATAGTGATTTTTCTGGAGGGCTTTTATGTGCGAGTTATTTGGTTTCTCATGTAATAAGCCTGTTGGTGTAAGTTTTTCTTGGCGCGGCTTCTTGGCTAGGGGTAGGTTTAATAGGGATAGTTGGGGCGTCACCTTCTATCCGGATATGCCTAGTTAAGGAGCCTAATCCATCCATAAATAGTGCTATGGCTTCATATTTAAGGTCAGCTAATCTT
>Ga0209394_1000356_pt1 | contig 37621 bp, 52 predicted proteins | sample JNZ201metaG_FD_184122 | JGI IMG/M metagenome (GOLD analysis project Ga0209394, IMG submission 184122) | Hot spring microbial communities from Jinze hot spring, China to study Microbial Dark Matter (Phase II) - JNZ 20120812A (SPAdes) (version 3) ...
ATGCTAGTGCTTCCGGGGAATTCGATAGCCTGCAGGGAGTTGCTGAGAACATCATTATAGGGCAGTTGATCCCCTTTGGAACGAGTATTGTGGAGCTTAAAACCAGTCCACAACAATTAGCTAGGGGTGGGGATACTCAGTGAGTGAGCTAACTAGACCAGAGCTGGAGAAAGAGATAAAGAACGTAATTAGAACAGGTAAGTACATACTGGGGAGTAAGAGGAGCTTAAGGGCTGTATTGACTGGTAAAGCGAAGGCAATCATCGTTGCCAGCAAGATACTGCCAACTATTGAGGCAGACGTAATTCATTACGCAAGCCTCGGTAGAATACCTGTTATAAGGTATCCAGGCACAAGTTATGATCTCGGTTTAGTTTGTGGGAAACAGTTTCCAGTCTCAGTGATGGCTATCCTAGATTTTGGGGAGTCCAGGTTTGCGGAGGTGGTAGCATCTGTCTGAAATAAAGCTAAGTAACGAGGAGCTAAGGTATATGGCTCTCTTTAGCGACGTTACTGGTGTTGACGTAAAGGACTGCATAATAGATTCTGATAGTGGTGCTATAGTGTTTATAGTTCCACCAGGTAAAGCCGGTCTGGCCATCGGGAATAGAGGGTCGAACGTTAAGAGGCTATCCAAGATACTTGGCAAGCGAATAGAGGTAGTCGAGTGGGCAGACAACCTGGAGGACTTCGTTAAGAACTTATTCCTGCCGGCGAGAGTTCTTGGTACAAGCTTGATGAAACTTAAGGACGGTAAGAGGGTCCTCTACGTCAGAGTAAATCCTGAGGACAAGGGTCTTGCCATAGGTAAAGGAGGTAAAAACGTAAACAAGGCTAAGACAATACTAAAAAGATACTTCGATATCGACGTAGTCTCAATTATTTAGGCTTATAAGGTAATAATGCTTTGACAACTTGAGGTGTGGACTGTGCCAGGCTCGAAAGCACCTAAGGGTCTCTATGCGGCTAGGAAACTGAGGTTAAAGAGGCTAAAGTTCAGATGGTCGCAAAGAGAGTTTAGGGTGAGAATGCTAAAGCTTAAAGAGAAATACGACCCGCTCGAAGGAGCACCTATGGCTAGAGGTATTGTTATAGAGAAGGTTGGGATAGAGTCTAGACAGCCTAATTCAGCTTTAAGAAAGTGTGTTAGGGTGCAGCTAGTTAAGAACGGAAAGGTTGTAACAGCCTTTGTTCCATGGGATGGCGGGATAACCTTCATAGATGAACACGATGAAGTGATAATAGAGGGAATTGGAGGCACTAGAGGCAGGTCGATGGGTGACTTACCTGGAGTTAGGTATAGAGTAGTTGCTGTAAATGGAGTATCACTCAAGGAGCTATTGAAAGGCAAAAAGCAGAAGCCGATGAGGTAGAATAAAGGAAAGAGAAACTTTGAGGATCGTTGTCACTCATACGGACTTAGACGGTATAGCGTCAGCAGCTATTATAACTCGGAGCCTGAGTAAAGTCGATAAGTACGTGTTTACGCAACCCCACACACTACCCAGGGCTCTCTCTAGGATCAAATGTCTCGATGGGTGTGAGGTCTACGTATGCGATCTCAGTCCAAATTATGGTAACGTTAGCTCTATCTTGAGTACTATAAAGAAGCTAGTTGAATATGGCTCTAGAGTCTGGTGGTTCGACCATCATATCTGGGATCCTTCATGGGTTGAAAGCGTTCTTAACTTAGGCGTTAGACTCAGTCAAGATACTTCTACCTGTTCAGCGGGGATAGTGTACAAGCAGCTCGGATTTGGAGACAGCACATCTGAGTACATAGCTAAAGCAGCATGTTCTTTAGATCTTTGGGTCTTTGACGACTGGGTTGGGAACTTTCTAGCTAGATATGTAGGTTACAGCAAAAGCGAGGATTGGAGGAAAAAAGTTGCTATTAAGCTATCTAAAGGTGTATTGCTCGACGAAGAAGTATCGAAAACCGTTGAGGAAAGTGTGGATCGAGAGCTCAAGATCCTCTCTGAGGCTCTCAAAAGGGGTGGCGTGAGCGATATTTGCGGAATAAGAGTAGCCCACTACTATAAGTCTGTAAAAGACCACATTACTTCTTATATAGCAGCACTATTAATGTCGAGGTTCAACGCCGACATGGCCGTTATATGTAGGAGAGGGTCTGTCAGCTTAAGAAGCCGGGGCAAAGTTGACGTCCGAGAAATTGCTAAAAAACTAGGAGGCGGAGGACACCCGAATGCTGCCGGTTTCTCCCTCCGCCCACCATGGCTTTATAGAGTCCTTCTATTAATAGGTATACCGAGTCCTTACGTCAAGTGGTGTATGTCTAGAATCAAGGCAGTGTTGTGCGAGCAATAGCTACTCGCATCAGCTATGGCTCTCTTACCATGAGTTCTGACTCCTTCTATTCCCTTAAGGGCGAGTAGTTTGGGGCCTCATTCCTTCTTTGGGGATTAGACCTACGCCCAGTTTCGAGCGAATATTTCCCACCTCAAATAGTTCGGCCTCGGAGGCGTGTTTCTCTTTCGAGTAGCACGCTTTATGTTTTTATATGGTCTGCGTTGAATACCTTATTACGCACGTAAATTTTTAGTAGACCTGTACGCTAGGGCTGTAGTCTAAGCTACTAGGAGGAGCAGTGGTAGGAAACCTGTTCCAAGAAGACTGACTGTGAGAGTTGGTGATAGAGGTATCTACGTATCTATTTTACTCCAGGAAAATTAAGCTAAAGGACAATTAGAGCAGTTATGACCGTGGACATAAACTTGGACGGCACCACGCTAACCGTGTTTAATAACAAAGGTAAGCTCCTCAGGCTCAAGAGGTTCAAGACACTCTTAGGAAGATACTGACTCACAGAATATGGATTCAGAGCATTCAGAAACGCTATCCTAGGTCCTGAAGGCTTATTAGAGACGTTAAGAAAGCTATCGAGAGGCATGGTGAGAGAATTAGGAGCATGGTTTGGGGACCGTTTCCTAGGTGAAGTCTTACAAGCTGGTTTTGTTATATAAGGTATTTGAGGATAAAACAAGTACTATAATGTCTGAGTGACTCTACAGGGCTGTTTGCTGGTTGCTTAGTTTTTGGTTCTTTTAGTTACCTGAGAGATTTTCAGGGATTTCGGCTCCAAGCTAGCCACTAAAAAGTACTTGGTACTTAGATTACTTAGATATATCGGAGCCCGTGAGCTGATGAGCCATTGACGAGGGACGAAGCTCCGTGAACTACTCTTGGGATAAAAGCAAGGCCCGGTAGCCGTAGGGGAATACAGGGTTGGCAACTGTTTTAGTGTGTTAGGTTTATAAAGGTTTTGTGGGATTTTTCGTGATGATGAGAGGTACTTCGAGACACCTAGAGGTAGAGCTAGATGTGAGCCCCGTGCCGTTGGGCTCGAAGGGTGCCCGTGACCCCTGCGTAGAGTGGTTGGTAGCCGCAGTGAACCGCAGGGCTGAGGGCACAACCCGCCCTAGGAAAACCTAAAAAACCTAGAGCGGGAAACGGTATGCTCAGGTGGAATGATCTTATGCCCACGAAAACTGGTGGACACGGGCAACTATCCGTTCCTCGGCTACTCAGGGTATGGGGGTTCTGGGTCGCCTCGAACACCCCAAAGCCCGATGAGAGCCCGAGCGGGATGCGGGGGAACGGAGATGAGGCGACGACATCACATAATATGAAATTATATCAGAGCTCAACCTTGATATAGAGGCTCTAAGTAAGGCGTCAGTATATGAAGGTTTCCGGGCTGGACCTAGCAGCTGAAAGCTATAACTGCAGCGGATATGCAGTCATAGACCTCAATACTATGACCTTGGCTAAAGCAATTTGTCTCTACAGTGATGAAGAGATAATGACCAACATACTATCAGACCAAGTAAGACTAGTCAGCGTCGATTCTCCCTTATCAAGAGAACCAGTGTTTAGGCACGTAGATAGAGAAGCTATAAAAAGAGGTTTTAGAGTACTACCACCCAATTTCGGATACATGAGGAAGCTTACTCGAAGAGGTTGGAGACTGTACGAGAGACTATCAACAGAAGGTATCGAGGTCATAGAGACTCATCCAAGGAGTGCTTTAAAGAGTTCAGGGCTCAACGACTGTTTCGTACTCGCAGAAAAACTTGGGGTAAGTTTAGGTATCTACAGACGAAAAGCACTAGGTAAGGACCTACGCGACGCAATAGTATCTGCTCTCGTAGCGCTTTGCTACATAAGAGGAGACTGCCTACTAACCGTTAGTGCTGAAGACGGTAAAATACATTTAATAAAGCCGGTAAGCTAGAGGCTAACGCTATTTGTGAAGGTACTAGCGATGATTTTAGAGAGCAGGTAGGTCGGACATCGCAGCACAGCGGGAGGCGCTTTACGTAGATAACCTCTTTTTAAGTGTATCATTACCCTAATTATGGGGTTTAGATTGGAGAGTTTGGAGAGTAAGGTTGTAAAGATTAGGGTAAGGGATTTCGCAGATCTTGTAAGGCTGGCTGCCTCAGGCATAATGATGGGTCAACCTACTTACATACTGAGGCTTGTTGCGGGAGGTGATGTGTGTGTTTATGGAATAATGGCAGTGTTTAAGGACTTTTATAGGTATTACGGGATCCCACTCATATATTACTGGCCCGATGAAGGCTGTAGAATGCCGATGGACAGAAACTATGCCGTAGTGAGATCAGATGAAACAGGGGAACACATAGAGTTAAGCAAGGGATTTAAGGCAGGAGTAATAAACGTCCCAATAATAAACGTCCAAGAGGTCCCCAACTTCATTTGGGAAAGCGGTAAGTAGAGTTGACGTAACTTACTAGCACACAGAGTCTAACCTCACCCAAGTTTCCCATCCCTACATATTGATGTTCTTGACAGAGTCTGCTCTCCTGTTTGCGTTAAAAATCCGGAGGCAGCAGAGGCTCTAGTACTGGGCGCCCCTGCGTGGATGCCCTACTAAGTAGCTTCCTTGAGAAACACGTTTACTAAATCCCGCAAACCGACAAGTACAAACTTCTGATAATAAGGAGCTTCGCAACTCAGTTAGAGCAATCTTCGGCGGACTTTAGCATAGCTAGTCTAAGCTAACGGAGAATATTGGAAAAGGGGCTTTCTAAAAGCTAGGTCTGGAATAGCGGACCCGCTATAGCATTTAATCTGTAGAGAGCTTAGGTCATTCAGCTACTCTAGCTAGTGGTGATGGAGGATTCGCCCACAAAACCTTCTTTAAATGCCAGAGAAGTTCTCTGCCTATAGTAACCTACAGTAAGGAACGATTCTTACGGTTTCAGGCACTTGCTTATAAGGTTTACTAGATACTAAGATTGGTCGTATATGAGGAGGATTCAACAGTTAGTGCCAACGGTCGTTATCCTGGAGACTGTGGCAAGGGCGGGAGGTACGATAGCTGGTGACTCCCTCTTTATGGAGCTTAAAAAAGCTGGTGATATTTCGTTTAGTGAGTTCCTTAGGTTACTAATGGTTTTAGAGCTGAGGGGCTTGATTAGAGTAACAACTACTACGGAAGAAAGGTTTTTTGTTCACATAACAGAAAAAGCTTTAAAAATTCTGACGACGAAAGAGGAACCTAAGAGCGACTAGCTTTAGTAGAGAAGGCACTTACTTGCGTCTTCTCGCATTTAGAGCTCGGATCATTACTTAGCGCTTTTTGAGTGCCGAGATCTTTAAAAGTCTTCGTAAGCTTAATACGTGGATGCTACATAGTGGTTAGGATCGTCGTAGATAACATGCTAGGCAACCTAGCTCGCTGGTTAAGAGTGTTGGGTTACGATACTGAGTACTCCAGGAAATCGCAGGATGCAGACATCCTCAACTTAGCCATACGTGACGATAGGGTCATAGTCACTAGAGACTTAGGGTTGCATAAGAGAGCAACTAAGAAGAACTTGAAGTCTGTTTATATCCCCCCGGATCTGACGGAGATAGCTGACATACTCGCTCTGGTAGCAGAAAAACTAGGTCTGAACGTAGAATTTGATAAAGGTAACACAAGGTGTCCCCTCTGCAACAATAAACTCTCGATAGTACCTAAAGCCCAAATAGCTTCTTTTGTACCACCAGAAGTCTTAAATAAGTACGATACCTTCTGGTATTGCGGCAAGTGTCACAAGGTGTACTGGCAGGGAAACCACTGGAAGACCATAAGTGATACCCTTGAGATGGTGAAGAACAAATTAAATAGAAAAACCGGAGGAATATCGACCTCCGGACCTCAGGCCTAAGCAACCAACCTATATTAAGCGAGAACATTCTGTTGCGTAGCTAAGGACTTACAACTTTGTTCGAATTCTCTTACCATCCCCTATGACCCAGAATGCCCCGTCTTCTCTTACCTCAATCTTCCAGATAGCCGCCTCGCCTTTTACTCTCTCAACGACTTCTTGTAGTGCCGCAATAGCACTCTTTCTACCCCGACTAACGACCCCTACAGCAAAGACTATGTCGCCCGGCTTAAACGTACCTATGCTGTGGTGTATAGCAACATATTTTACACCCTCGATTCTTGAAACCTCTAGAGAGATTTTCTCAAGAGCTTTCTCTGTGTATTCTTTATGGTGTTCATACTTGAGTTCCTCGACTTTACTACTCTCCACCTCACCCTTAACTACACCAAAGTATAGTGCTATAGCACCAGCTTCTGGGTCTAGTTTACTTAGGAGATTACGCAAGAAAGCTTCAGCATCCACGGCTTGCTCAAGTAGGATGCGGGTTTCACTAGAACTCTCACCACCAGCAGAAGGAGGAATTAGGTCTACTGTAGGTTCCAAGCATAGATCGAGTTCATGGTCGAGCTCTCTGATTATGCTCCCCCTATGTATTACTAGAACGAGCCCACCGGAAACCAGTGTGGATAGCTCCGGGTGTTTACGAATTACTGCTTCTAGAACCTCTCTAACAGTCGCATGGCATGAGTCGAAAACAAGTTCTTCGCTACTTTCCCCAACTACCTCTCTTAGTACTGCGAAATATTTTACCGCCACCTTCATGGAAGTCCTATTGTAAGATCCTAACGAGTTAAAAAGTTAAACGACGGCGCAGTAAGGATACCTTATCACTTAAGTGTTCGTTAGAGATTTAACCCGAATAGCTCGATTTTCAAAATTACCTAGATTAAAAATAGTTTTCTCGGCCTTACAAGGAGGTTTTATTGGCCCGCATTGAGTATTCATTTTGTAGAGAGCTAGTGAGATAGGCTAACTCCGAACTGTTTAAGGCTTTGCGTGATATATTTCAAGCAGAACGTTGAGTATAGCTAGAGACGAAATTAGTGCTTCATATGTTCTGACGGTTAGGGTTCCTTGTCCTGGAATAAAGTTTATTACAAGGTCCTTTCTCACGTCTTCTCCAACAAGTTCGTCGAAGTCCTTCCTTGGGTTGCCGAACAGTAAGCAAATAGATTTAGCCCCTCCTAGTTTGTTGAGAATTTCCCTATCCTTGAGGACGTTGTGTACGAGCACACCTTTTTTACTAGTGTTTATAACTAAGTCGTAATGCTCGAGAAAGTCAGTAAGACTAGCTCTGTCAGTTAAGTTTACAACTCTATAACCAGCATAAATGGGTGGTTCACTCACTTCGCGACATAGTAGTGGTTCCGTGCTCTCCAATTTAACTAGCTTTATGTCACCGGGTCTAGCGTAGTACACATCAAGTAATCTGCAAGGTCTCTCCCAGCCTATGTCAACTAAACCGTGCTCACTAAGTACTAGCCCGAACCTAATGTCTCCGGAGGCTACTTGCCTACTTTCTGGGTTATGAGGGTAGATCGTTAGTGGAGGCAATAACCCAGCAAACCGGAGGTCTTCACTCAACACCTCGGTTTTAACACGTAAGTAGGGTGGTACAAGCATGTACCTCGAGATCTTTAAGAAGAGATTATGGTCTTCCACAGTGGAATCCGGGTCTTTAAATACAGCAAGAGTGGAGACTCTAAATACAGCTAAAGCCCTAATGTAGTCTCCAGCCAACCTTGTCTTTAGCCTTAGTTCTTTATAGAGAACAAGGTTTGAGGAGGGTATCACTACAGCTACAGAATGGCGCCCTAATGGGGGAGGCCATTTAAACACTAGTATCCCGGCTACTTACTTTTTCTTCTTCTCCCTCTCTCCAGCTGCCTGCTTTTTGCCTTCGCTTTTAGCCTTTTCGGCTTCCTTGGAGCTCCCACTCTCACCTATTCCCATAAAAAGAGTTGTCCTCTGTCTACCGCCCATTTCACGCACCGAGTGCAGTGTATTCCATAGCTTTTAAGTGTTATAGCCGATCAGAAGTGGATGATGTAAAAGCCGAGTACCGAGTTGTGAGGTATCTCCCGAAGCCTGACTTTCTATCTTACCTATTGCCAGCATCGGTGGAGACATTGATGCTAAAAGTTAAATGGAGTATATAATGAAAAAGCTTTAAAGTGGAGTACTGGTAATGAAGTAGGTAAGGCGGTAGCGGTGGCACGAAGAAAGCACTCAGCTCCACGTAGGGGTAGTTTAGGTGTTAGACCTCGAAAGAGAGCACAGAGACTACTTCCGAGAGTGAAATCGTGGCCTGAAGTAGACCTAGCCAGTCCAAAGCCTCTAGCTTTTGTTGGCTATAAGGCTGGAATGACGCACCTCGTTATAGTAGATAGCAGACCAGGTTCTATGACGTATGGTCAAGAGATTACGGTTCCTGCTACAGTTATCGAAACTCCCCCGATGGTTTCACTAGGTGCGAGGTTCTATACCTATGGAAGCATGGGTAGTCTTAAGACATTAACTGAGATATGGGCAGAGCCGCCGAGAGAGTTAGGACTATGGCGCAAGATATCGGCATTATCTGTAGACCCCCAGAAGAACGAGCATAGAACCAAGATGGTTCTAAGTTACGTAGACAGAGTAGTAGACGTAGCGATAATAGCAGCAACTCAGCCTAGATTGACCGGAGGCTTGAGTAAGAAGGTTCCTGACCTCTTAGAGGTTAAAGTTGGAGGTGGTAGCATTCATGATAGAGTAAGCTTTGCGTTATCAACTCTGGGAAAGCCTATCGAGATCTCTAACATCTTTTCTACTGGTCAATTTGTTGATGTAATAGGTGTTACTAAGGGTAAGGGCTTTCAGGGAGTTATTAAGAGGTTTGGTGTTAGAGAACTTCCTAAATGGCATAAGCACAGAAAAGGGAGTAGGAGGATCGGAGCTAGATCTCCCGCAATGGGTTCCCTCAGTACTGTGCCGCAGGCCGGTCAAATGGGGTTCCACAGGAGAACGGACTTTAATAAGTGGATACTTAATATAAGCAATAACGGACACGAGATCACGCCATCCGGAGGCTTTCCTCATTACGGGGTAATTAGGTCTACTTATGTTCTGCTCTTAGGCAGCGTATTTGGTCCACCAAAGAGACCAATAGTGCTTCGGTGGCCAATAAGACCACCAGCAAAAGCTATATTAGAGCCTCCTAAAATTGTATACGTTAGCTTGGAAAGCAAGCAGTAAGGTGGATAAACATGATGACGATAGTGTTGCCAGCGAAGGTCGCACCGAAGAGGGTACCGCTATACGGTCTTGATGGGAGTATTGTGAAGGAGGTAGAGCTACCGCTAGTCTTCTCTGTCCCGGTCAGGAGAGATATAATAAGGAGGGCGTTTCTATCAGCTTTAACGGCGCGTATACAACCCAAGGGTAGGGACGAGCTGGCAGGTAAAAGAAGAGTCGGCGAATCATGGGGGATAAACTACTCGGTAGCTAGAGTCCCCAGGCTTGATAACGGTAGAGCCGTAATCGCTCCTCAAGTCAGAGGTGGTCGACTAGCGTTTCCACCTACTATAGCCGAGAGAATACATGAAAGAGTAAATAAGAAAGAGAGGTTACTCGCTCTAGCGTCGGCACTAGCAGCTACCTCGGAAACCGACCTCGTTAGACATAGGGGCCACAAGTTCTCCGCATCTACTCTGCCGGTCGTCGTCATAGACGATCTAGAGAACATAGATAAGACGTCAGCTCTAAAGAAAGTCCTAAAGACTCTCAAGGTCTGGGATGATGTCGTGAGGGCCCGCAGAGGAACAAAGATAAGAGCTGGTAAAGGCAAAATGAGAGGGAGGAGATATGATGAGCCGAGGTCTCTGCTAATAGTTGTCTCAGGTAAAAAGAGCCCCGTTGTTAGAGCGGGCAGAGCCTTACCCGGTGTTGAGGTAGTCTCTGCGGACCTGCTTGGCGTTATGCACCTGGCTCCTGGGGGTCATCCTGGCAGACTCATGGTAATAACTGCTAGTGCTCTCAGCAAGATAGGCGAGAAGTTTGAGGTGATAACACTGTGAGTAAGTTGCCCAACGTAATTAAAGCCGCTGTCTCAAGCGAGAAGGCAATAGCTTATATGGAGAGGTACAACACGCTCATATTCATAGTTGACCTGAGGGCGACTAAGCACGATATTAAGAGAGCGGTTGAAGAACTATTTGGTGTTAAAGTGCTGAGAGTCCGAACCGTAATAACGCCTAAAGGAGAGAAGAAGGCTTACGTTAAGCTAACTCAAGAATATAAGGCGTCAGACGTAGCCACTAAGTTAGGTATGGTATAATGGGTGGTGGTCTGAGTGGGTAAGAGGATACTGTCGCAGAGAGCTGGAAGAGGGACTTCAGTATTTAGAAGCCCATATCATCTAAGAGTAGCACCGGCGAGGTATCCCACTCTAACTGAGGGCACTAAGAGGGGAGTTGTAGTAGAGCTAACGCACGACCCTGGACGTTGGGTCCCTCTAGCACGGATAGTACTAGAGGACGGTTCAGAGTTCTATGTTCCGGCAGCTGAAGGCATTTACGAAGGGCAAGTAGTCTACGTAGGACCTCAATCTCCGATAGCTGTTGGAAACATCCTCCCATTAAGTAAGATACCGGAGGGCACGAAGATCTTTAACATAGAGCTGAGACCAGGTGACGGTGGTAAGCTTGCTAGACAGGCTGGGAGCTACTCTGTAGTGCTTGGTAAGTCCGGAAGCTATGTGATAGTGCTCTTACCGAGCGGTGAGCAGAGAATGGTCTTGGGGAGCTGTAGAGCTACTATAGGTGTTCCCGCTGGTGCTGGTAGACCAGAAAAACCATTACTGAAAGCCGGATTATCTTATCATAAGTGGAGGGTTAAAGCGAGAAAGTGGCCTAAGGTGAGAGGAGTGGTGATGAATGCAGTATCGCATCCACACGGCGGTGGCTCCCACCAGAGCGTTTCGAGATCTTCGACAGTATCTAGAAACGCTCCACCAGGGCGTAAGGTGGGTCACATAGCTGCTAAAAGAACTGGGAGGACGAAGAGATAGCTTATTAGGCTAATAGTCGAGATGTTGAGGGGATAGACTACGCCTGATACGAGAATGGAGCTACCGCCCGAGTGGGCTAAATTCAGGTATAGGGGCAAGTCTCTAGAGGAACTCATGAACATGCCTATGGACGAACTAGTGAAACTACTGCCTGCCAGAGTTAGAAGAAGCCTCTTGAGAATGTCTGACCCGGAAATAAGGGTCAAGATGGTTGAGTACGGTATGTTGAACTCAGAGAGAGACGAACCGGAGAGATTAAAGCTACTCAGGAAAGTCCTAAAAGCTAGAGAGATGCTAGCTCGCGGGAAAAACGTAGTGGTAAAAACCCACGTAAGAGATGCTATAGTACTCCCAGTAATGGTGGGTTTAACTATAGCTGTGTACAACGGCAAAGAGTACGTTCCAGTAAAGATCACGCCCGAAATGATAGGACACTACTTAGGAGAGTTCGCTATATCAACAAAGAAAGTAGAGCACGGTGAACCAGGTCTCAAAGCAACAAGGTCGACGCTGTTTGTAGCAATGAAGTAGTATTTTATACGATTTCCTCTAGGTGCGGGAATATACTGTTCCCACCCCAAGGTTTCCTCAGGTTTTTCTGTGGTGGCTGGGTCTCGACTCCGTGGCTCAACGTCGCTACCGACTACTCCACATGAGGGTCTTGAGCCCCTTCGAGCCCGACGGCACAGATCCACATCTACACTTTCGTAAACATCCCCTAGAGGCTCCGACATCGCCCGCCAACACCCCCCAAGGTCGGAGAATGCACTAGGCTCCTCCTGACTCTAAAACATCGATGGAAACTTCAATAACCTTACACACTAAAACAGCTACAAGACCCTAGAACTCTTGAACTGATTTCCTAGGTTCGCACTTAGTTGTCTTTATAATTATACTAGGAATCTTGATAGGGATTGCTTCGAGTAGTAGGGGTAGAGTGTTGCTAACTGATGCCAGAGGTAATGAAGAAGCTAGCCTGGAGTGTTTAAGCAAGTTCCTTAAGAACCTTGTACCCTTAGAGACGATTAGGAGGCTTCTAGTGGAAGCTGAAGAGTACGTTGCTAACACCGTAAGAATGAAGTTCGATTTCAGTTGCAGTAAAAATCTATTAAGAGATGTAGCAGTATCCATAATCTACACTCCACCGAGTGTCAGCAGTATCGTCGTTGAGGTAATTCTAACGTCTGAGATAGACGCACGCGACTTTGTGACACGAATATATCATTCCCTCACCTCGAAGTCATGTTACGTAGAGGTGTCCACCGAAGGAGTTTACGTATCTAGGGAAGTTAGTTGCTTTAAAGCTCTGGATGTAGAGCTAGTGAGTGTAGTTAATAGTATCTTGAGCGAAATAGGTGAGAACTGTGTTTTAAGCTTTTCAGGCTCTTACGAATTGCTTTGGCATACCGTTACCTTTAATAAAGATAGAACTTAGAGTTATTAGCGTCGGAGGTACCTAATATACTGGTGAAGGCTGTGTTTGAAGAAGCTGCGTACAGGGGACCCCCTCCCAAGGTGCCCTTAAAGAGAGTGGACGAATATACGTGGGAGATCCCTAGGGATTACAAGAACTGCATGAGGGTTCCTGCGGTAGTATTCGCTGACGACTACCTCATCAGCAAGATGAGAGAGGATTTAACTTTAGCACAAGCAGCAAACGTCGCTTGCTTAAACGGAATAGTTTCAGCTTCCTACGTAATGCCGGATGGTCACCAGGGGTATGGATTTCCGATAGGTGGGGTCGCCGGAATGGAGTACGAGGAAGGAGTTATATCTCCTGGTGGAGTAGGTTACGATATTAACTGCGGAGTAAGGTTACTGAGAACGAACTTGAGTTTAGACGATGTCAGAACGAAGCTAAAGGAACTTATCGACACTATATTCCGCAATGTTCCATCCGGTGTTGGAAGTACTGGTAAGGTTAGACTCACTTTCTCCGAGCTAGATAAGGTCTTACACGATGGCGCGGAGTGGGCTATAGGTAAAGGGTTTGGGTGGCCGGAAGACCCGGACTACATAGAAGAAAGGGGTGCGATGCGTGGGGCAGATCCGAGTAAGGTTAGTAGAGTAGCTAAAGAGCGTGGGGCTCCTCAGTTAGGTACGTTGGGAGCGGGAAACCACTTCCTTGAGGTTCAAGTAGTAGACAAAATTTACGATGCCGGTGTAGCCAAGGCGCTTGGGATAGAGCATGATGGACAGATCATGGTGATGATACATACGGGCTCTCGCGGGTTAGGACACCAGGTAGCTAGTGATTACTTAGTGATAATGGAGAGAGCCATGAGGAAATACGGTATAACACCTCCAGATAGAGAGCTTGCTTCAGTACCTATAAAGACTAGAGAAGGAGAAGATTACTTTGCTGCTATGGCCGCAGCAGCCAACTATGCGTGGACCAATAGGCAGCTTATAACTCACTGGGTTAGGGAGTCTTTCGGAAGCGTATTCAATGTAGATCCAGATAAGCTAGGTCTTCAGATAATTTACGATGTAGCGCACAATATAGCTAAAATTGAGGACCATGTCGTTAACGGGAAGCGTCTGAAGCTAGTTGTTCACAGGAAGGGAGCTACTAGAGCCTTTCCACCAGGTCACCCAGACATACCTAAGGCACATCAGTCCACAGGTCAGGTAGTGCTGATACCTGGCTCTATGGGGACGTCGAGTTACGTTATGGTCGGTATACCAGAGGGTAATAGGACGTTCTATTCAGCAGCTCACGGTGCTGGTAGATGGATGTCAAGAGAAGCAGCTATTAGGACTTACAGACCTCAAAGCGTGACACAAGAACTGAGTTCGAGGGGGATTTACATAAGAGCAGCAACATCGAGGATTGTGTCCGAGGAGGCGCCTGGAGCGTATAAAGACGTCGATAGAGTTGCTGTAGTTAGCCACAAGGTAAGGATAGCTAAACTGGTGGCGCGTTTGAGACCTATCGGTGTGGCAAAGGGTTGAAAAAAGTTAAGGTTTTATTTAGGAGTAGTAGGTTCTTAATGCCAGCTACTATGCTATTGAATGAGAATGGACTTATTGAAGTAGTTCTTGATACGCAGGTCTCAGAATCACGCAGGACTAAAGGTTCACTGTCTCCTCGAGAGGTTAGTAGCGTTATATCGAGGTATGTGAAGCTTATTCTTGAGGGACGCGAATGCGGATTCACGGTGAGAAAGAGTAAGAGAAAGATAGAGGTGCTTGATAGAAGCGAGGGGAGGCTACTTAAGTACTTGGGGGTAAGCCCTAGCGAAGTTATAAAGATTGGTGGAGTATTCTACTGCGAGATTTACGTAATTAAGATAAAGATTGGTGGTTTGGTTCACACTCTAATAGCTAACAGGAGGTCTGCTGCTATTTTAGAAAACTACCTTAGTAAGTACTGTAGGGGTTCAGCTCCGATATAGGTTTATATTGGTTGGTTTCATTGCTTCATCTCTGTTCCCCCGCATAGGTCTTGGGTTTGCATCACCCTTGGGGGCGTTCGGGGCTACCCCTAGCACCCCACATCTTGGTGTACCTCGGGGAGAGCCGTCAACTACAGCACTACAGCGGCTCTCGATCCCTCATCGAGATGTATCTACATATATCACTGTAAAGGTGTTTATAAAGTTTCCGATCAATATCAACCAATACAAACAGATATGAAAGACGAAACAGTTGCGCAAGGCTGGAAAGTGTTTCATAGGAGCGCGGCTTACCGCTCTTCGTAGATCTATTGAGTATTGATCGTAGCAGAGACGCTATGTGGTAGTGTTTAGTGCTAATATAGGTACTAAGATTACATGCGCTAATAATCGAGATAGCTTCTCTTTACACATACCTGAAGCTTATAAGGCTTAGTCCGAACATTAAGGTTTGGTCTGGAGTATGCCGGTATGGAGCTACTCGCTAAAGTTGCGGGACGAGTCGCGAGTAGCGAAAGCTATGATGTGGGATGCACCGATATCTAGGAAGGAAGCCTACGAGATACTTAAAATATTGAGAGGTATGAAGCTCAGTGAAGCCAAGAAGTTTCTTGAGGATATTATTGCTATGAAGAGGGCAGTACCTTACACAAGGCATAAGCTTTCAATCGCGCACAAACCAGGTCTTTCAGATAGTTTTCCTAAGTGGAGCTCGCCTATCGGGAGATATCCCGTAAAAACGGCAAAGTATATTCTTAAGCTTCTTAGTAATTTAGAGAATAACGCGGAGTCGAAGGGGTTAGACCTAGAGAGGTTGGTAATTATACACGCAGCAGTACATAGAGGTCCTTACTTAAAGAGGTGGATGCCGAGAGCCTTTGGGCGAGCGACACCTAAGTTCAGGTCACTGACTCACGTCGAGGTTATGGTGGAGGAGGTGTAATCTGTGGTAGACATAAAGAAGTACTTTCTAGAAATGAATGTCACCAGACTGAAAATCGATGAGTACCTTGCTAAAACGCTCTCTAAGGCCGGATATGTTGGTGTCGACCTCTTTAGAACTCCTCTTGGTGATAGAGTAATCATATATGCTGATAGACCAGCTATGGTCATAGGTAGAAGAGGTCAGCAGATTAAAAAACTGGCCGACCTTCTTTCTAAGTACTTCAAGTTGGAAAACCCGCAGATTACTGTGACTGGCCTCGAAGTTCCGGAGCTTAGTGCTAGGGTTATGGCATCTAGAATAGCTCTAGCTCTTGAGAAGGGTTATCACTTCAGGCGCGCCGCATTTGTTGCCCTCAGAAGGATAATGGCTGCTGGGGCTGTCGGTTGTGAGATAGTAATCAGTGGCAAGCTGACTTCCGAGAGAGCAAGGTACGAGAAGGTCAAGGCCGGTAAAGTATACAAGACAGGAGGACACTCTGATAGACTTGTTGATAGAGCTATATCGAGTGTTCTTCTAAAGCCCGGGATTTACGGCATTGAGGTAATCATAGTCAAGCCAGGTACTCCCGACGACCTTGTTGTTATTAAAACCCAGACTCAGGAAGCTTCACCGCAGGTGCTTCAGGGAGCTGAGGGTGGTGTTAAGTGAGTTTATCGGCAAGAGAAATACGGGAAATGAGTGCAGAGGATAGGGTTAAGCTACTTAGCGAGCTTAGAATGGAACTGCTGAAGCTGAGGACTCAGGCTAGAGTGGGGACATTGACGAATACTGCGAGAATAAGGATAGTAAGAAAGAATATAGCCCGCATTCTTACGGTCCTCAACGAGGAACGCGCAAGAGGTGTTAGCAAGTGAGGTATTCCAGGAACAACCTCAAATGCCATGAGCTGATAGGTTTGGAAGTAAGTGTGTTAGAGCACAGTGACAAACGACTTGAGGGACTTAGCGGGTTAGTTGTCTGGGAAACAAAGAACATGCTGGTTGTGGAGGCTTCGGATCGCGAGTTCAAAGTTTCAAAAAGGTTCGGAAGATTTTCTTTTAAGCTACCTAGTTCAGATAGCTTAGTGATAGTTGAAGGTGAGGAGATCCTCGATAATCCTGAGGAAAGGGTTAAAATGTGTTGGTGAGGGATATGAGTGAGGGAGTTAAAGTAAATAACGTTGGGATAGGCTATAAGGGGCTTAATCCTCCACAAGAGGCGTGCTCTGACCCGAAATGCCCATGGCACGGTCATCTAAAGGTTCGTGGTGGTTTATTAGAAGGCAGAGTTTACAAAACAAGAGCGCAGAGAATGGTTGTAATCGAGAGAGACTACTTGGTCTATATTGGAAAGTTCCGCAGGTACGAGAAGCGTAGGTCTAGGATACATGCGTACCTACCCCCCTGTATAAAGGTCTCTCCAGGGGACATGGTTCTAATAGGTGAAACAAGACCTCTCGCTAAATCAGTTTCCTGGGTAGTTCTGGGGGCACTCCGTAGGGGTGGCACTGAATGAGCTCAGTGAAGTCTACAGCTAGGTTTAGTAGATTAGGAAGGTCCCCGGGAATCATTAACGGAACTAGACTTAATGTGGCAGATAACAGCGGTGCTAAAGAAGTGATGATGGTAGGTGCAACAGGAGTTAAAACGAGGTTGAGGAGAGTTCCCTTCGCTACGGTGGGGGACCTAATCGTAGTGACAGTTAAACGAGGTAAAACAGAGCTCATCGGCCAGGTGATGCAGGCAGTAGTTATTAGGCAGCGCAAGCCCTATAGGAGACCAGATGGAAGCTGGATAGCGTTCGAAGATAACGCGTGCGTTATAGTTACACCTGAGGGCAACCCTAAGGGTAGTGAAATAAGAGGGCCGGTCGCGAGGGAGGCTGCTGAGAGATGGCCGGGGATAGCCAACTTAGCGACACTCGTGGTCTAGGGTGATAGCTATGGTGACACGAGATATCAGTAAGCAACCCCGTAAACAGAGGTTGGCTTTCTTTAAGGCCTACTTACATTCTAAGCACAGGTACTTTAATGCCCCCCTCTCGGAAGACCTTGAGAAGGAGTACGGAGTTGAGAGGTTACCGGTCAGAAAGGATGACGTAGTTAGAGTTGTTAGAGGGGACTGGGCTGGCCACGAGGGGAAGGTCTTAAGAGTCGACCTCAAGAGAGTTAGGATATATATTGAAGGAATAACAATCAAGAAAGCTGACGGTACCCCCGTGCCTTACCCTGTACACCCCTCTAAGGTAGTGATAATGAAGCTCGGTAAGGTAGATAAGGTAAGAGAAAAGATTATAGAGAGAAGGAAGGAGACTTCAGGAGGTGGTAAGTAGTGGGTAGGATGGGAGGTAGTAGGCACCTGAAGAGATTAGCTGCCCCAGATTTCTGGCCTTTGTTGAGAAAGGAGGCGATGTGGACTGTTAGACCGTCTCCCGGTCCACACCCAGTAAGTAGAGCGCTCCCGCTACTAATTGTAATTAGAGATGTCATTGGATACGCAAAGACCTATAGGGAAGCTAGAAAGCTGATAGCTGAGGGGCACTTTAAGGTAGATGGCCGCGTTAGGCGTGATTACAAGTTCCCAGTAGGTTTAATGGATGTTTTAGAGATAGTAGATACAGGAGAGTTGTTTAGGATAGTCCCAGTACCCGTAAAGGTTTTAGCGCTTATTCCGATATCGAAAGAGGAGGCATTGTTTAAGTTGTGCAGAATCGAAAACAAGACCACCCTCAAGGGAGGGAAAGTCCAGTTAAACCTACATGACGGTAAGAACGTGGAAGTCTCAAACGAGGAGGCAAAGAAGCTCACTACGATGTCAGTATTAAAAGTCTCTATTCCTGACTACAGGTTGCTGGGTTACATTCCGATAGAGAAGGGAGTTCTTGCGACAATAGTGGGCGGTATGAACGTAGGTAGAGTCGGCAGAGTCTTAAGCGTGAGTGAAGGCATGCGCCACTATAGGAAACTAGTCCTCTTAGAGGACGTCACCGGAGGCAGTTTCTATACATCGCTAGATAAGGTGTTCGTAGTCGGTATCGAGAAGCCAGAAATCGCCCTGCCCGCGACTGTAAAGAGTGGTGGGATGAGGTGACGATGATGGAAGCTGTGGAAGAAAGAGTGAGAGAGCTTACTAGTAAGTGGGCCTCTAACAAGATGCTCGAGCCTAGAGTAGCTAAAGTCGTTATTAACATGGGTGTTGGGGTTTCTGGTGAGAGGCTAGAGAGGGCGACTAGACTGCTTGAGCAATTGGTAGGGCAGAAACCATCTCTTAGGAGAGCTAAGAGAACTATTAAAGAATTCAACATAAAGAAAGGCGAGCCTATAGCAGTAGCTGTCACACTTCGCGGTCCTAGAGCTATGGAGTTTCTCGATAAAGCGCTAACCGCTATTGGTCGCAGGATCAAGTACTCAAGTTTTGATGACTACGGCAACGTTTCTTTTGGTATAAAGGAGCATATAGTGCTCCCCGGATCAAAGTATGACCCAGATATAGGAATCTTCGGAATGGATGTAACAGTAAAGCTGGAGAGGCCCGGCTACAGAGTTATGAGGAGACGGAGATGTAGGTCTAACATACCTAGAAGGCATAGGGTAAGTAGAGAAGAAGCAGTAGTGTTCTTCATGTCTAAGCTGGGTGTTAAGGTGGTCGGTTTTGGGTAAGTACCGGAGGCCCATAGTTAGGAGGTATGGAAAGGGAGTTCAAGTGTGTAGGAGGTGTGGTAGTCGTGATGCGGTAATACAGAAGTACGGTCTTTATCTATGTAGGCAGTGCTTTAGGGAGGTAGCAATGCAGCTCGGGTTTAAGAAGTACATGTAAGGTGAGACTATGGTGTCGGTGGACACTCTCGCAAACGCTCTATCAACGATATACAATAACGAAATGAGAGGCAATCGGGAGGCTCTGTTGATGCCGTCTTCAAAGTTAGTAGCGTCAGTTCTTAGAGTAATGCAGAGATATGGTTACATAGGGGAGTTCGAGCACATCGATGACGGGAGGTGGGGAAAGCTTAAGATACAGCTCTTGGGTAGAATAAATAAGTGTGGAGCCATTAAGCCAAGGTACTCAGTTAAGTACGTAGATTTGCTGAGGATGCCGGATTGGCTAAAAAGTTACTTACCGTCTCGTGATATAGGTATATTAGTGCTTTCTACGTCCCAGGGAGTGATATCGCATATAGAGGCTATAGAGAGAAGAATCGGTGGTGTGCTAATAGCGTATGTCTACTAGGGGATGCTAATGGCTCGGGCTGTTAGACTGAGGGAGGAGATAGTTATTCCGGTTGGAGTTAGCGTAGAACTAGAAGGGAAGAAAGTACGTGTGAGGGGACCTAAGGGAGTAGTCGAGAGGGACTTCAGCTACGCAAGAGGGATGGTGATAAGGATTGAGGGAGGAGCTGTAGTTCTTGAGGCGTACTTTGCAGATAGAGAGCTGAAGGCACAGTTTTACTCGATAATGTCTCACATTAAGAACATGCTGGATGGTGTTACTAAGGGCTATAGATACAAGCTCAAGATAGTGTACTCTCACTTCCCGGTAACTGTTAGAGTAGAGGGCGATAAGGTGTTTATCGAGAACTTCATCGGGGAGAGAGCACCTAGAGTAGCTAGAATAATGGGGAACGTGAAAGTTACGGTAGGTAAGACTGACGTTACTGTAGAAGGATGCGACCTCGAGGCAGTAGCTCAAACAGCTGCTAACATAGAGCAAGCGACTAAGATAAGAGAGTTCGATAGAAGGGTTTTTGTCGACGGGATATACATTTACGAAAGAGGTTACGCTGATTGAGGTGGTGGTAGTGGGTAGCACGCTAAGTTCAGACGAGGCTAAGAAGCTAATCGAGAAAAAGTTAAAGCTGCGTTTCTATAGAAACAAGTGGTGGAAGTTCTCTAAATTCAGAAATGACCCAAAGTGGAGGAGGCCGAGAGGTAAGGATAACCCGATGAGGTTAAGACTCAAAGGCCTCCCCCCAATAGCTTCATCTGGATATGGGACACCAGCAGCCATTAGAGGTCTTCATCCGTCAGGTCTTGAGCCAGCAGTGGTTAGTAGTTTGAGAGACCTTAGTGGATTAGATCCGTCAAGGAACATAGTCTATATTAGCTCTACCGTAGGACTAAGAAAGAGGTTAGAGATAGTTAGAAAGGCTCAGGAGATGGGGTTCCGAGTAGCTAATCCAGGTGGTGCGTGATGGTGGACCTAACACTGCAGAGGAGACTGGCTGCTGAGATACTGAAGGTAGGAGAGAACAGGGTCAAGTTTGATCCAGAGAGGGTTGCTGATATAGAGTCAGCACTAACCAAGGAGGATGTAAGGAAGTTAGTTAAAGAAGGTGTGATATGGGTCGAACCCTCCGGAAGAAACTCAAGAGGGAGGTGGAAGGAGAGACACGAAAAGAGGAAGAGGGGTCATAGAAGAGGTCCTGGCAAGAGAAAGGGAGCTAAAGGTGCGAGAGAAGAACCTCGCGAGAAGTGGGTTAAAACCATAAGAAAAGTCAGAAGGTTTATTAAGTGGCTTAGGGATAACGAGGTCATAGATACTGCGACATATAGAAGACTTTACAGACTAGCTAAGGGAGGGGCCTTTAAGAACTTACCGGACCTCAAGAGGCATTTGGTAGCTATGGGTATACAGGTGAGATAGTATGGCTAGAGGTGCTAGCTACAAGGTTCCTCTCAGAAGGAGGAGAGAGGGTAAAACTAACTACTACAGAAGGTACAGAATGGTTAAGTCCGGACAAAAAGTGAGGGCTGTTGTAAGAAAAACTAACAATTACGTAGTAGTGCAGATAATGGAGTTCGCACCTAAGGGAGACGTAACGAGAGTAGCTGTACACAGTAGAGCTCTATCTAAGTACGGTTGGAAGGGAGGTTACAACAACAGTTCAGCTGCTTACTTAACGGGTTTTATTGCGGGACTTAAAGCAGTGAAGATGGGTATTACAGGAGCTATTCTCGATATTGGACTACATAGACCTGTTAGAGGGTGCCGCATCTTTGCCGCAGTAAGGGGGCTGAGAGATGCAGGTGTCGAAGTTCCAGTATCTGATGAAGTACTGCCTTCAGGTGATAGAATACGGGGAGAACATATAGCAAAGTATGCTGAAGCATTATTTACTGAAAGTGAGGATAGATTTAGGAAGCTATTCTCCAAATACCTTGAGAGAGGGCTCGATCCACGTGAGTTGCCGAAGCACTTCGACGAAGTTAAGGCGAATATAGTTAAAGCCTTTTCTGGTGGTTAGCCGTGTCTGAGACTGGTTCAGGCCTGGAGTCGTGGGTGCCGAGGACGAAGCTTGGTATGATGGTTAAGGAGGGTAAGGTTGTTAGTATTAGAGAGATATTCGATAACAACTGGCTTATACAGGAGCCCGAGATCGTCGACTATTTACTGCCGGACTTAAAGCACGAAGTTATCAACGTGTCTATAGTCCAGAAGCAGACTGATGCCGGTGAGGTGTCAAGGTTTCGTGTTATGGTTGTAGTTGGGAATTTTGATGGTTACGTTGGAGTGGGTATCGGTAAAGCCAAGCAGTTAAGGCAGGCTATCGATAAGGCCATCAGAGAGGCAAAGCTAAACATAGTTCCAGTGAGGAGGGGTTGTGGCAGCTGGGAGTGCTCCTGCAAGGAGCCTCACAGCGTTCCATTTGCTATAAGTGGGAAAGCTGGGAGTATTAGAATGATTCTCAAGCCTGCTCCTAAGGGTACTGGTCTAGTTGCTGGAGATGTAGCTAAAGTGATTCTTAGGTACGCTGGAATAAGAGACGTGTGGACATGGTCTAAAGGCGAGACTAGGACTTCACTCAACTTTGCTTTAGCAGCTTACGATGCTTTAAGAAGGACCTATAAGTTTATGGCTCCTACTGACTGGCGCAGAGGTGTCTGAAATATGGTGCTCTACGCTATTGTGAGGATAAGAGGTACTGCAGACGTACCAACAGATGTTGAGCATGCTCTACGCTTGCTGAGGCTTGTAAAACCCTTCCATGCCGTGGTCTACCCGAAGTCAGAGAGTTTAGAGGGAATGCTGAAGGTAGTTAAGGACTGGGTGACTTGGGGTGAGATCAGTAGGGACGTACTGAAGTTGCTGATCTTGAAGAGGGGTAGGGTTGTAGGAGGGAAACCGATAAGTGAAGAAGACGTAAAGAGAGTGTTCAGAGTAGATAGTGTTGATGAGTTAGTGAGTGCTTTATACGAGGGGAGGATTTTGTGGCACCAGTATGAAGACTACGTGAAACCAGTCTTCAGGCTACATCCACCGCGCGGAGGCTTTAAGGGGAGTGTTAAGAAGCCTTACGGATCTGGAGGAGAGCTTGGATATAGAGGTGCGGAGATAAATAGTCTTCTCACTAGACTCATATAGCAGGTGGTTCAGAATGGTGGTGAGAAAGAAGAAGAAGAGCAGGTCGATGCGCGGTATAAGGACTCACGGCTACGGCAGTATAGGACAGCACAGAAAGAGCGGTAGTCGGGGTGGTAAAGGAGCAGCAGGTATGCATAAACATAAGTGGTCGTGGGTAGTTAAGTATTTCCCTAACTGGTATGGGAAACACGGATTTACTTACCCGATCAAGATTAGGGAGGAATATAGGACCATCAACGTTGGTGAGTTGAGTGAGTTAGTGAAATACCTAGAATCTAGGGGTGAGATACAAAAAGAGGGAGAGCACTACGTTCTCGACTTAGCTACTCTCGGATACAACAAGCTTCTTGGGCGAGGAGAGATAGACCTAAAGCTCAAGGTAGTCGTATACAAAGCAACAAGAGAAGCTGTAGAAAAGATAAGTAAAGCTGGTGGAGAAATAACGATACTAAAGAAGCAATCTGAGAAGTAGGTAGTCGATTCCAGTTTAGTTCCGCACTTAATAGTTTCCTCACAGTTAAATTAAGCTAATTTAGGATGCTCACACGAGCTATGCTACATTTCTATAAATAAGCAAACAATTAGTGGTTACAGCTGATGGTTGCACTACCTTTTATGGGAAGTAGTTAGTTGGCGAGGGTTTTCTTATAGCTATTGGATAGCTTTTAAGCTACCAGTTCACTGACTTCTAGGCAAGGAATAGGAATGGTGTGTCGTAGATGGGGGTACTAAATTTCCTCGCGCGGCTAGGTGACATAATTCCGTCAGCCCCAAAGCCGTCTAGAAGGCCTGACTTAAAGTACAGACTTTTGTTTACTTTAGCAGCTGTAGTTATATACTACGCTATGGCTTCCGTAGCAGTTTATCCTACAACAGCTGGTGCTGGACCTCAGCTTCCTGCCGTAATGCAGGTAGTATTTGCTGCTACTACCGGGACTTTGGCTCAATTGGGTATTGGACCAATTGTAACAGCAGGTCTCATAATTCAGGTCTTAGTGGGCGGTAAGCTCATAGAGCTAGACCTGACTAACCCAGATGATAGGAAGAAGTTTACTCAATCGGAGAAAGGACTAGCACTCATAATTGCAGTAGTGGAGGCCGCGGGATTTGCCCTAACCTACAGGCAGAACGTCTTCATAACGGTTTCTATTGCCCTACAGTTCTTCATAGGAGCCTTAATACTGATGATGCTTGACGAGTCTATACAGAAGGGGTACGGTATTGGCTCAGGTGTAAGTCTATTCATACTCGCTGGAGTCGCTAGAACCATCGTCTGGGACATATTTGCTCCAGTTAGCGTGCAGGTATACACTCTAGGTGGCTCTACTAGAAGCTACCGCTACGGTGTAATTCCATACATTATAACCGGGCTTGTAAGTGGGGAGATAGATACAGGGAGGTTACTATACGGGTACGTACCTGGGTACTTAGCTGGAGGTGAGGCAGCTATGCTACCATCACTGACGGGTATGGTAGCAACACTTATGCTGTTAATAATCATAATATACCTACAAGGAATGAAAATCAATGTTCCTGTTACTATTCAGAGGGCTCCCGGGATTCGCGGTAGAGTCCCACTAAACTTTCTCTACGTATCTAACATACCGGTTCTTCTCGTAGGAATAGTTATATCTAACATACTCCTGATAAGAAACATGGTTGAGGCTTACTTACCTCAGCTGCCGTGGCTAAGTGGAGCTCTTAACAGCGTTCTAATGTACTTGAGTCCCCCTAGGGGGCTTCTTGGCGTGATATACGACCCAGTAAGGTCCGTAATATACGCTACCGTACTCATTGGCCTAGCAGTACTCTTTGGACTAATGTGGGTGGAAGTAGGAGGATTAAGTCCAGCAAGTCAAGCGGAAAACTTGGTGAAGTCTGGGATAAGCATCCCCGGAATGAGGTCCAATCCCAAGGCTCTCGAGTCTGTACTTGCTAGATATGTATACCCGCTAGCCGTGCTTAGCTCTATCATAGTAGCCTCACTAGCTATCGTAGCAGATATCTTCAACGTTTACGGTGGGGGCATAGGTCTCTTACTTGCCGCAGGAATACTCCAGCAGATCTACACAGCACTAACATACGAGCAAGCCCTCGAAATGTACCCAGTACTCAGGAGGCTCGTGGGAGAGTAACCTTGCTACGGGTTGTTGTAGTAGTCGGTATCCCGGGAGTAGGGAAAAGCACTGTTTTAGCAGTAGCCTCTAAAAAGCTATCTGAGAAGGGGTACACAGTAAGGCTAGTAAACTTCGGTGACTACATGCTCAATTACCTCAGAAAGTCTGGAGTAGTTAAAAGCCGAGACCAGATAAGGAGTCTGAGCTTAACTGCTCAGCTGGAAGCCCAAGAAGCAGCTGCTAGAGATATCCGCAGAGAGCTTGAGGCTCTGCCCGGAGATAGTGTAATTGGTATAGTAGACACACACGCAGTAATTAAAACTCGATTGGGCTACTGGCCGGGTCTACCTCTGGTCGTCTTAAGAGAACTTAAACCGAGCGTCATAGCAGTTATTGAAGCCAGTCCTGACGAGATAATATCGAGGCAGTTGCGGGATTCAGGTAGATACAGAGCTGACTTATCATCTAGAGAGACCATAGAGGAACTTCTCCAAATAAACCGATACTATGCCATTGCGAGCTCAGTAATCTCTGGTGCCGCTCTCCGCTTCATACAAAACAGTGAAGGAAGTGTCGAAAAAGCGGCTGAGGAATTCATTAAGGTAGTAGAGGAAATATAGGTATGGTCGGCAACCTAGCTCTAGTCATACTTAGTCTTATGGTATACATAGTTCTGCCCTTAGTCTGTCTTTTACCTATAACGTTCCTCATTAGAGCCTACATAAAGAAGGTTAGGCTAGATAGAGTACTTCGAGAACTTGAGTATGTCGCTCTAAGGCTTCGGGAAACTTCACCAAGTAAGCAGAAAAGGTGGAGGACGATTAAGGCTAGGTACGACAGCCTCTATAAAAGCGTGAGGGGGTTAATGTGGATAAACCTTGTCACATTATGGGTTGGAGTCTTAGCTATGATTTATGTGACCCGCTACGTATCGTACCTCCTCGGAGTTCCTCCACCCTATTCTCCTTTAAGGTTAAGCTGGACTCCTTTCACTATAGTGGGTATTGCTGGAGAAGATGATTGGTATGTAGTCGATCTTTTTCTCTACCTAGCGGTAATAGGAGTATTCAATACTATGCACCTTAGGATCTCAGGGCTGAAGTCTCTCTATGAAGTTTAGAACAATAGAGTGTAGAGGTAGGAGAGTTTGAAAATCATTAGAGAAGACCTTAAGCACGGTGCCATCGAAGTCCGGGTGGAGTGCGAGGATGATTTATGGGTTTTGAAGAACCTGATCTCTAAGGAGGACGTAGTAATAGCGAAGACGATGCGTGATGTCAAAATAGATGGAGAGGGTAAGAGGCGCCTACCAATGGTTCTAGCTATCAAAGTTCAAAACGTGTACTTCCAGCCTTTTAGCAGTAGACTAAGAATACATGGGAGAGTAATAGAGGGTCCTGAAGGATACGGCTTGAAGGGTTCATTCCACACGCTGAGTATAGACACTGGGTCTGAACTGACTATCGTAAAACCTAAGTGGTCTCAAGAGCAGATTAGTAGACTAAAAAAAGCTTCAGCAAGAAGAGTAAAAGCTCTACTCGCAGCATTCGATTTCGATGAGATGGCGGTGGCTATTGTTCAAGAGCAGGGGATTAAGTACGTTGCTGAAAGAAGTCTCCCTGGTTTACGGGATGAGGGTCCTGCAGTTGAAGAGCTTGCTGAAGCAATATCAGAAGTGATCGTTAGTGCTGCTCTGCGTGAGAACCCCGATATTGTCCTTGTGGCTTCTCCAGCGTTTCTTAAGGACTACGTAGCGGATCTTCTCAGCAGGAGACTCGATAAACCGGTTTTTACAGACTCGGTTAGTACTGGAGGAAAGCCGGGTGTTGGTGAGTTGATGAGGAGGGACACCTTTAAAAGCATACTCCACTCCCACAATATCCTGATTATCGAGACTACATTTGAAGAATTTATGAGGCACCTTTCCACGGGAAGCAGTAGAGTAGCATACGGAATAAATGTTTTAAAAACACTTGCTAATTCAGGTGCGATACTAAAGTTACTCGTAAACGAGGACATGCTTTATAGCGAGCACATGGAGATAGTCAACGATATCATGGAGAAAGTTGAGTCCCGCGGAGGTGAGGTCAGGATAGTTCCAGAGGAGACGCACGTATTTAGTAAGGTTAAAGCGTTCGGTGGAATAGTGGCCGTACTTAGGTACCCAGTGGATACCTACGGATTGGTAGAGAGGATAGAGCAGTAGATTTCGGGTATTCGTAACACCGCGGTTAAGGATATCTATGCACAACGTAGCTTTTAGGTCTGCTCATCCGTTGTTTATTTCATGTTGTGAGTAACTGATGCTAGGGACATTGTTCGCGTTTTAGTGTTATGTAGCACTAAGAGTGCTATTAAGTCTTACCACTTAGAAAAATTTCGAGGACAAAAAGTAAGATGGAAGGAGATAGGATAGTAGGTAAGCACGTGTTCGGGGAAATATACGGGTTTAGAGAGCGTACGCCGGAAGAACTGAGGGACATACTTCTCGACGCCGCCAACGTAGCTAACATGCACGTAGTCGAGGCCATGACTTACGAAAAACCAACGGTATATGGTGCTATAGTACTTGTAGAAGAATCCCACTTAGCTATTCATGTGTATAAGGGATACTCCTACGGCATTGTAGATATTTACACGTGTGGTGAGAAGAGTAAACCCGAACTGGCTTACGATCTAGTGTTAGAAAAGCTAAGACCCCTTAGGTACACAAGGAACTACGCAGATAGGTCATCTACATAAAATCACACTACCTTTAACTACTCTTTTCTATTTCCACCTTTATTCCCTCGGAACCGAGAGAAGTCTTCATGGTGAACTCGCTCAAGAACCTCATGATTGTTTCAACAGTTTCTAGTTTCTCCGACTGGCTTAAGGCTATGACGCACCCGCCTCCACCAGCACCAGTAAGCTTAGCACCAAGTGCTCCAGAACTTCTAGCAGCGTACACTACTTCATTTAGCTTTCTAGTAGAAACTCCAAGAGAGTCGAGAAGCCCGTGGTTTAAGTTCATTAAGAGCCCTAATTCATGTAAGTCATGCCTCACAAGCGCTTTTTCCGCCGCTCTAGTGACTTCCCCTATCAACTCGATTATTCTTCCATAGAGTTGCGGGTATTTCGACAGTTTGTCACGAACCATTAAAACCATGTCTCTAGTCTTGAATTCTCTTTCTACGTAAGCTAGAACTATCGGAAGATCTCCATTCACCCCTAAGTTTTGCCGCTCTATTATTTCACCACTATACTCTATCTTCATGAACCCTCCGTAGGTAGTTATCGAAGTATCCATGGGTGACGCAACTCCTTGAACAGCTTTTTCGACTTCCCAGCCCAGCCTAGCTATCTCATCTCTAGAGAGCTCGTAACCACCGCTATACGCATAAGCAGCTATTGTTGCTACAGCAACGGCTGCTGATGTTCCAAGACCAGCCCCGACAGGCATTTCAGAGCGAACGACGAGTTTGACGCCGTGCCTACTATCAAGATACCTAGAGGTTAATTCTACGGCTTTATTAAGGTACGATATCGCCGGTAGCACTAGACCATACTCTGTTTCAACAGTTACTTCACCCTCTTTATAAGTAACAATTACACCCGGGACTCTAAGGTCACGAGCTTCAATAGTGATAGTGCCGTCAGGTCTAGGCTCAGCGAAAACATGGACTCTCTTATCTATGGAAGCCACGATAGCTGGTTGCCCATAAACGACAGCGTGCTCACCGAATAGTGTGACTTTTCCTGGAGCTGTTACGTAAACCCTCACTGGAAATACCCATAGAAGACTCTAGCTAGTCATGGTTTTAAGTGTTTCTAGAACCGAAATGAGACCGGGTACCCATATGTGTTATCTGATTGAACTAATCATTAGGTGTTCTTAGTTACGACACAAAAGTTAAATCTCTAACTAATATTTTGCACTCGCGGTCTAGTAGAATGCACACAGTGTATGTTGGATGCTGCGGTTATTGCTTGAGTAGGTCCAAGTACTACTCCACGTTTAAGACGGTGGAGATCCAAGAGACCTTTTACGACTTACCCTCAGAAGATAGGATGAGGATTCTTCGTGGAGAGTCCCCGCAGGGCTTCGTGTTCAACATGAAAGCTTACCAGGGAATTACACACGACCTCGATTCACCAACGTGGAGGAGAGCTAAGAGGAAGCTTAGTGAGACCTTAAGAGGTAGTATAGGGCTTCTTAGGCCAACACGAGAGAACGTGGAGCTGTGGGAGGAAACTGTGAAAAGAGCTAAAGCTCTAGAGGCTAAGGTCGTAGTAGTTCAGACTCCACCGTCCTTCGGCTTCTCCGACGAGAACTTCAGGAACGCTCTAGACTTCTTCTCAGTCGCAACACAGAGAGGGGTCGTAGTTGGGTGGGAACCTAGGGGTACGTGGATAGATAATCCCCAATCAGTTAGAAGAATCATAGAATCGCAGACTAACCTCATACACGTAGTGGATCCCTTCAGGTCCAAGCCCACCGTAGTCAAGGAGATCAGCTACTTCAGACTTCACGGGATCGGTGGAAAAGACGTTAACTACAGTTACAAGTATACAGATATAGACCTTAAAGTTCTTTGCGGCTTATTGGGAGAATTTGCTACTAGCTCCAGAGAGATATACGTAATGTTCAACAACATTTCGATGGCTCAAGATGCCCAAAGGTTTATCTCTGTTTGTTCGGAGGTGTGTTAAAATGAACTGCGACTACATTAAGTTCCTAGAACATACAGCAGATGCCTACATTGAGGTATGCGGTGAAAGCTTGGAGAGGGCTTTCGAGTTAGCCGGATTGGCCCTCTTTGAAGTAATGACCGATACCAGTAAGGTCGAGCCTAGAGTGGCCCGAGTTATAGAGGATAAAGGCTTCGACTTAGAGAGCGCTCTCTACAGGTGGCTCGAAGACCTCTTAATAGAGTATGGTAGGTCGAATCTGGTCTTCAGCCAGATTAGAGTTGAACATGTTACAAGAGAGGGCGACGAGTACGCGTTTAAAGCGCTATGCCTTGGTGATTATTTCGATCCAGAAAAGCATGAGGCAAGAACAGAAGTAAAGGCCGTTACTTACTCTCTAATGGAGATAAGCCAGTCTGACGGTAAGTGGATGTTCAGGTTCGTGCTGGACATCTAGTTCGATAAAAGCTTGGCTCATGCGGTATGCGCAGAACAGGTAGCCCTAAGAAACGCTTAAGCACAGCTTAATCTCTTGTTAGGGCGGTGAGGCGTTGGATATGTAACGCTTTATGCGGGTTTCTGCACGAACGATGTGCAGAGTCACAGATTTATTTTTCATGAGAGCGGGGAGAGATTTTTTGTTACTTAAGATCTCGTAGAGAATCGCAAGGTGGTCGTCATAGCTTACTCCACGACTCCAGATATTTACCCGCAAGCCCTCTATACCGGCTGCTTCAGCTACTCTAATCGCTGTTTTAACTGCTTTTGCTAAAAAGTAGTGCTTTCTAAGTTCCGCTTTCAATATATCTACTTCTTCCATGAGGTCCGACTTCTGCGCTATAAACGCATCTACGAATCTTGAAGCAAGTGATATAGCGTATAAACCTCCACCACTCAGGCTCTTGACCATCGACACACAATCACCTACCCCCATGGCTCTCTTGCTGTATGGCCTAATGGGGTACCCCCTAAGGACAACCCCTCCATAAGGTTTGGACAGAGGCTTGACGCCTCCACATACTCTAGAGATTGCCGATAGCAATAGGTTTAGGCACTTAACTGACTCAACCACCTTAGGTACTGTAGCGCAACCAGCTACTAGAGTTCTATCTCCAGTAGGAACGGCCCAGGCGAATCCTTCACCGAAGTGCTTAGACAGTAAGACTAAGACGGCATCTTCATCAATACGTAGTCTACTTCCAGTCTCTAACTCTACTTGCACACCCGATAGTGTGTCTGCCTTACACGACAGTCCGGCAGACTTGACCAGCCTAACGTTATATCCTGAGGCTAGAATTAGGAGATCGTACTTACTAGTACAGCGCTTGGAGTGGACAACCCACTCACCTGCCTGATCGACTACAGCGTGAACTGGGTCGCCGAGAGAAGCTTCAACTCCGAGAGATTGGAGCTCATGGTACAGGGTTTTCTCTAGCTCTACTCTATCTATTTTGACAAAACTGCGGTCTTCAAAAGCTATGTTGACTTCAACTCGAAGTTCGGGAACAACGACCTTTACCGCAGAATACTCATGTGAGATGTGCTTTCTAGCAAAAGGTATCCTACTAGCAGTTTCTGCGGACACGAGACCCGTGCAGTGGAGTCTTCCAACGCTATCCCTAGCTTCATAAACCTTTAGGTACGAGCATTTAAGTCCTTTCGCAGCATAGTACGCAGATAGAAGTCCAGATATCCCAGCGCCTACGATAGCGACGGATTTCATCCGTTAATTTCTCCCACCATATTTAACTCTTTAAGTCGTAATAATTACGTAAAGGGGAATTGCGTAGTTCGTTTCTTGTGCTGAACTACGTCGTTCGGCTATACCGGCATAGCCCACCTGACAATGCTGCTTTTAGAAACTTTTAAAGGGACTTACTTAACGTCGTTGTGTGGTGTTAGGTGTGGGTGTCAGAGCGTACGTTTTGATTACGACTACAATAGGGAGCGAGTATGAAGTTTTGGAAGACTTGGTAAAAATAGCTGAAGCAGGTATGAAAATTGATGCGGACGTAGTTTATGGTGAATACGATTTAATCGTAATTCTCGAAGCAATTGATTTAAGCTCTTTAGACAGAGCGATTACACAGGTAAGAAAGCACCCTAAGATAATGAAGACTACTACCTTGATCTCTTCGAAAGCTAGGTAATCGCATGCATTGAGAAGAGTATTTTATACTTTGTCTGGTAAATATTGGTTGAGGGAGTTAAATGGGGGTGTACAGAGACCTCGGGCGAGATTTTGATGAATGGTTTGACTGGATAGTGCGTGAAGCCGAGATTTATGATTATGGAAGGTATCCAATTAAAGGTATGGGCGTCTGGTTACCATACGGCTTCAAAATTAGGAGGTACGTCATAGAGCTGATGAGGGACTTACTGGATTCTACAGGTCATGAAGAAATACTGCTCCCGATACTCATACCAGATAACATACTGGCTAAGGAATCCGAGCATGTCCGAGGATTTGAAGACCAAGTTTACTGGGTTACGCATGGGGGCCTTACTCCACTTGATGTGAAGTTGGCGCTGAGGCCGACTAGCGAGACTCCCCTATCTTACTTGGAGTCTATGTGGATCAAGAGCTACAAGCAGCTACCAAAGAAGTACTACCAAGTAGTGAGCATATTCAGGTATGAGACAGCAGCAACTAGAGCGATGATAAGAGTTCGTGAGGTTACAACATTTAAGGAAGCCCACACTCTTCATTCAACTTACGAAGACTCAGAGAGACAAGTTATTGAAGCTGTTGGGGTGTATAGCACGTTCTTTAGGGAGCTGGGAATACCTTTCGTTATATCCAAGAGGCCTGAATGGGATAAATTCCCTGGTGCTATCTATACTATAGCCTTTGATACCTTAATGCCTGACGGTAAGACTCTACAGATCGGAACAGTTCACAACCTAGGTAGGTCTTTCACGATAGCGTTTAATGTATGGGTACATATGCCCGATGGATCTATGGACTTCGGTTGGCAAACTAGCTACGGAATTTCTGAGAGGGTTATAGCGTCTCTAATATCAGTTCACGGTGATAATACCGGGCTCAGGCTGCTCTTCAAGTTTGCCCCGATCCAGGTCGTGGTGGTGCCTATACCGGCAGGACCAGAGGAGGTGCGTAAAAAGATAGTAGAGCTATGCGGTAAAGTCGCAGAAAGGCTCCGTGCTGAAGGATTAAGGTCAGTTATAGATGACAGAGAAGACATGACTCCTGGAGACAAGTTCTATTATTGGGAGAGAAGAGGGGTTCCTATAAGAATAGAGATAGGGCCTAAGGAACTACAAGAAGAGTGTGTAACGATAGTTAGAAGGGACACTAGGTCTAGGATTTCAGTGGGTATTGGTGAGCTTGCCGAAGGTGTTAAGAAAGTAGGTAGAGAGTACGATGAGGCCATTAAGTCCGAGGCGTTGCGGGGATTCACTAGTCGCATAATTAGAGCCAGTAGGATAGAAGAAGCAGAAAAAGCTGTTTCTAGTGGTAATATAGTCGAGCTTCCTTGGTGTGGTAGAGTATCTTGTGCTACAGAGCTGGAGGTAAGAGTAGGTGGGAAGGCTTTGGGAACTCCTCTAAAAGTCGAAGAGTCTGAGATTAGCGGGTTAAAGTGTCCCCTGTGTGGTGAGGAAGCTAGGACATTAATGAGGTACTCTAGAAGGTACTAGTGGAGCTTAGAACTATGGTTACTAACTTACCAGCAGAAGCTAGAGCTAAGTGGGTTAGGTACCTTGAGGCTCGGACTACCGAAGAGAAGATAAGAGCTCTAGAAGAGTTTCTTTCTTCCATTCCTAAGCATAAAGGCACCGAGAACTTAGTTGCTTGGGTCAGGAGGAAGCTCTCTGAGCTTAGGGAAGAACTTGAGGAAAGCAGGCGCAAGAGGGGCGGTGGTCCATCATTCTTTATCGAGAAACACGGGGTAGCGCAAGTCGTTCTGCTCGGGCACACGCTGTCGGGTAAGAGCTCGCTATTCAATGCTTTGACTAGCGCTAAGTCTAAAGTTACAGGCTTGCCTTTCACCACCATGTACCCAGTTCCGGGGATGATGCCATTTGAGGACGTTCAGATACAGCTCGTTGACTCTCCTCCTTTTGTACCAGAAGCTACTTCAGGAAAAGTTAGTTGGGGAGCCAGGCTAATCGGTTTAGCTCGAAACGCGGATGCTCTTACTATCGTTCTTGACGCTTCAGCAGACCCTGTGGGGCAGTACAAAGGCATACTGAAAGAATTGGAGGGTGCCGGTATAGTGCTTAGAAAGCCTAGAGGTAGAGTTCAGATAGAGAGAAGTAAGGCGTATTCAGGCATTAGGCTTGCGAGAATGGGAAAGATTCTCGATGGAACCGAGGACGACGTGAGAAAGCTCTTGGAGTCATATAGAGTTTACAACGCCCTTGTTAAAATCTATGGTGAAGTTTCTATAGATGACGTAGAGAAATCTCTCTTCGAAGCTGTAGTCTACAAGCCTTCTGTAGTGTTGCTAAACAAGGTAGACCTAGTGGGCTATGATGAGGTAAAGAGCCAGGTAAGGGAACTTAGTGTGCTAACGCCCCATGTCCAGATCATACCGGTATCAGCTGTCACAAAGCAAGGAGTTGACTTGGTACCCAAGTCGGTTTTCAACGTATTGGAGTTAATTAGAATATACACTAAGGAGCCGAACTCTAGGGAGCCCTCAAAAGACCCCCTTGTAATACCAAAGGGTTCCACCATTGAGGACGCTGTTAGACACATACGAGAAGACTTCCTCAAACACTTTAAGTACGCAAGAATTTGGGGACCCTCAGCTAAGTATCCAGGAGAAAAGGTCGGTTTAGACCACGTTCTTTCAGATGGAGACGTGATCGAGATAAGAACCCATATTAGGGGCATCTAACGGGTTATAGTAGCGAGTAGTGCTGTCCATATATTGACCTTAATCACGGAGATGCCTTAAGTTTTCGAGGTGATGGTTAGGCTGAGGGCACGCTATATGGTGCGGGACTGTGAGAAACGAAGTTAGCGGGGTCAGCTCATACAAAATCACACGGAACTCGAAATCGCATGCAGGAGCTGGCGAGGAATTATAAGAGAAGTACATTATCAGTAGATTATTTTTATGTGTATCTGTAATTAAGTTGGTGAGTAAAATAGTGATTGATGTAGATACTGCTCACTGGGTTCTCGAAGAAGTATTAAAGAGGGGGGCCGAGCATGCTATTATTAGACTCCAAGAGAGGGTTTATGAAACTATAATCTATGATACCGGGATTTTAAGGAGCTATACTGTTAGCAAGGTAGTTGGTCTAGGAGTTAGAGCGGTGATTAAGGGAGGTACTGGTTATGCTTACGTTACTTCCTTAAATCGTGAAAGCGTTCTTAAAGCTGTTGATAGAGCTATAACTTTAACTAAAGTAGCAAGCCAGTACGGTAAGAAATCGTTTACTCCAACAGCCCCCGTTAAGGATAAGTATAGAGTAGAGTTTAAGACAGACCCCCACACAGTTGAGCCTAAGTTAAAGGCGGACTTAGTGAAAGATGTGAATACTAACAGCATTAAGCGTGCGGGAATAGTATCGGCTGTGACCCGCCTTGGGTTAGAGAGAGATAGAAGGGTTATAGTAACTAGCGAAGGTACCGTAGTCGAGGTCGATGTAGTGGGTGTAGGTCTTGCCCACATGGCTGTTGCTAGGTATGGTGCGGTCATAGAGAGGGTAGGTGATAGAGAATCGTATATCGGTGGGTACGAGCATATCGAGAAAAGAGATTGGAACGCTTTTGCCGAAGAAATAGATAAACTAGCAGTTAAAGCTTCACAATCTAAGACCCCGTCGCCGGGGACGTATATAGCAGTAGTTGATAATGAGGTAGTAGGGCTCCTGCTGCATGAGGCTTTCGGACACGCTAGTGAGGGTGATGGAGTGGTAGCTGGAGCGTCAATACTTAAGAATAGGGTTGGTGAGAGAGTTACTAGTGAGCTCATGACAATAGTAGATGCCGGGTTAGTTGAAGGCGGTTACCCTGTACCCTACGATGACGAGGGAGTGCAAAAGATGAGGACCGTCATAGTAGAAAAAGGTATACTTAAGGGGTATCTCACAAGTCGAGATACTTCTCAAGAGCTAAACCTCAAGCCAACCGGGAATGCGAGAGCTCAAGACGTATCCTTTGATACTTTGGTTAGACAAACTAACTATTATGCTGAACCTGGAGATTGGAAAGTCGAAGAGCTATTCGAAGGGGTTTCCCACGGCATATACCTAAGGGGTAGAGGTGCGATGGGAGGTCAAGTAAATCCGTCTGTAGGAACATTTACGTTTAGCATAGGTCCTTCCTACATAATACGGAATGGAGAGCCTGTGGAACTCGTAAGAGGTGTTGTAGTCAGCGGCAACATTCTCGAAACTCTAAAAGAAGTTGATGCCTTAGCTAATGACCTTAAGATAACCACCAGCGTCTTCGGGGGGTGTGGTAAGGGTGGTCAGACAGTTAGAGTCGGGGATGGGGGACCACATATACGGACGAGAAGAATAGTTGTCGGTGGTGGATAAGATGATCGAGAATATTGTGGAGCGAGGAATTAAGGTCGGTACGAAGCTTGGAGCAGATGAGGTAGAGGTATACGCTATTAGGAGGGTCGGAACGGACATCGTTGGAACTATTAGAGGTATAGAAAGGCTATCTTCTGGGGAGAGAATAGACGCTGGAGTTAGAGTGGTTATCGGTAAAAGAGTGTCCGTACAGGGAGGAATGATTTCACGAGTTGAAGACTTAGACTTAATAGTAGAGACCGCTGTGAAAATAGCTAAAACTCTCCCCGAAGATCCGCAGTGGATCTCTTTATCTAGAGAATTGGGTAAGTCTCATGTAGAGGAAACTTTAGACCCCAAAATCGTGGAGCCGGAAACCGATTACTTTATAGAGATAGTCCAGTTCCTCCTAAAGAAGTCAGGTGAGATAGACAAGAGAGCTTTTACGAGTTCAGCCAGTATCCATCTGAGCACGGTTGAGAGAGCCATAGGTAATAACTACGGAGAGATCCAGCGGGAAGATGCTACTGAGGCCAGCGTGTTCGTTAGTGTTAAAGCCGTAGAAGCTGGGGAGGAATCGGGTTACTATGAAGCGTACGTAGCGCCTACTCTAGCTCGATTTAACCCAGACGAGCTCATCAGTAAGGCAACGGAAGTAGCAGTTAAAACGCTTGGTGCTAGAAGAGTGGATACAGGCGTTTACGAATTAGTCTTTATACCCAAGGTTTTTGCTGGGGTTGTTCAGTCGCTCGTTGTACCTGCCGTCTGTGCTGACTCGGTACAGAAAGGTAGATCACCGCTTAAGGGGAAGTTCGGTTCTCAAGTGTTCTCCGAGAACTTGACCTTTATCGATGACGGCACATATCCCGGACTCACGGGGACTAGGGGATTTGACGATGAGGGTGTTCCAACTAAGAGGAAAGTAGTATTCGACAGAGGAGTTCTGAGCGGATTTCTATACGATACGTATACAGCTCTTGTGGAAGGCAAGAACTCGACGGGTAACGCTTTCAGGAACGTACCATACTCTACTCCAACGCCTTGGATATCGAACCTGCTTGTAGAACCAGGAAGTGGTGACTTAAGCAATCTAGTCAAGGACGTTAAGAAAGGAGTCATAGTTTATGCGACTATAGGAGAGTGGCTTTCTAACCCTGTCAGCGGATTGCTTAACGCCACGATAACAAACGGCATTTATGTAGAGAGTGGGGAAGAGAAGTTCCCAGTTAAGGGAGTCGTATTGTCCGGCAACGTGTATGAAGTTCTGAAGCCAGCAGAGGTTAGGGTCTCAAGGAGTCTCGAGAGATTCGGGAGATTCTCTCTTCCCGCTATCTACGTACCTAAAATCACTTTAGCAGGTAAGTAGTTTTAGAAGAGAAGCTCTTAGCAGCACTTAACTTC
>Ga0209394_1000357_pt1 | contig 37475 bp, 32 predicted proteins | sample JNZ201metaG_FD_184122 | JGI IMG/M metagenome (GOLD analysis project Ga0209394, IMG submission 184122) | Hot spring microbial communities from Jinze hot spring, China to study Microbial Dark Matter (Phase II) - JNZ 20120812A (SPAdes) (version 3) ...
GTATCTATGATGTATCCTGGTAGTTTAGGTATAGATCTAACGCCGTATGTAATAGTTCCATGTGCTCCTATGAGCTTTAATTTCGAAGCTTTCTGGATTGGAGCAGCATTCCTAGTTCCTGTAAAGACGCTATTCAGCTACATAATCACTTCAGTAGTGTTCTTCTGGGTTTGGTGGCCTATGATGTCTTGGCTAGGATACTGGGAGCCTCAGAGTGCTGGTACATCTGGCCTAGGCTATCAGCATTCGAATATGTTTCGCGGTTGGATGGGTCCTAATATGCAAAGATGGGTTCTCACATGGGGTGCGGTATCTTTCATAAGCTTTGGTGCAGCGTATGCTATAATATTCGCGCCTATCTTCATATCTTTTAGAGGAGAACTCGTGAATAGTGTAAAGGCTCTTCTAGGAAGAGCACCATCTGAGATCGAGGCGAGGGAGCCTTTAAGATATCGTTGGCAGTTACTAGCTTTAATATTCTTCATGACCATCTCTGTTGCTTTATGGTGGTATGCGAGTTTAGGGAATCTACCAGTTGTATGGGGGTTTATAAATTATATCATGTATGCTTTATGGCTTATGTGTAGAGCTAGAGTTGCAGGTGAGTATGGATTAGTCTTGGATTTCATGAACGATAATTATTGGGCTCATAACTGGACTTATACGTTTAGGCAGTGGTTTGTCGCAGATCCTATGTCACCATTCTTCATAAGGAATGTACAATCTAGGTATCTTGTATTGAGAAGCGATTATCCATGGTACTTTACTGTTATAAGAGCAGCACCTGCCGCTACTCTTCTAGAGTCTTACAAGATAGCATCTCTTGAAGGTTTGCATTCTAAGCATATACTGATCGCGACGGTGATAGCTATAATCGTAGGTATTACCGTGGCCGCATTCGCATTCTTACCTCTTTGGTGTAGTTTCGGAGCGTTAAATCTATCAGCGTTCAACTATACCGGAGCTCCTCATAACTACTATCAGAGAGCACCCACGTATGCATGTATAACAGAGGTAGGGGAGTATTGGAGAGGCTCTCTAGGTGGCGGCGGACCTAGAGCCTCACAGTGGATACTATTCTCTATAGGTGCAGCGATAGTATCTATAGTCTATGCTCTACATGCGAAGTATCCATGGTTTCCTCTCAACCCTGGAGGTGTAGCTTTAGGTTTCGGTATGCTTATACCTAATGTACTAGTACCGTCCATGGTAGCGTATGTTGCTAAAATAGTTGTTATGAGGATTGGTGGAGCTAAGCTATACGAGGATGTAGCTATGCCATTCGCTATAGGTATGGCTGCAGCAACAGGACCAGCAGTAATACTAGGATTCATATATCAGGTATCAACAACGTTATCGATAATGTAGCATAAAACTTAACCTTCATTTTTATTTGTTTGATTAAGATTTATATAAACGATTATTCTACAGGTTTTAGAGGGATGATTTATGGTAGTATTCGATTACTCAAAGTATTCTAGGATTGCTGAGAGGAATCGTGAGAGGATAGAAGCTGTCTATAGGTTTGAGGAGCCTGATAGAGTTCCTGTGGTTATAGGTGTCGGCGGCCCCTATTATGCTTGGCTTTTCGGCTATACTTTGATGGAGTACTATTCTAGTTTCAGAGTTATGGTTGATGTTCAGATTATGGGTTTGAAATGGCGGTTCGAATGGCTTCAGGATGATGTAGCTGGTGTAGGTGTTCATCTAGATATAGGTTCGATAGCTGAAGGTATTGTTTTCGGTTGTAGTATAGCTATGCCTGATGAGAGTTATCCTTGGAGGAGTCCATGGATAATCCCATGTGTAAGGGATCTCGAGGATATCGATAAACTCGAGGTACCTGATCCTTATGATCATCCAGGTATTCAAGCATATTATAGTAGGCTTGAGGAGTTTGAAAGATTTGTTAGGAGTGAGTATGGTGATATACCTGTAGGTAAGGGTGGATTACAGATTCATCCACCAGTATCGGCAGCTGGATCTCTACTAGGCCCTCAGAGACTCTATACATGGCTGTATAGGTATCCTGATGAAATGCATAAACTTCTAAGGAAACTTGAGGAGACGTATAACGTATTACAGAGGTATCGTTATGAGAGGATCGGTGGGGATATGGATTCTATAAGTCTTTCAGACGATCATTCAGGTTATCTAAGTCGTAGGATGTATGAGAAGTTTACTCTACCATACAACCTAAGGTTGTATGAGAGGTATGGTAGAAGGCATAGAGGATTACATATGGACTCCCATATGGATCATATAACAGATATAATAACCGATATCTATAAGGTGGATTCCGTAGATGTAGGTGTAGAGAATGATCTCGGTATACTAGCTGAAGCTTTTAAAGGTAGGGTGGTATTCAATGGTAATGCAAACTGGAGGGTTCTAGTTAATGGTGATATCGAAGCGATTAAGAAGGAGGTTGAGAGATGCATATATACGGCAGCTCCGGTTGGAGGATATATATTCGATAATGGTGGAGAGACCTATGCAGGTATACCTCCCGAAAACCTTAGGTGTGAGGTAGAATATGCGAAGAAGATAGGAGTTTATCCTATAAGAGCTTATCGGTAGATACTCGAAAACTTCAACTCAATCTTCTAAGCTTCACGTTCTCGATTATATATCTTACATCATATGATCCAAGTAGGGTTAAAGCATTTACCTTACCTTTAGCTTTAATAGGATTCTCTTTTAGAACCCCGACGCCGTAGCCTTCTTCGAAGAATTCTTTAAGAGATTCAGTAGATACCTCTACGTTATTCACCCGCCTCCTATACCTCTCCTTTGGGAAGATTGGGTGTATCGTCTCTACGATATCTTTAATCAATGTTTTAGGACTTATAATCGATATAACCCTTCTCTCACCGAGGTTTATATCGAAGCATCTATAAGCTGGGTAGATCATCCGATTACTGCTGACGAATATGTATAAGTATGTATCGTAGATAGGTAGTAAACCTCTAGGCATACCTGATACCATCCTTTCAGGAATATACTTTATACCTTTAACTATCTTTAGCTCCGGTGGATCTATCTCTATCCATCTACTCTTCAAAGGGTTTGATCTAATAATATCAACCTCCCATCCATGGATGCACCCCTCACCTATACCTATCTTAACCTGATCTCCATCGACCGTCAGCCTTACTATCGTACTCCTACGAAACATACCCCAAGATGAATCTAGTAGACCGTTTACTATAACCTTCATAACGGGATCCGGTATTATACGATGGGACAATTATCTAGTCTCCACCTAGAGGTATGGGAATGTAACCGCAGCCGAGTATACAGCTCTATACGTAGATTCTAGATCTGATATACCTAGGAATATAGATCTACGGAACCCTCCGTTAATATTCTGAAGCTTAGCTATGAATCTTAGAGTTTCGATCGGGTATCTAGGCTTCTCGCCTAAAGCTTCCAGGATTTTCAACCCGAAGTATGTATCCTCTAGGTTTATAGGCTTAGCTCCAGGTTCATACCCAAACCCTCCATAGGGTGATTCGCATCTTCTAACCCATAACAGAGTATCTGCGAGAGTATCAATCCTATAGCCTGCTATCCTAAGGATATCTAGGGCATACGATGTAGATGCTATCCTAGAAAGTTTAACGCTACCAAAACTCCCATCGCTATTTTTAAACTTTAAAACACCATCTATAAGATTATCTCGATCAACCCCTATCCCAAGCATACTAGATAACTCTACAGCTAGGTGTAGATACTCTAACTCGGATGTTATCTCGACGTATACTTCAGATAGCTCCCCCAAGCTGGAGATAATATCCTTAACCTCATCTATTAAACGATATGTAGATCTCGGTAGATTAGAGCCTAGGATAGATAGAGATTTAACGACATAGTACGCTATCTTAATAGAATCGAAACCTCCATCGCTATGCTGGAGATTCTTCAGGAAGCTTATAGTCTTATCGATATTCCTAGGCTTAACTCCTAAGATCCTAAGTGTTTCTATAGCGTAGAATGTATCTTCAGCACTAGAATCTGTACCTCTACAGAATGTATAGCCTCCATCATCATTCTGACGTTCGAGTATATAGCCTAGTATAGCATCTATATCGATAAAGCTTCTAGCCAAATCCAACGAGATCGATAATACTCTCAAACAGACTACACCTCTAACCGCCGTGTATAGAGAGTAGGAGCCATCAGCCTAGGAGCGGTAGCCTAGGCGGTTAAAGGCGGGCCCCATCGCCCAGTGGAGAGGGTTAGCAGCCCCTATATTTAAGTTTTTCGAGATTATGATCAGGATTTACGGTAGATTGAATCCTATATCTCATAGCTTATCGTAATGGCGGTAGCTTGATGCTATGTTATAAGCTTAGATCTCTATGCGGTCATGATAACTCTTATACCGGTATACTATCGAATGAAAGCTTCAGGTAGGTTGATCCATGACGAATCTGGATGAAGGTATACCTCACCTCCGTAGATTTGATGGAGCAAAGCAGCTGATGGTCGATGGGAAGCCGTTTATAATCCTTGGTGGAGAGGTGCATAATTCATCCTCATCTAGCTTAGAGTATATGGAGCCGCTATGGCCCCGTCTAGTATCCCTCGGATTGAATACAGTTCTACTGCCGGTTACATGGGAGCTTATAGAACCTGAGGAGGGGCGGTTCGATTTCCACCTTGTAGATGGGCTTATAGATAGGGCTCGTAGGTATGGTTTAAAGGTTATCTTCCTATGGTTTGGTACATGGAAGAACGCAATCTCATCTTACACCCCTGAATGGGTGAAAACCGATTTTAGAAGATTTCCACGTGCTCAAGACTCTATGGGTAGGGGTTTAGATTCTATCACATGCTTCAGTAGGAATGCTCTAGAAGCTGATTCACGTGCGTTTAAAACGTTAATGAGACATATACGCGAGGTTGATAGTGGGAAGCATACCGTTATAATGGTGCAGGTAGAGAATGAGGTAGGTATCCTAGGATCATCTAGAGACTATAATCCGTTAGCTGAGGAATACTTCAACCAACCTGTACCAGAGGAGTTGATAGAGTATCTTAGAGCTAACGAAGAGAAGCTTAACCCATACTTGAGATGTATATGGAAGAGGGAGGGGGGAAGGACTTCAGGTGTATGGAGGGAAGTATTCGGTTCAGGTGCTGACGAAGTTTTCATGGCTTGGTATTTCGCACGCTACGTAGATAGCGTAGCCGCGGCGGGTAAATCTGAGTATCCTATACCTATGTATGTGAATGCATGGCTCGGACCTAGCGCTTACATGTATGAGGATGGTAGACCTGGAGATTACCCAAGCGGCGGTCCTATATCACGTATGCTAGAGGTTTGGCGTGTAGCAGCTCCAAATATAGATTTGATAGCACCGGATATCTATAGGGAGGATTTCAGCTCTGTATGCGATGAGTATGCTAGACTCGATAATCCTCTACTTATACCCGAGACTGTGAGGGATGAGAGAAGTGCATCGTATGTATTCCATGCTCTAGGCCGGTATAATGGTATAGGTTTTTCACCATTCGGTATAGATGATATAGCCGAGCCTGAGAAGCACCCCTTAGCAGATAGCTATAGGTTACTCTTAGGTATGATACCGTTGATAGCTAGGTATCAGGGTACTGGTAGGATAATCGGGTTCGTAGATGATGGATCCTACGGTTATACTCATACATTATCTATATGGAGGATTAGAGTACGTGTAAGAGGTTTTATATATAGGCTTGGAGACTACCAGCTGCAGATAAGCTTCGCGAAGGAGTTAGTGGAGAAGGCTAGGATGGTATGGCCTGGACTCCCATACGAAGCTAGAACGCCACCCGCAGGTTTGATAATAGCTATCGATGACGATACATATATAGCTGTAGGTGTTAACTTCCTACTAAGATTCCTCCCCCTAGATGGTTTCTCATCTAACGTAGAGATTCTATGGGTTGATGAAGGTGTATTTAGGGATGGGAAGTGGGTTAGGGATAGGAGGCTTAACGGTGATGAAACAGGGCATGGATCATGGGTATACTTCGAAGATAAGCCTAAGATTCGTATGATAAAGGTTCATAGGTATACCTAGCATGGGGGTATCGAGTTTATGCCTAGACTATACATCTCTAGTACTAGGGATTACTTCCTTACGGATGGAGAGAGATTCTTCTACTTAGCAGATACATGCTGGAGTGCTTTCACAAACCCGAGCTACGATGAGTGGAGGTATTATCTAGAGTATAGGTTTATGCAAGGCTTCAATGCTATACAGATCAACATCCTACCGCAATGGGATAGAAGCTATTCTGAGAACTATATGGATCCATTTCAGCCTACACCCGGTGGGGGATGGGATTTCGATAAGAGGAATGAGGCATACTTCGATAGAGCTGAGAAGATGATAGAGATAGCTGTGGATATGGGTTTCATACCTGCTCTCGTAGTCTTATGGTGTAACTATGTTAGGGGTACCTGGGGTTCTAGGATAGATCCGAGTAGGATTATACCGGTGGAGAAGGTCGAGGATTACGTATGTTATATAGCTGAGAGGTTTGGTAAATATAATCCTATATTCATCGTGAGTGGTGATACGAATTTCGAAACAGAGGAATCTATAGAGTATTATACGAGGGCTATGGATGTGGTTAAGAGGGAGGCTCCAAACTCTCTAACAACTATGCATCTATCCGGGGGTTTATACGATATACCTGATAGAATATTGAAATCGCCTAACTACGATTTCTACATGTATCAGTCTGGTCATAGAAGGGATAGGCAGCATCTAGCTTACGAGCTTGCTCAGAGATTCTATAATATACCTGTAAAGAAGCCTATAGTTAACGGGGAGCCATGCTATGAGGGTATAGGATCTATAAGGATGTACGATAGATATGGTAGGTTTACCTATATAGATGTGAGGAGAGCTATATGGCAGAGCATTCTATCAGGGGCTAAAGCAGGTATAGCATACGGGGCACATGGTGTATGGCTGTGGTATAAGGGTGGGGTGTATAGGTATAGCGATGTATACGGTCAGCCATATCATTGGATCGTAGCGTTGAAATTTCCAGGAGCCTTCGACGCTGCCTTCGCTAGATGGGTATTCGAAAGATACGATCTATTCGATATAGAACCTGCGAACGATAGATTGGTAAATAGGACTGATGAAATAAGGGTTTCGATAGGTAGGGGTAAGATAGTAGTCTATACACCGTATAATTGTAGCGTAGGGTTGAGGATAGATGGGGCAGCTTATAGATGGGAGGGTATAGAACTTGAAGGTAGGAGGATATTTAAACCTAGGGTTGAGGTTAAAGGGGATGAGGCTATCATTAAGATGACGGATTTCAATAGTGATATACTTGTTATAGGATATGAGCGTTGATATATCCATAGCTAGGTTGGTAGGGTATGAATATATTCGCGTATCTATGTAGGGAAGCTGAGAGGATAACAGAGGATTCTCTATCAGATCTTAAATATGCAAACTGGTGGATAGAGAGTAGGGATTCTAGGCGTAGGATCTTCGCAGAGATGCTAGGCTTAGATAGATATCTAGATAACGTGGATCGTGATCCACCGTATGCTAGGGTTACAGGTATACTAGATCGCTTAGATTATAGAGTGGAGAAGATATACTTCGAAAGCCTACCTAAACTATATGTTGCTGGGAACCTATATATACCGAAGAGGTGTAATCCTCCATATCCAGCTATCCTATACCTATGTGGCCATTCTCTAGATCAACTATACCATTACCAAGCTCATGCTCGTAGATTCGCTCAGCTAGGATTCGTAACTCTGCTACTGGAAACTGTACAGAAGGGTGAGATTCCGGGTATACATCATGGAGTGTACCATTACGGATTCTTCTACTGGTATAGCTTAGGCTATACCCCAGCCGGGGTTGAGGTATGGAATGCTATAAGAGCTGTAGATCTACTACAATCGAAGGATTATATCGATCCGTATCGTATAGGTGTAACAGGTATCTCTGGTGGTGGAGCTATAAGCTGGTTTACATCAGCTATCGATGATAGGATTAAAGCGGCTGCACCTGTCTGCGGTACTGCTACTATAGCATCTCATATAGTTAAACGTACATTAGAAGGTCATTGCGATTGTATGTTCTGGATAAACAGCTATAGATGGGATCTAACAGATATAGGAGCTTTGATAGCTCCTAGACCGCTTCTAATAGCTTCAGGTAGGAGGGATTGGATATTCGATATAGAATCTGTTAGGTTGATCTATAGTAAGCTTAAGAAGTTATATACCCTACTCGGATCACCTGATAATATACTACTCGTAGAAACACCTGGTGGTCACGCATACCATGAGATATCTAGACGTATGATATTTAGATGGTTTATTAAACATCTTAAAGGATTAGATATACCTATGGATGAGGTTGAGGATGTAGATGAGAGATCAGAGATTCAGGAATCCTACAGTAGTCTAAAGGTATTCGAGAAGAGTTTCCCAAGAGATGAGAGGGTCTACACAGTCTATGAATGGTTTATCAGAGGATTCGAATCTCCTAGGATCGAGGATATAGATGATCTACGTAGGTATAGGGAGAGGCTTAGAGATATTCTACTAGAGAAATCCTTCGGATCCTTCCCGAAGGATCCATGCGATCTAAAGGTTGAGATCGAGCTTATACAGGAGGATAGGCAGCGGATAGGCTATAGGATCGGGTATACATCTGAGGAGCCTTGGAGGATGCATATCCATGTTGTTAGACCTATCGAATCTAGAGAATCTATACCGCTTCTAGTATTCCTAGCTATGAATTCTAGGAATCTATACTTCGGTGATAAGCTATTGGATGGGTTAAACCCTCTATGGGCTAGAGCTATCGTAGAGGTTAGAGGGGTGGGTGAGACATCCTGGGCTCAAGATCTACAATGGTTTATTAGGAGAGCAGCTATGCTTACAGGTAGAACTATAGCTAGTATGAGGATATACGATGCTATTAGATCTATAGAAGCTCTGCTATCTATATTCGATTGGATAGATAGGGGTAGGATAGCTGTTATGGGTAGCGGAGAGATGGCTGTAATAGCCTTATACACAGCTCTGCTTAGGGATGATGTATCAGCGGTTATACTACACGATCCCCCTTCGACGCATCTAGCTCGATCAAACCCTGATGGAAGCGGCTTATCGATAGAGATACTAAACGTATTAAGGTATACGGATCTACCGTATATAGCTGGATCTCTATGGCCTAAACACCTAGTATTCCTAGGACCTAGGCCTAAGGAGTACAGCTGGGCTGAGGAGGTTTATGCTAAGATAGGGCCGCCGGGTATGGTAACGCATATCAAAAACCTATCGCAATGGAGCTGGGAAGCTTAGCGGATACTAGGTAGCTATATAATGGTTAGGAGGTTTTTCTAATACCCTATATTGAAACCACCTCCTATACTATAGATGGTATCGTAGAGATTCTCCAAATCTTTCTAATCCATGCTTAGCGAAACCCTACCAAGACTATACTCTTCCATGCAAAAAGATTATCTACTACTTACCCTATCAATAGTATAGAGTCTATAATAGAGTAGTTATCGATGGATTCACGTATCGTTTAACATCGATTATGGAGGGATCTTATATGGCATCTACACCCAGCTTCGTTATATGGTTAGTAACCTCACGTTGTAATATACATTGTAGCTACTGCTATACTAGTGATCTAAGAGGGGAGTTCGATCATGAAGAAGCTATCAAGACTGCTGAAGGATTAGTAGAGTTAGCATCTAGATCTGTAGGGATAACTGGTGGTGAACCTCTACTATGGCCTCCACTAAGGGATGTTTTGAAAATACTAAGGGATGGGGGGCTTGAGGTTTCTATTCAATCTAATATGAAGCTATTCGATGTAGGTTATGCAAAGCTATTCAGCGATCTAGGTATATTCCTATTTACGAGTCTTGATGGCGCTGATAAACTAGTACATGAAGCTTATAGAGGTATCGGAAGCTGGGATGCTGTAGTTAGAGGGTTGAAGATAGCCTACGATATGGGTTTAGAATTTGCTACCGTAACAACTATCAGCGATGTTAATGTAGATAAGCTTCCATCGATACTGGAATTCTCCTGTAATCTAGGTTCTAGGTATGCTGCGTTCATACCTATAATCCCTGTAGGACGAGCGAGTAGAGTATATTCGCTACTACCAGATCCAGGTAGGCTATTCTCAGCTCTAACATCCCTACGTGATAAAGCATACTCTCTAGGCTTCCATACCTCGATATGGTGTACGCCATTCGCTATGAGGATAGGTTCAGGTAGATACTTCCGTATAGGTGCATGTACGATAGCATCATCTATGGATATCCTACCAGATGGATCTATCCCTATATGCGATACATTAAGGATAGGGGTATCTGATGTTAGTATAGGTGTTGTTAAAGCGTGGAGTGAGTATATATCGCATCCGCTAGTTAAGAAGATCTCTAAGAGGATACCTGATCGATGTAGAGATTGTAGTATATCTAGCCGCTGCCGCGGTGGATGCATTGCTAGAGCATACGCTACGACAGGTCTACTCGACGAGGTGGATCCTCTATGCCCACGCATAGCTATCGACAATCTCCGATACGTTTAGTAGAGGTATACGTAGGTTTAGACTCCTAGAGGGGGGAAAGTCTTTTATCTCGATACTCTAAGTTATATTGATCGGTCGGAGTGTCATGTCTACTAAGAGTATTAGGAAGCTTCAAGGAGTTGTCGAAGCTATCGATCGTACTGGTGAGAAGATTAGGGATGAGGAGGGGTTGGAGTGGGAGAAGGTTATCTATACTGTTAGGATTACAGGTTTTAGTAAGAGAACTCCTGATGAAAAGCTACCTGAACATCTTAGGGGTATGCGTGTTAAGCTTGTAAGGTATGCATGCTTCGATTGGCATTTCAAACTAGGTGTTAGAAAGACGCTTGAACCAGATGAGACTGAAGCTGTTTTAAACGGTATTAAGACTGAGACTGTATACTGGTAGCATCGTATGGCTATAATCTAGCTGGTATAAGATCATCTATCGGAGGTATACTCGATGAGTAAGGAGTATTTTGAAGAGCTACTACATAGGAGTTTAAAGAAGTCTATAAGAGAAGCTCTCCTAGATCCTAGAGCTAGGAGTGATGCTATCTCCTCTATGAGTAGAGAGGTTAAACGTCTTAGTATAGATCCTAAGCGTATAGAGGAGCTTATAGATGATCTATCCTCATCTATACTCTTCTCCCTCGCCACCGATATCGTAGTTTATGCGATAATGAATGTATACGGTGAGGAAGCTATGATTAGGAAGACTCTAGCAGATGCGGTCTCCAACGCTCTAGCAGGTAGAGCTCTCGAAAGATTCTTGAAGGAGTGTAATATCGGTTATGCTATAAGTAAGTTCGGTGAGAATGAGGTTGAAGCTATAGCTCAGAAGGTTACTATGGATAGGTTAGCTGGGGATGAGGAGTTTCTATCGCTTACAGAAGAGTTTAAGAAGATGATCCTAGAAGCTCTATCTAAGGTATAGGTGGCGTAGTATGTGGATATCTAAACTCAAACCTGGACCTGAAGGTAGGCTTCCTAAGGAAGTCTATATACTTGTAGAGGTTCCTAGAGGATCTAAGAATAAGTATGAGATAGATAAGGAGACTGGATTACTAGTCTTAGATAGAGTTCTATTCACATCTATGGCATACCCATGCGATTACGGCTTCATACCTGGAACCCTATGCGAGGATGGGGATCCGTTGGATTGCCTATTGATAACATCACAGCCTCTAAACCCAGGTGTATTGGTTAAAGCTAGACCTGTAGCCTTAATGCTTATGAAGGATGAGAAGGGTAGGGATGAGAAGCTTATAGCCGTACCGACTGAGGATGTGGATCCAAGGTTATCAAGTATAAGATGTCTTAAAGATATACCTGAAGCAATAATTAGAGAGATAGAGCATTTCTTCGAACATTATAAGGAGCTTGAACCTGGTAAATGGGTTAAGGTAGAGGGTTGGCTAGATGTGGATAAAGCAGAGGAAGCTGTAGAGAAAGCTGTAGAGATGTATAGGAGGCATGTAGAAGGGAGTTAGGTTTAATCAAGCTCCATACGTGAAACCCTTATAGAGGAGAGTTAGCTCTACTCTCTTATGATTCCTGTAAGCCGGGGTTGCGGAGTCTGGACTAACGCGCAGGCCTTGAGAGCCTGTGGGGCGTATGCCCCTCGTGGGTTCAAATCCCACCCCCGGCGTATATACGATTCCATATATGGATATGGTTGAGGTGTTAGTATAACCCCTACCCTATTTATCCATGCTATCCGGTATTGTTTCCACCATGATGTATCCATAGATATGCTAGGGTTTATCGATGTATGATCGTTGAGAGGTTACCTAGATTATCCAGGGTTTAGGGTTGAATATATGGTGCTTAATATCTCTTAGGTTATGGGTTAACTTCTGTATCTGTGGATCATAGTGTTTAAATCCTTCCTGTACACTATCCATTTTGCTCGATGGCTATTAGAGTGTATAATTCGCTTAGTAGGGTTAAGGAGGATTTCAAACCGCTGCATGAGGGATGGGTTGGCATATATGTATGTGGACCTACAGTCTACGATTGGACTCATCTAGGTCATGCTAGAACATACGTAGCCTTCGATGCTATAATCAGGTGGCTGGAGTATAGGGGTTATAGAGTATTCTATGTACAGAATATAACGGATGTAGGTCATCTAACAGAAGCTGGGGAGGATAAGGTTGTAGGTAGAGCTTTGAGAGAGAGGGTGGAGCCTATGGCTCTAGTAGAATTCTATATGCGTGAATACTTCAGGGATATGGATGCTCTAGGTGTTAGGAGACCGGATATATCGCCTAGAGCTACAGGTCATATAATCGATATGATAGAAGCTATAAAACAGCTTATAGAGAAGGGCTACGCATACGAGGTTGATGGAAACGTATTCTTCGATGTATCTAAATTCACAGACTACGGTAAGCTATCCAGGGTTAGAATCGAGGAGATGATAGCTGGAGCTAGAATCGATGTGCATCCTGGGAAGAGGGATCCAAGAGACTTCGCTCTATGGAAGAAGGCTAGCATAGACTACCCGCTTAAATGGGTTAGCCCATGGGGATACGGTTTCCCAGGATGGCATATAGAATGCACCGTTATGGCTATGAAATACCTGGGAGAACAGATAGATATACATGGTGGAGCAGTAGATCTCATATTCCCCCATCACGAAAATGAAATAGCTCAAGCAGAAGCGTTAACAGGTAGAAAACCATTCGTAAAATACTGGATGCATACAGGATTACTAACCGTGAACGGTGAGAAGATGGCTAAAAGTCTAGGAAACTATATCAGAGTTAGAGATATACTCGAAAAGTATAGTCCAGCAGCGGTTAGGCTATTCATACTATCAGCACACTATAGAAGTACGCTAGATTATCGCGAAGAAAAGCTGAACGAAGCCGAATCCAATATGAAGAGGCTTATGAATAGCCTTGCTAGAATAGAGGAGGCTAAGATAGAGAAGGCTTCAGATAAACCATCATCATCAGAGGAGAGGCAGATACTAAGCGAACTATACAGGTTATCGAACAGCTTCGATGAATCTATGGATGACGATTTCAATACAGCTGAAGCATTAAGCTTCCTATTCGAGATATCTAGAACGATCAACAAGCTGGTAGACCTACCTAGCATCAATAAACATATACTAAACGAAGCTGAATCCATACTTAAGAGTAAGCTTAGAATACTAGGCTTACCAGATACCCCTCCAAGAAGAGAGGCTTCGAGTAAACTAGTAGAAGCTCTAATCGATATAATAATCGATATCAGGAATGAAGCTAGGAGGAGGAAGGATTACGCTACAGCAGATGAGATAAGAAGGAGATTAGCGTTAATAGGCGTGAAGCTCGAAGATCTACCAGGTAAAACTATATGGCGTATAGAAGGGGTATACTGAAACCCTACACACGGATCATATCACAGTTATATCTACGAAGATATAGTTAGATGATATATGTGAGCAGAATGAATATAAGAGTAGGTTCGAAGGAGATATTCATAGATAAAGTATCGTTGGAAACCCTCCTATCGAAGAGGTTATCGAAGCCTACTAAGATTATCGGATATGAGAAGCTAGGTGAAGGCTTCCATGCAGTAGCTTATAGGATTAGGTTGAATATAGACGGTGTGGAGAGGAGCCTCGTCCTCAGAATTATGCGTGGAGATACAGGCTGGGGTCACGATTACGTATCAGATAGAGCTGCATCACTACTACTACAACACAACCTGTATAAGAGCTCACCCCTACCATCACAGATATCCTCTATAGACGTCCTATGCCTCCTACCAGATGGTAGCGTAGAATCGATAGGTGATGCAGTAGAATTCATACACGTTATGGATGAGGTTACAGAGGAGTATGGTAGACCATACGTATACGATCTATTCGATATAGCTTCGAGAAACGCTATAACAGATAGAGATATACGTAGGTGTAGGATACTAGCATCACATCTATCCATACTCCATAGGGTTAAGATCGAAAACCGCAACCTATACCTGAGACATATAAGAGATCTAGTAGGCCATGGAGAGATGTTTATGGGGGTGGTAGATTCATATCCAGATCTAGCTAAGCTAGGATGGATAGATGAAGATAGACTCATAAAGTTAGAGAAGAAGATGATCGAATGGAGGTATAAGCTTAGACGATACACGCATAGAGCATCCAGGATACACGGTGACTTCCATCCCTTCGGAAACATAAGGTTTAGAAGCGATGATCAACCAGTAATCCTAGAATACTCGCGTGAAGAATATGGTGAACCAGCAGACGATATCTCAGCTCTAACTATAAACTACCTATTCATATCGATATGGAAGCATGGATCATATACTCAGCCATTCAGAATACTATTCGAAGAACTATTCGAAGCATATATACGTGAAACAGGGGATACAGAGATACTGAGAGTTATACAACCATTCTACTGCTTTAGAGGACTAGTAGTCGTACACCCCCTATACTACCCGGAGATGGAGGATTGGAAGAGGAAAGCTATACTAAACTTCATAGAGAATACGCTATCGATAGAAGAGTTCAATCCTAGAGAAGTCGATGAATACCTTAGAGATAAAGGATAGGCTAACCCTACCTATAGCATAGCCGTTACCAGACCCCCAGCATCAATCCGTAATCTAACAGATATCGCCATACTCTACGATCTTCCGATCCTCATAGGATGCTATAAACCTCCTATAGAATTCATGCTGGATACAGGAGAGAAGACCCATAACCCTCTCATAGTTAAGGTATGATGGCTCATAAAGCTTCTTCAATATCCTAGTTATAAGATAGTTCAACTGTCCATCCCACTCCTGGCTCGGCGTACCCGTCAATACATCTACCACCTCATCTACGATCCTATCCAGAGGAGGCCTCCTCTCAGGCTTTATATACGGCATAGGATCACCATAAGCTTACTATATACTAAAACCCATATATCACTTTGATCGTAAAATCCATATTGGAAGATACGGTAGGTTTAAGATAGCTAGCATCCCATATATACTATGGTGGTATCGTTGGGTGAGGGGTGGGCTATATGGATTACAGGTCTACCATCAAGTGGTAAATCAACTATAGCTAGGATGCTATCAGATAGGCTGCGTAGAATCGGTATCAATACACAGATACTCGAATCAGATGAGCTTAGAAGAATCCTAACACCCAATCCAAAATACACAGAGGAGGAGAGGGATAACTTCTATAGAGCTATAACGTACATAGGATGGCTCCTAGTTAGAAACGGTGTTAACGTAATCTTCGATGCTACAGCTAATAAGAGGAGGTATAGGGATGAAGCTAGGAGGATGATAGGTAGATTCATGGAGGTATACCTAGAATGCCCGCTAGATGTATGTATAGCTAGGGATAGGAAGGGATTATACAGGATGGCTCTAGAAGGAAGTATAGAAACCCTACCAGGAGTACAGGTCCCATACGAGGAACCCTTAAACCCGGATCTAAAGCTTAATACAGCTGTAAACGATCCAGAATCATGTGTAGAATCTATAATAGAAGCTATGCGTAGTAGAGGCTTCATACAACTCTAGAGGGTTGATCCAGCCCAGCCGAGCATCCTAGCAGCATCGATAAACCTATCAGCCTTACAGAGAATCTCCCTCGATCCAACCCTCTCGACGCCGTACACACCCTTCATCCTATCCGCATAGTTAGGATGCATATACTCAACCAAAACTCTTACAGGCTCGCTGAACCTGAATACGCTATAAGCCCCCCTATCCCTAGCTATATTCTCCACAGCCCTCCTAGCAGCCTCTCTTATAAGCTCAGAAGTCCTCCCAGATGGTAGACAATACGCTGATGTACGAGCTAAACCATACTTAACCACAACAGCCTCCACCCCGCCTAGAAACCTCCTAGCTTCAGCTACAGCTTCGCTACAACCAGTCACCAATACGACCGGTACACCTAGAGATCCAGCTATAGCTGAATCTACAGATATCTCCCCAACTTCGACACCGTTTACAGAAACCCTATATATCGATCTAGACGAGAATGTATGGGAAAGTACGGCTTTAGGATTACCAGCCATAGCATGGTAGGCTACCAGGAATACGCAATCAAAGCCTCTATCGAGTAGGGATAATCTAAGCCTAGACTCGTGATCGGTACGTATATAGACCGCTTTAGGATGCATCAGATCCGGTACTATATTCCAAGCTCCTCCACCACCATGGAGATCATCCACGTAGACTTCATCAGCTCCACCCTGAATAGCACCCTCCACCGCCGCGTTCACATCGCTAGTAAGCATCCTACGAGCCTCCTGATACTCTAACCCTGTATACCCATCCCAACCAGCCTGTTCTGGTCTAACTATACAAGTCGCCCCCTCCATATCTGTCATAATGTATACCCTCAACTACCACACCCCCCGATTAAAGGATCTAGAAGCAGGTATAGCCTAATTAAGACTATCTACAGTATGGATGTTATATAGCCTATACCCCTAGTCCTACCCTCACGGAATACGAAATTATCCCCGATCCTTACGAATCTAGGCCTATACTTAAACCTAAGCTTAACATAGGCGGTATCACCAGTTCTTAAAGGCTCCCTCTCCATATCGACGAACTCCACAGCCTCCCTTATCGTATGGAGGTGTATAGTCGCATTATACCCTCTCCTTATAGTCGTAGGATGATGTAGAACCGTTATCCTAGATTCGAACATCCATACAGGCTTAACATTCACCCCCTCACCAGCTAGAGTCATACCCTTCTCCACCTCATCATAATCGACGTTAGCTATAGCTAGACATACATCCTGCCCAGCATATGCTTCATCGACAGGCATCCGACATACATGTATAGATTTAACCCTAACAAGTCTAAGCGATCCATCGCTAAACGGGCCTAACTGAAGTATATCACCAATCTTAACCATACCTTGAACCGTAAGCCCACTCACAACTAGACCCACACCCTTAACATCGAATTTATCATCGATATACATGAGGAACGGCATCCTCACATACTCATCCCATCTTAGACGTGGAGGTATTATATCGAGGAAGAATCTGAGGAGATCTAACCCCTCACCAGTAGTATTCGATACCTTGAATATAGGCGTCACCCTCTCGCTAGTCACAGTTCTCGCAGCTACTACAGCATCATCCCTACTCTTAACGATGAAGGGTATACGGTTCACACCAGGCATCTTGATAAGCCTACATATATCCGATACAGTCTCATCGACTTTAGATCTATCTACAAGATCTATCTTAGTAACGACGATCACTACAGGTAGCTTCAAAGCTATAGCTACACCTAGATGCTCCTTAGCCATACCTACTATACCAGCGTTAGCAGCTACCGTTAGGATAGCGTAGTCAGGTTTACGCCCCAGGACACCTTTAAGAGTTGTTCTAAGATACCTTTCATGACCAGCTAGATCTACAAAACAGAGGATTTTAGCACTCTTCATGAAGATCTGAGCTTCATCTAGAGGTGATAAGAGCTCATAGTTAACTGGCTTACCATTATCATCGAAACCAAGTAGATGAGTGGATATCGATGAAGTCCTACCACTCTTAACCTCGTGAAGGAAGCGGGCTACCCTCCTCATAGCAGAGCCGTTCCCATCATCCAATACACCCGTCGTCAATACACCTATCAAACTAGATTTACCCGAATCGACATTCCCGAGTAGCGGTATAGTTACGAATACCGGATACCTATCATCCCTACTATACCTTACATGGATTTCTGCGATAAACCCTCTACGACCCCTCTCGATTCTCAGAATCTTAAGTTTAGCTCCTATAATACTAGCAGCCCTCCTAAGATTATCTATACTCTCATACAACTGCTCCTCAGGTAGACCTATAATCTCTCCATCATCCGCTACACCTATTTCATAGAAAGCCTCCCCTCCACCCTCATCCAGCCTATACTTCATCTGCGAAGCTAGCTTCTCAAGTTCCCTCCCACCTATACCGGTAACCCTAAGCTTATACTCTACGTTACCATCATCACGCTCAGCTGGTAAGCTATCTACAGCCATATACTCAACCCTTCTACCTACACCCATACTGAAGATGTATACTCGTAGTAATTAAACATTGAGAGGATAATATTCACTTCCAAAGATGAGCATGCATATCCAATACTCTCAGAGCATTCCTATACGCTAGCTTTTCGAGAGAAGATTCGGATAAACCCTTCTCGAGAAGCCTATCCCATAATACCGTGATCCTAGATATATTCTCTAAACCTTCTGGAGGCTTAGAGTATATCAAGCCGAAGTAGTCTGTACCTAGAGCTAGTATATCATCGCTATAATGCTCGTAGACGTAGATTACATGATCTACGAATCGATCGATCGATGGCTTATCTGCTATAGTAGATGGGATGAACGTAAACCCTACGATACCACCATTAGACTCCAACTTCTCTAAAACCTTATCAGATAGATTTCTCGGATGAGGTTTAACCCTAGCTACATTCGCATGACTAACTATAACCGGTAGCTTCGATACCTCTATAGCTTCTATACATGTACGCTCACTCGCATGGGATAGATCGATCAACATACCTAGACGATTAGCCTCCTCTACAACCTCCTCACCAAAACCTGTAAGCCCATAATCCCTCCTACTCATACACGAAGCAGCAGCTCTACAATCATAGTTCCATGTAAGCTGTATACTCCTAACACCCAGCTTATAGAATAGCTCTAAATCATCGGTATCATCTAAAGCCTCCGTCCCCTCGATCGATATCAAGAATCCTATACTATCGGTATGGAGAATCCTATCTATATCCCCACGCTCCTCTACTAGCATTATCCTATCATAAGAGCTAGCCATCCTCCTATACACCTTAATCTGCTCTAGAACATTCAATTTAACAGCTCTACCAGTATTCACGCATACAGTCTCTATACCACCATACCCACTCCAAATCTTAGAAGCTAGCTTAGGGTTGAACGTAGGCATAAGCGGGAATATAGATGCGAATACTAGCTTTACATTCCCACTAAGATACTTAGGTATATCTGCATCCCTACCTTCGATATCCATATCGAAGGGTAGAGGCTTAGATACACCGTTACCGCCAGTAACATAGTGGTAGGCTATATCCTCGTGTAGATCTACTACAGGTATACGTCTAACCATGCCTATGATACGATCGATACGATAGAGATTTAAGCGTTAATAACCTCATTTAGATATGGTATGGTAGAGTTAGGCGCATCTAAGGTTAGGATAACCCCTCCTATAGGTGTACCTATGGATGGATATCTATCTAGGAGGATGCCCTCCATAGGTATACACGATCATATATACGCGAGGAGTATAGTTCTAGGTGATGGAGAAAACTTCGTAGCTCTATCATCACTAGAACTACTATACGTAACTAGAAGTATAGCAGCCTTAGTAGAGGAGACCGTGGAAAGCGAGATAGGTATACCTAGAGATTCTATAATCCTATCAGCCGTCCACAACCATTCAGGACCATCAGTAATAGGATTCCACTCAGTAGAGAGATACAGGTTCCTAGATGAGTATCTAGAACTCCTACCAGGTCTGATATCCTCATCTATAATCGAAGCATACAATCGTAGACGTAGAGTAAAGATCGGCTACGGCGTAGGTAGATTCGATAAATGGATTATAAATAGGAGGAAGCCTGGATCAGGCCCGGTAGATGATGAACTAATAGTATTCAAAGCCGAGGATGAATATGGACGTGTAGTTGCATCGATAGTAAACTTCACATGCCACGCCGTCGTTCTAGGATCGAATAACCTACTGATTACAGGAGAATATCCAGGATACCTATCTAGGACTGTAGAATCTCTAGAAGGCGGTATCTGCCTATTCCTAAACGGAGCCTTCGGTGATATAAATCCATACACTCCTGGTACGAATATAGAGAGGATCTACGATAGAAGTATGGGATGCTTCGATGATGCTATACGTATGGGTAAAGCTATAGGATGTGAAGCTGTGAAGATTATGGAGCTGGCGGATTTGGTAGATGAAGCTAAATTCTCGGTAGCTTCGACAATGATCCAGCTTAAACTTAGACCTATACCGACTCCAGGTGGATCTAGGGATATCGATAGGCTTACACTCCATATACGTCAGCTGATCGATAGATCATTCCCGCATGGGGTAGCTGATGTATCTATTCGAGGTTTCAGGATAGGGGATCTAGGCATAGTAGCATTACCAGGTGAATTATTCGTAGAATTAGGCTTATCGATTAAGAAGATGTCCCCATTCCGCTATACGATGATAGCCGGATGCTCTACGAGTGAGCTTGGATACATACCTACGGTTAACGCATACGATGAAGGAGGCTACGAAGTATCCATACCTGTATGCCTAGTAGAGAGGGGGAGCGGGGAGAAGCTTGTAGAAGCATCAGTAGACTTCCTTAGAAAACTCTATTCATCCTAGATATCTTCAGCGAATATATCGCAGTGTAGGCTTCCGATAGGTAGAACCTTGAACGGCTCTGCATAATCTACACCTATCCTCTTACCCATAAGCTTCATATACGCTTTAATAACTTCTAGAAACCTATCTATACTCTCACCTGGAAACTGGCTTCTATGAGCTGAGATCGCTTTAAACTTAACCTCTACATACCTAGTTACATCGATAAACGTATTAGGCTTTCTACTCCAGTAGAAGGCTATGAATCTCACACGATGAGGGGTTAAACCATCTCTAAGATCCTGCGGGTTCACGTGTACAAGACTAGAGAACATGGATGCTTCAGCTGCAAGTATACCAGTAGCTGTATGATCTGGATGAGCCTCGTATGGAAGCCATGGATCAACTGTTATCACCATATCAGGTTTAAACCTTCTTATTATCGATATAAGTCTACTCCTAGCTTCAGAGCAGACTCTAAACTCGCTATCACGATAATCTAGCCAGATAAGCTTATCTACGCCTAGTATTCTAGCAGCCTCCTCCTGCTCCCCCCTCCTAACTTCCGCTAGCTTCTCAGGGTAGAGCGTAGGATCGGAGGTACCCATACATCCATCCGTCATAGTTACATAGGATACCTCAACCCCGTTATCCCTCATCCATGCTATAGTACCACCAGCAGCTATATCCGTATCATCAGGGTGGGGTTGAATACATAGAACACGTTTAACCTCTCTGAATACATCTCCTATCGATCTACGTCTAACTTCAACTATAGCATCGTATGCTTCATCCCAAGATAGCTTCTCCAATACCTCGTAGGGTATAAGAGACATATAGGATCCAAAATTATACTTAACCGTAGACGATATTAAGCATAGTATACACACTATACGGAGATCGTTATGATACCTTTACACTAGCTAGCTCATCTATATTCTCTCTAACCTTCTCTATAGCTGCTATTATATCATCCATATCCTCTCTAGATCCTAGCAGCACGTATTGTGGTAGCCATAACCCTTCTAGATAGCATGCCCTCTCGACAGCTGGTAGATTTAGATTAGAGTAGTCTACAGGTTTACCATAGTATGGGCATGAGAGTGGACATCTATCGAAGTATCTTAGATACTCCTCCCTATACAACGGTTTGGAATAACCGATACTTAGAGGTATCCCCTCAGCTTGCAGAGCTTTAGCGAATACATTCTTCGATACACCGTCGAAAGCTTCTGGATCATATCTAAATATATATAGGTGGTAAGCATTCCTTGTTATACGATCATCCTTCTTCAAAGGTTTCAATCCATCAATCTTGGATAGCTTAGAATCTAAATAGTATGCATTATCCATACGCCTCCTAGTATGCTCATCAAGTCTCTCCAACTGGATTAGAAGTATAGCTGCTTGAAACTCCGTCATACGATAGTTCCATCCAGGCATGTAATGCTCATAATGTTCTCCATATGGGAGCCTACCACAGTTATGTAGAGACCACGCCTTAATATACAAGTCTTCATCGTTAGTTACTATCATACCCCCCTCCCCGCTGGTAATGTTCTTACTAGATTGGAAGCTGAACGCACCCATATCACCTATAGCCCCAACCCTACGCCCCCTCCACTCAGACCCCCATGCCTGGCATGCATCCTCGACGATATACAGATCATACCTCTTAGCTATCGATGTAATAGAATCCATATCAGCCGGCCTCCCACCTATATGAACTGGTATTATAGCCTTAGTCCTCTCAGATATCACAGATTCTATACTCCTAGGATCGATCGTATAGGTTTCCGGATCTATATCTGCAAATACAGGTATAGCGTTAACGTGAAGGATAGCCATAACGGTAGCCATAAACGTGTAGGGTGTAACTACAACTTCATCACCACATCCTACACCTAGAGCTCTAAGAGATATCTCTAAAGCAGCCGTCCCGCTTGTTACAGCTACGCCATACTTTGCATGCTGGTATGCAGCGAACTTCTCCTCGAACTCCTTCTTGAACCTCCCCCCTATCCCCCATAAACCGCTTTCGAGAACATTCGTTAAAGCTTTAAGCTCCCTATCATCGTAGATAGGCCATCTAGGGAACGGCTTCTCCCTTACAGGTCTCCCTCCGTTTAAAGCAAGCTTAGCCATCATAAACACCTTTCAGATAAGCATCTAATATATACGTCTTCCTAGTAAGTATTCGCTTTCTAAACATCTAGCGTCGACTACAGTATTCAAGAATATAATTGTATTACCATATTCTATACTCCGATAGTATAAAGTATATATCCTCCCTCTAATATATAATCGAAATAGGATATTATATATTTCGAGGTGATGGGATTGTCTATGAGTAAAGTTCAGCAGCAGAGGTTCAGGATATCCCCATCTGGTAGGGGTGCTATATTCAGAATGAAGAGATGGTTCTACGCTACATTCTACAGTAATATCTCAGATAAGGAGGTTAAGGAATCTAATAGGAAGGCGTGGCTAGATATATCTAGGAGGCTGATCGAGGAGATAAATAAAAGGAATGCTGCAGATAAGCCTACTAGAATAGTCCTGGAGTATGAAGCAGATCCTAAGGGGTTATTCAAACCTATATCTGCTACAGTAGAAGTCTTAGAACTTAAGCCAGTCGAAACATTCAAAACATACTTTCTCGAAGAAACTAAGTTGAAGGAGGTAGAGCAATTAAAAACTATGCTGTCAGAACTCCTCAAGAAGGCTAGGGAGTTAGGTGTAAGTATAGAAGAACTTGCTAAATCCTAAAGATACGGTAAAAGATCTCAGTCTTAGAAACCTTAATGGGTAGCGTAAGATTAGGTTAGGATAGATGCCATACTAATATACAGCCCTACTAAGCCATTCTAATGTTTTATCTATAACCTCCTTTGTATGTTCTCTCTTCGAGAATGTATGATCGCCGCCGCTTACTATGTATAGCTCATTCCTATCATCTAGATCCTTAACTAAATCGAAACATCTCTTAACCTCATCTAGAGGTATAACTTGATCCTTATCACCATGCACTATAAGGATCGGGGCTCTGATATCTTTCATAACATCCGATGGAACTATATAATCTACAGTTTCGAAAAACCTCTTCTTCAAATACCAGCCTGACGATACTTCTACTGCACCACCTAGATCCAATATATCCATATACTCCCTAGGCATCCAGGATAACATCCTCCCCCTCAACGGGCCTAGAGCAGGAGAGTATAATACTACAAACCCTATCCTCCTATCCATAGATGCTAAGATCGCAGCAACTCTACCACCCATACTCAAACCTAAAACCCCAACTCTAGATTTATCCACATACCTCTGCCTCATAAGTAGCGTTAAAGCTCTCCTAGCATCACTTACTTCTCCAGGGATGGTCATATCCTCAAACTCTCCATCACTATCGCCTGAACCTCTGAAATCGAATCGGAGAACTATAAACCCGGAATCACATAGTCTCCTAGCTACATGGATGAAAAGTCTATGCGCCTCAACTTTATTACCCGTAAATCCGTGGAACATAACTATCCCAGGCGCCCTCCCCCCTCTGGAAGCTAGTCCATCAGGTATATGGAGTATACCTACTAAACACTGTCCTTCATTTCTAAATATAACTGGTCTAATCAAGCTTCGACACCGATTACACTAGATTGCATCGATAGGGTACTTAAACCTAGATCTAGTAGATAGGGTAAGCTCCACTATCGAACCGGGAGGCCATGCATTAGAGATGGTCTTGAACAATCTATGCATACAACATATAGACCATATAGGAGCGGATTAGATTGAAGATCAAAATATTTTAGGTAGATCTGATGAATATTCGAAGAAAGAGGTATTTGAAAGCTGAAGAGAGTTTAAGCGAGTATAGGCGTATCGCTCGAAGAAGGATTATTACAGCAGCTATATTCACGATACTAGCAGTCATCCTAGCCTACCATCTCTCTATCCTTAGCGTTCGCAGCGATCCATCAAAGTATACGAGCGGAGTAAACATCCCGAAAGCTATCATTATCGATGGGATCGGTCTTACGAAACCCAACCTATCCTTCCTAAGGGTAGTATATGAAACGCTATCTCAAGCAGGCTTCGATGTCGAAATCTATATCGGAAGACAAGTTACTATGAAGCTTCTCGATAACATGAAAGGCTATAAACTAATAGTATTGAGGGTACATAGCGCAGTCGATGCTGTATATGGAGATCTATACCTTTTCAGCGCTGAAGCTTACAACCCAGAACAGTATATCTACGAGCAGCTCTACGGCGAGTATAGAGAAGCCTATACATTCGATATGAGTGAGGGACCATATTTCGCGATACGTGCTGACCTACTCGGAGATTATGATGGGCTTAAGGATACAGTCATAATATTGATGGGGTGTAACGGTACGAGCTCTGATAACAGTATAAGGAGATTCTTCGATAGAGGTGTGAAAGCGATCATAGCTTGGGATGGCTACGTAAGCCTAGAATACACAGATAAAGTTACATCGACACTACTCAGATTAGTCTATACTGAGAAGCTAAGTTATAGCGAAGCTGTCCAAAAAATCATGAATGATATGGGGCCAGATCCTATATGGAGGTCGAAGCTAGTATACCTAACCAACCCTGAGATATAGAGTAGAAGAAAAAATTCGTGATATATTACTGGATGGAGTTTATCTAAGCCTACCCAATTCTAAGCTTCTTCAACACTATTATACTAACCATAACGATAGCTACTACAGTTGCTACCATAGTTAGGAGTATCTGTAATGGAGTTTGAATAACTATTATCCCACCGACAGGTGGCGGTATGTACTTAGTGTTAGTAAACGTTACGTAGATAGTTTCACCTGCATCCAAGTCTACGATAGCCGTACCCGTAGCTAGATCATATGATGAACCACCATCAGGATCGCTTATATCTATACTAGTTAAGCTCCATCCATCGACAGGCAACTCCGTTACAACGTAGTTACCAGGGATTAGAGGTTGACTGACGTTCTCCTGACCGTTACTTAAGAAGAAGTTAGTACTATAGCTAGTGGTAAATTCGAAGCTCTGATCACCACTAACAGTTAATTTACGAACGATTATATATCCACGTACACGTGTATTAACGAATCTGATAATGTATGTTCCGCCACTCTCCATACTCTGAGTCCATGTATTCGTAGAATTCATATGAATCCAGCCAGGAATATCGTGTTCCATTATAGCTACGACACCAGGGCCCTGTCCATCGAAGATTATCATACCGTCAGAATCAAGAGAGAAGCTTTGTCCTGAAGGATATGTATCGTTGAATAGGGTAATAGTCCAGTCTATCGGAATCCAATCATCTGTAGTATCAGGATTACCATCTTCATCCTCATACTTCCAGACGATAATAGTCGCCTTCTTAAAATTACCAAAGTTTTTATCAGTGCCGTCGAACTCAACGGTTACTGTAAACTCGTAGTAGCCATCAGGTGGATAAGTACATATCCAGCCATCTTCGAGAACTTCGCAGACTCTATAAGTTCCGGCTGCTAGATCTGTAAATTCGTAATAGCCATCTTCATCTGTAAGGACTGATGTCTGGTATACCCATGAGGAATCGATAAGCTTGTAGAGCGTTATATTCCAGTTTTGGAGAGGTGGCTCAGCTACATCCCATTCACCATCTCCATCGATATCGTTCCATTTATAACCGCTAATACTAGCAACCGTAATCGTAACGTTTACCTGGCTCATACACGTATTATCATCCGTATCCAATTCACCTTCAACCGGTATTGCACGAGCTTCTATATAGTATATTGCAGGTGGGATACCTGTAGTATCCCATATGAAGTATTCGATCTTCTCGGAACCTGGATCTAGACTAACACTTCTCTCTCCCAACTCCATCGGTATCTCTGCAGTCTCGTTATAATAGTAGCATTTCAAAGTAAAGCTCTCATACTCAGTACCTTCATTTCTTATAGTAACCTCTATAGTTACGCTCTCACCTTGAACAACCCTTGTCGGGTATGGGATCTGGCTTACTGCTGCTATATCGTGAACGATTATCTCTACGTATTCGGTAGAGGTACAGTTATTGTTATCCTCATTATACTCTGTTATCTCTCTACTACTATCGGCGAAAGCTTTTATGAAGTAGACTCCAGGATCAACACCAGATGTATCCCAGATAAATCTTACCGTCCTCTCCTCTCCAGGTTCTAGATCCAGTACCCTCACTAAGCTTATGGGTTGTATAGGCGTATCATTGTAGTAGCATACTACATCGAACGTCTCATTATAGTAATCACCGAGATTTTTAACAACTACATCTACACCTATAAGCTCCCCCTTTATAACGACGTATTTCAAGGGTGTTTGACTAATAGCAGCTACATCACGTATAACAGCGGTAACAGTTATATCTCGATCACCGGTATCCGAAACACCCTCCCCTTCGGCAACGAGTTTATCTCCATAGTTTAGTACATGGATACCGCTCTCACTAGGTTTAAATCGTATAGTGAACGTTAAATTTGCCGATTGCCCTACACCTAAATCGCCTACATACCAGACTATAGTTGTACTATTCCATGATGTTATCTCTCCTAAGCTTGGCGTTTCTACACTAGAAATTTCCCCTTCATTGATGGTATCAGTAACATTAACATTCTCTATAGGACTTCCTCCAGTATTAGCTACTGTAATGAGTATTTCGTAGGTAGTCTCTTTACCCACTACCGCTGGTGATGGTCCATAAACTACACGGCTTAAAACCTTATCTACATCCAATACCCCTGGCGGCGCTACTATCGCTACGTATTCGGTAGAGGTACAGTTATTGTTATCCTCATTATACTCTGTTATCTCTCTACTACTATCGGCGAAAGCTTTTATGAAGTAGACTCCAGGATCAACACCAGATGTATCCCAGATAAATCTTACCGTCCTCTCCTCTCCAGGTTCTAGATCCACTACTCTTATTGGTGATCCTATCTGTATATCATCGTAGTAGCATACTACATTGAAGCTTTCCGTGAAGTCTCCAAGATTTTTAACAACTACCTCTACCTCCACTGCCTCTCCCTGTGTTACGATCGTCGCGTTCACAGATTGACGTAACGCAGATATATCATGAACCTTAACAGTTACTGTAGCTTCGGCTGTACACCAATTATTCCCTTCATCCATCTCTAAGATTTCCCCAGATGAATCTGCAAAAGCTCTTATTTCATAGGTTCCCGGCTCGACGATGGATGTATTCCAGAGGAATATTAACGTTTTATTACTCCCTATCGGAAGATTCTCTACGCGTTCAATTCCTATGATTGTAGGATAGAAGTAGCATGTTACATCGAAGCTTTCGCTCTGCATACCTCGATTACTAACGATGATTGTTATATTCACGATATCTCCCTGTACCACTTCTGTTGCGTTTACAGATTGACTTAGTGCAATTACATCACGTATAATGATGAGCGTCTCCTCATCCCTAGTATCGGTTGTGGGGGCTTGGTTGAGATTAGGGTTTTCTTGATCTGTAGCAAAGAATAATCCATACGAGGATGGGTTTCCGAGGCTATTCCAACTTACATACATGTCTATGTAGTTACCGATTATCCTCCATCCTCCAATAGTTGGATCGGTTATCTTATAGTCGTTATAGTTTGCTGGAGGCCAAGGTTCGTATTCATCAAAATCACCATTACCATCTTGATCGAATAATAGGTATAATTCCCCTACCTCATCATCGTCTGTATCTTCGACGAAGAGTAGATACTCAGCATCTATAACATTCCCTCCACTTACATAGAGGTTTCCATCAAAATCTATGAACCACTTATAGCGAGCCCCCTTTTTCTGCGGCCAATCCTTACCAGGCTGATCATAACATTCAAGCCTTAGATACAGGTAACTACTATCAAAATTATAGTATGCGTATTTCACATCTCGCCAATCATCCTGTGCTCCATCCTCATTCTTATCCCAATCTATTTGGATCCATATCGTAGGCCACGGAGATTGTGATGCATAAATTCCTAGAACCGAAGAAGTTAACACTAGTAGAGATAGTATAATCGTAAAGACGAGATACGCTAATCCTATACATTGTTTTTTCATCCCCAACCCTCCAACACTCTAAAAATATAACCTTCACATATAAATATTTTATTAAAGGTAATATTAGAAAAGGAGCTTATATAAATTAAGAAGATTACTATTAAAATATTTATTTAAAGTTAATAAAATTATAATTTTAGTAAAAGCATACATACATCATATTGAAGATCGACATATCTAAACTAATCGTATAGCCACATAGATCGTTATGAAGAGTATACTAGTCTACATAGGTTTATGGATCGAAACTCTTCATGAATATTAAAACCTTATATATCCATCTCTATAAACGATCGCTAGCCTCATGCTTTCCAGTAGAAATATAGATTAGATCGAAGTTATGCGAAGAGTTAAGAAGAGTTATTTGTCCATCCTTTAATGATTGATAAAGTTTCGCAGTCATGTCTTCCCCATGTGTTTGTGATATTTAGCCTGGGCATCTTTGTATGAATTACGTCTACCCTCTTTGGCTTAATTATGCTGATTATTGTTTTAAGGTTGAGAATAGGGAGATTGTAAGCGTACAGGTTATCGAGAATCCGCCATCATATAGGCATGGCTCCGAATCCATAGTTGCAAAACACCTAGCGGATTTTAACGTGAATTTTGTGTTAGCAGCGGAGATAGGACCCGGCACCTTAGAGTTGCTTAACTATCATGGTATAAAAATTATCATAGTGGAGCCTGGTATGAGAGTTGCAGAAGCAATAAGAGAAAACATGTCAAAGTTTGGATAAAGGCTAATAAAAACCTCTATTGAATGAATATTCTTGAAGATCACGTGGTGAATGCATTGTTTAAGTTTGGAAGAAGACAGGAAATTTTTGAGGTTGGAGGGGTGAAGGTAGGTGGGCAGCCTGGGGAGCTGCCTACAGTTTTGGTTGGGAGCATTTTTCATGAAGGGCACAAAATAGTTATAGATCGCTCTTTAGGCATATTTGACAGATCTGAGGCCGAGAACTTGATAAATATTCAGGAGGAGATGTCTGATAAAACCGGTATTCCATGCATGCTTGATGTTGTTGGAGAGAACCCTCAAGCCATCATAAAATATATTGAGTTTGTAGCGGATGTTACCGATAGTCCCTTCCTAATAAACGGACCTAATGCATCCACCAGAATTAAGGCGGCAAATTACGTGAAGGATGCCGGCCTCCAAGATAGAGCAGTTTACAACTCGATAAATTATACGTTAAGCGATGAAGAGATTACAGCGATTAGAGAGACAGAATTAAAGACAGCTATCATCCAAGCATTTAACCCTAAAAATCCTTATCCCAATGGAATGATCCAAATCCTCGAAGGAGTTCCTGGAAAAGAAGGGTTAATTGCTAGAGCTTTAAAAGCTGGTATAGAAAAACCCCTATTATTTATGCCGGTCCTTGATGTTCCAAGTATAGGTTTTGCTGTCCACGGGGTTTACTTGGCCAAAGAGAAGTTCGGTCTACCAGCTGGAACTGCGCCGATAGGCGTTGTGGGGAAATGGAGCAAGAGCAGGGGTTTAGGGAAAGATGCGAAGATAGCGTGTAGAGGTGGAGCGTTGGCTTTAACTCAGCTTAGGGGTGCAAACTTCATTATTTACGGCTCAATTGCAAAAGCAAAGTATGTCTTCCCCGCTTGTGCAATGATTGATGCAATAATAGCCTACTATGCGAGAAGTCTAGGAATAAGACCTCTAACTAAAAATCATCCGCTGTATAAGATGTTTAGATTTTGATCTCAACTAAAGATTAGTGCTACGTTTGAACAATCTCTCAAAGGTTTCATGATATGGACTTTATTACATAGTACTCTTTTCAATAATATTCAAGTCTTATTAACCCGCCCTCCTGCAAGAGCTTTTCTATGATCTGCCAGTCTGCTCCGGCTTTTTCTAAGAGTAGTATCTTGGTATTATTAGAATAGTGCGGGGGGTGGGATTTGAACCCACGAAGGGCTACCCCACAGGATAACCCATCGTCTCAGCCCTTTTATCGTAGGCTTCTACGATCTTAAGTCCTGCGCCTTTGTCCCGCTCGGCCACCCCCGCATCTATTAGTTATTAGTGATTTTGAAGGTTTAAGGTTTTCTATAGTTTGTCGGTGATCGAAAGGTTTATATAGTTGTATTGAGGGATTTCTCTTGCTTTAAGAGTTGAAATGACCTACATTCTAGGGATCGACTCTGGGGGTGGAGAATCTATATGGAGGCTGGGTTGGAGGAGAAACTCGAGGAGGAGGTAAATAGCTGTCCTAGTTGTGGATCTAAGAAGCTTATCTATGATTATGAGAGAGGCGAGGTTTTCTGTGGTATTTGCGGTACTGTTATTCAGAGTAAGCTAATGGATCAGGGGCCTGAATGGCGTGCATTCACACAGGAGGAGAAGGAGGAGAGGAGTCGTACAGGTATTCCGTTAAGCTTCTCTATCCATGATAAAGGTCTTTCGACAACTATAACTAATATAAGTAAGGATGCCTTTGGTAGGAGTCTATCTGTGGAAGCTAGGCTTCAGATGCTTAGACTTAGACATTGGCAGATACGTTCCAGAGTACACTCATCTATAGATAGGAATTTAAGTCAAGCTATGGCTGAATTGGATAGGTTATCAGATAGGCTTGGTCTACCATCTCCTGTGAAGGAGAAAGCTGCTATAATATACAGGAAGGCTTTAGAATCTGGTTTGGTTAGGGGTAGATCGATAGCTGCTATCGCAGCTGCATCACTCTATGCTGCATGTAGAGCTTCTAATATACCTAGAACCCTTAAGGAGCTAGCTGATGCTAGTATAGTTAAGAAGAAGGATATAGCTAGATGCTATAGACTCCTTATAAAGGAGCTTAACCTTAAGATGCCTGTAGCAGATCCTGTTAAGTATGTAGCTAAGATAGCTTCTAGGCTTGGTTTAAGCGAGAAGATTCAGAGGAAGGCGATAGAGATACTAAGGAAATGCCAGGAGCTTAAGGCATGTGCAGGTAAAGACCCGGTAGGTTTAGCAGCTGCAGCACTGTACATGGCTTGCGTAGATGAGGGAGAGAAGATCACGCAGAAGGATGTAGCTGAAGCTGCAGGGGTTACCGAGGTAACTATAAGGAATAGGTATAACGGGTTAAGAAGGGCTTTAGGTATCCCTCTCACCGGTATTCCTCAAAAACTATAGACGTACTCGTATCGACTACAGCAGGCATTCTCCTAATTCTAGCAGTAATCTCATCCAACTGTTGCCCTCCACCTACATTCTTGAGATGTAGTATGTAATCCCATAGACCTGTTACTTCGTATGTTGTCCAAGTCATCTCTAACTCCAAGAGGTATTCTCTAAGCATTCTCAGGAAGCTCTCTTCATCTATCGAAGGCTTAGTTTTAATGAATATAATCGCATCAAAATACTCCTCATAGGTTTTCATAGATATACCAGTCTTCTCCTCTATTATACGCCATACTTCACTCATCTTTAACGAGCGTTTTAGATGCATAGACCTCCGCCTTATCTCCTCCACTATCTCCGTCTTCTTATCCTCAGATACATCGAAGCCTCTCAGTATGTAGTTCACTAATTCCTTAGACTGCATAGCTCCAAACTCATACTCCCTCTCTAACCCATATTTACCCCAGTCTATAGTCTCGTAGGCGTCCGGAGCTCTTAGAACAGTCTTTTGATGAGTCCCGGCTTTATGTATCCTTGCAAACCTACCGATTATAGGATGCTGCGGATGTATAGGTATACCTGTTACAGCTGATACATACCTGTATAGCTTAGGTATCATCTTGAAGTTCACACCTGTATCAACACCGTACAATGTTTCCAGATTCTCTACGAGAGTAGCCATATCAGCTATTCCGCATCTCTCACCAAGCCCCATTACAGCTACGTTAACATATCGTGCACCAGCTTTCAGAGCTGCTATACTATTAGCTACTGCAAGACCCCTATCGTTATGACAGTGTACATCGACTGGTATGGATATAGACTCTACGAGTTTAGAGATAATATCGTAGAAACTCCACGGATCAGTCTGACCTTTAGTATCAGGTATCTTAACGACATCGGCACCAGCCTCCTCTGCAGTCTTAGCTACTTCTATTATCCTCTCTATAGGCATACTGGTAGCATCTTCGAGTGTATACTCAACCCTATCGAAGCCGACTATATCCTTAGCATACCTTATAACATCCCTTATCCTATTCAACGCTGCTTCATAGCTTAACCCATCAAACTTATAGAGGAGGTGTTTATCAGATGCAGCCATGAAGACTGTTATACACCTAGTTCCACATTTCCAAGCTATATCCACATCCCCTCTTAACGTCCTACAATGGCTAGCGAGTAGAGCTTTATACCCTCTTTCATCGAAATACTTCACCACAGCTTCAACACCCTCTGTATACTCTGGGCTATAAGGTGCCCCTATCTCCAACACCGATCTAGAACCTAGCGTTAAGTATATCATCTCAGCTATCCTACACTTCTCCTCCGGTGTAAAGTAGACCGTAGGCGTCTGCTCACCTTCTCTAAGAGTCGAATCGAGTATCCCATCAAGTCTTATAACCGTCATACACCCTCCTCTAAAGGATATCGTCAAAGATAAAAAAGTTTCGTAGGAATCTCCAGATCTACTTCTGCAATGTTCGCAATATTATGACGGTATTAGTCCTCTTCACGCTTTCAATTCTACGGATCTCGTCAATACATTTATTCAACTCCTGAATAGAATCTACATGTAATAGTATAACAGCATCGTACTCCCCAGTAACCTCATAAACAGCCCTAACACCCTTAAGATTTAATGCTTCGCTAGCTACCTCACCTGTAAGCCTAGATGGATCTACCGATACAAATACAAACGCCTCTATACCAGTCTCTATACCAGTCTCTATAGTAAACTTTCTTATTACACCACTATCGATGAGAGCTTTAACCCTCCTCCTAACCGAAGCCTCCGATATACCAAGCTCGTTAGCTATAGTTGTAAAGCTCACCCTAGAATTCTCCCTTAAAATCTCTAGTATTCTCCTATCGATCTCATCAAGTACTTCGATCGGCATACATCCTAAAAGATAGCCGTTTAGATCCGATAAACTTTTTAAGATTAACCTAGAGCTAGATTAACTCTAGCCTTAAGCAAAAACTATATGGGCCGGTGGTCTAGCCTGGTAAGATGCCACCCTTACGAGGTGGAGATCCCCGGTTCAAATCCGGGCCGGCCCACCATCTTCAGGCTTGACTCTTTTCATCCAGTTTATCGAGGTAGTTAGGTATACTAAGTATGGCTATTCGATGCTACTACTAGAAGAAGATTATTTTATGAATAGTTTAAGTTTATTCTAGAGTAGTTTGTTATAATTAAGGCGATTATAGCCCCTTATCCTTAAACTCTAGCAAGCCGCTTTTTAACGAGCAGGTGGCTAGCTATCTACCCAACTTGGATGCCTAACCCTCATATTCCAATATAGTAACATCACTAATTATATTGTTCACGAGTTCTTTCTAAGTATTCAATAATCCTACCGCTTTATATCTTCGACGAATCTTCACTATACTTTGTTGGATACACTCTGATCTCTAAGTTAAATAGAGATACGTAACGATTCGTTTCCTTCATCTCTACCTAGCATTCCCTCTGATCAACTTATTGAAGATTCTTTGGAGTTAATCCTACCTTCCATATCTGAAAGCTTACACCACATATACGTCTATCCACTGTTGGATCGCATTTCCCATACTTCACCGATCTGCCCATATAGTAAATCAAAAAATTTATATATGTATCCGAAACAAAATCACTGACATGGAAGTAATTAGAAAGAGATATAAAACTATTCTTCTTTTTTCAATGGTAATCTTTCTGTCCTTTCTTAATGCTATAGCGGCTTTCGACTCTCAGAATTTAGAGACAGGCAGTTATTACATAGGGAAAACCTATACTGGGAGCTACCTAAGGGTTGGGGTCAATAACTACGGTGCTTTAGGTATCTATGATTCTGATTTAGGTGAAGATGTCGGTTTTCAATACCCGATAGGCTATGATTATGAGTCTCTTACTGTAGGATGGTGGGGTGACGGCTGGTCAGTCTTCTATGGCAGTAATAGTGCCGGTTTCAGCCCCACAGATGATGCTTGGGGGACGATCGAGGGGCTACTCCGACAGTAACATGGATAACGACACCATACGGCTACCTCCATATAATCAAGATATCCACAAACGATAACACCCTACTACTGGAGTTTAGAGTGGAAATCTTCAGTGATAAGAAGTATATTAAAATCGAAACTTATATAACGAATACAGGTACAGAGATTATAGCAGACCTTGAATATAAGAGGATTGTAGACTGGGATATCTGGTACCCGCTCATCGGAGACTACGATAATTATTGGGGTATGGACGATATAAGGATGCCGAACTTAAACTTAGCCGTTGCCTTTGTGAAAACAACTATCGCACCAGGCACGGTTTACATAGGCTTCGCATCGCTAGAACCACCAACAGACTACGATTTGGATTGGGATGATTATATGAGCAGGGGTATTGTACTACCTGAGAAATTCTCCATAAGAAGCGATGGAGCAGCGCCATATTTAGGCGATTACTGTGTAGTCTACGATTGGTTCTTAGGAACGTTAAGACCTGGTGAAACTAAGGCAATTCATATGGTATATGCTGCAGGAGATACTTTAGAAGAGCTTGAAAATAATGTTGAAGAAGTGTTAAGCCAATATAGATTACCAGTTGGAGGTATAGTATTACCTATTGAAACCTTTACCTTAACCACTCCGCATCTACTAGATATTTCGCTTATAGCGGTTGCTATAGCTATCATAGCAACATCGATAGTATTATCTATGAAAAACGGCTGAAGACATTATGCTAAAGTGACACTGGTGCTTACTAAAATGAGGGGGGTCTTTACGAGCTACTAGTTTTATCGTAAATTTTTGTATTATTTGTACTCTCTTCTTCATATCAAACATAAGAGGTAGAATTCTTCTGAGGCTTCATCGTATCCACAGTATTTCATCTCGGAACTACTGGAGGTGATACTCAGTCGTATATGGTTTACATCCAAGTTTATCAAAGTCTATACCCATCCTTTTAAAGAGAGGCCTATTTATATGCGAGGGATGAGCTAAATATCTACTTGTAACATGGATTGTGCAGCTTCTAGATCAATAGGTACATGTAACTTAATTCAAAACATGTTCCAAGAAAATTCGAATATGTTTGATTTAAGTATAGGTTTAGATTAATTTCGACGTGAATTCGGTTCAATCTATACCTGTGATCGTCACAACTATACTATACGTTAAGGGTATACATCGTAGTACAATTTAGAGTAACCTTCAGTAGTATATTCAATTCTATCTATCTTGATACATCCTATCTCAGATAATCTACGTACATGAGTACCGGTGCATGGTATGCTATTGCATCCATCTATAACGACGATTCTATACCTATTCAACCCCATTGGGAGCCTATATAGATTCGGAGCGTCAGGATATCGCTGTTGAAGTTCATAGTGATCTATGTAGGTAAAGTAGACGTTTCTATCGCTCTCGATTATCTTACTAGCTTCATACTCTATTCTAGCGATATCCTCTAAGCTTATACAGGTATCGTATACCGTGTAGCATGGATCGCCCATCCATAGATCTATAGTTCGAATACTTCTATCTAGGATTCTTGAAATACAATAGTCTAGTAGGTGTCCTGCTGTATGTCTACGCATAATCTTGTATCGTTTAATCCAATCTATCTTTCCATAGACAGTCACACCCTCTCTAGGTATATCTCCATAAAGTATCGATCCTATGTGAACTACCACTCCATTATTTATGAAGGCTTTAGTAACATGTATACTTCCGTTCATATACTCTATGAATCCTTCATCATTTGGCTGCCCACCCATTCTTGGATGGAATAGCGTCTTATCGAGACAGATATACGCTCTACGTTTCTCTCTAAAACTCTTCAGAACAGTAGCTTCAAACTCTGTCGAGTAGGAATCTTCTAGGAATAGTAGTTCAGTAGGGGTTGAACCTGATGTGAATCTAGCTATATCCAACCTTTATCACTTCTAAGTATTTCTACAAGCTTATCCAGCGTAACCAATACCTGACTTCTAGCTTTCATATCCCTTAAGACTATTAAGCCATCCCTATACTCTTCACCTATTATCGCTACATACCTGAACCTTACTTTATCTGCGTAGGATAATGAATCTCTCAGCCTACGTAGGTTAACCTCTACTACTACTGGTATATCCATAAGTCTAAGGTTATTAGCGATCAATAAGGCATCACAGCTATACTGGTCTGAAACAGGTACGACTAATAGTAGCTTCTCATTCTGCATCTCTGGTAGGATACCTAGCTTCTCCATCACAGATACTATCCTATCTATCCCAGGTGAGAATCCTACAGCTGGGG